>Ga0256404_1010719_pt1 | contig 12562 bp, 12 predicted proteins | sample RumenRJG_01DNA_FD_185990 | JGI IMG/M metagenome (GOLD analysis project Ga0256404, IMG submission 185990) | Bovine rumen microbial communities from Lethbridge, Alberta, Canada - RJG_01 | ecosystem: Host-associated > Mammals > Digestive system > Stomach > Rumen | place: Canada: Alberta | collected...
AGCGATTTCTTTGTGGGAATCCACATGCACCGGCACAGCCGGTACATGTGATTGAAACAGGTACGATTCGTAACCTTTCTGTAAGATTTCAATCCGTCTTGTCATTCATGCGTGGGCCGTGCGGGGTTCGGGGATCAATGTGGAATTGGGAATTGGGAATTGGGAATTGGGAATGATGGTACAAATCCTCTGGATTTGTTTGATTGAAGATGTAGAAGCTGTGTTCGTGCGATTGTTGCGGCTTTTCAATAAAGAGAAATCCGTAAGGATTTCCACATGAATTCCCAATTCCCAATTCCCCATTCCCAATTCAAAAACAATCTGCCGTACTGAGCAAATCAGCGAGTCTTATGTGCGTCTTACTCCTTCACCACGCCCTTGCGGAGCATGACGTTGGCGTAGAGGGCGGACTCGCTGGAGGAGACCACGGCGTAGGCCTTGCGGGTCTCGTCGTAGAACTCGAAGCGCCCGATGTGGCCGATCTTCTTGCCGGGCTCGTGCTTTTCGATGATCTTCGCGTACTCGTCCCAGATGGGGGTCTCCACGTCGTCGCCGGGCACCACGGACATCAGCGTCACCGGCGCGTCCACATAGGTGTCCAGCGGGAAGAACTGGAGGATGGCGTCCAGGATCTCGGGCACCGTGTGGCCGTCCAGGCGGACCAGCTTGCCGTCCTTGGACATCGAGGCCGCCGGGAAGTTGCCGTCGCCGATCACCAGCGTGTCGCCGTGACCCATTTCCATCATGATCTTCAGAAGCTCGGGAGTCAGAATGCTGGGAATACCCTTTAACATACAGGCACATCCTTTCAGAATTTTTACCAATCCTTATTATAGTGCGGAACGGGGGAAATGTCAATCGGGAGAATGGGCGTCAGGGAAAAGGGAAAAGGGAACAGGGAAAAGGGAGACGAGGGAACAGGCAACAGGGAACAGGGAACAGGAAGTGCGGCTGCCGCGTACCCTGTAGGGGCGGCACCCAATACCAGCTATACAACTGTACAGTCGCGGACTCCTTCCAACCCGCTTCGCGGGCCGCCTCCCTCAGGGAGAAAGGCTTTCTTTCTCAAGGCTCCCTCTTAGAGGGAGCTGTCTGTGAAGCAGACTGAGGGAGCCTTGGGCGTCTGAATGGTTACAATCATACGATCCATGCCCCCAACGTTTAATGATTAAAGTCTTTATAACCCGTCCGCAATATGGTATAATACAGGCAGAGAGGCGATTCGCGCCTCGAATACCGAACGTATGAGGAGACGATCATGGGCAAATCCAATTTCGCCGTTTTTGTAGATCTGGAAAACGTGGGGGCGAAGGAATCGCTGCTGCTTTCCATCATTGAAAAAGTGAAGATCCGCGGGGACATCCTGCTGGGGAAGGTGTACGGCTACACGGACCGCTACACGGATCTCAAGCAGTGCCTGCTGTCCAATACCTTCGCGGTGGTGCCGTCGCTGCGGTGGGGGAAGGTGCAGAAGAACAACCTGGACATCCAGCTGGTGATCGACGCCATGGAGGTGGCCTACACCAACCCGCTGATCGACAGCTTCTGCATCGTCTCCGGCGACAGCGATTACACGCCGCTGGTGGGACGTCTCAAGAGCATGGGCAAGCACGTGCTGGGCATCTCGCGCTCCGAGGCGGCGTCGGGCATATTCGTCAACGCCTGCAACGAATTCGTGTTCCTGGAGTCCGTGGCCAAGCGCCAGCCGAAGAAGAAGCCCCGCGAGGAACGCGTCGCCCTGGACGGCGATCTCAGCGAGCTGGTCAGCCAGGTGGAGACCATCGTGTCCGACCAGGACGAGGAGCAGATGTACGCCTCCGAGCTCAAGGACACGCTCAACCGCCTGCGCCCCGATTTCTCCGAGCGCGCCTACGGCTGTCCCACCTTCGGCAGGCTGGTCCAGCAGATCACCCAGAGCTCCGACAAGCTCACCAGCTGGATGGAGAACTCCACGCTGATGATCGGACTGTCCAGCGACGACGCCGGGGAGGCCAAGCTGGACAAGACCAACTGGCTCCCCGCCTTCAGGCAGGCGCTGGAGCACTTCAAGGACGAGGGCTTCGACCGCGTCAACCCCTCCATCCTCAAGGCCGCCATCCAGCAGGATTACCCCAGCTTCGAGGAGAAGCAGATCGGCTTCAAGCGCTTCTCCGACGTGATGAAGGCCCTCGAAAAGCAAAACCTGCTCGCCATAGAGATGGACGACCAGCATACGATGCTGCTGCGGATTATTTGATTGATTGGGAATTTGGAATTGGGAATTGGGAATTATAAACGGTTTGGATACGCAGGGGTGGCATTTCTGCCGATGGCTGGCCGCAATTCCTGATTCCGCATGCCTTAGCCGCATGGGGCTGCCCCTGCAGAGCGCGCGGCAGCCGCTAACTTTAATTCCCAATTCCCCATTCCCCATTTCCAACAGACTTTCCCCGAAAGAGAGGTACACCCAATGGCCATCACCATCAACATCTACTACACCGGCCAGAACGGCGCGGCGATGGACTTTGCGCAGGAGATGACGGAGAGCGGCGTCGTGGCGGACGTGCGGAAGGAGCCGGGCAATCTGAAATACGAATACTTCTTCCCGATGGACGACCCGGAGACGGTGCTGCTCATCGACCGCTGGGAGGACCAGGCGGCCATCGACGCCCACCACAAGTCCGAGATGATGGGCAGGATCGCGGCGCTGCGCGACAAGTACCGCCTGCGGATGCGGGTCGAGCGGTACCAGGCGCTATGATCCCCTCCAGGCCCCGGCGGGGCAGGCGCATCCTGCGGGCGCTGGCCATCGCGCTGCTGGCGCCGGTGGCGGTGGCGGGGGCGTATGTGGCCTATTTCTTCATGGACTACCACCGCCTGCAGGACGGCGCGGAGCAGCACTCCCAGAACGTCAACAACCGCGCGCCCATCGGCGTCGAAACCACCGTTGTCACCTGGAACATCGGCTTCGGCGCGTATCACAAGGACTTCTCGTTCTTCATGGACGGCGGGACCTCGGGCCGGGCGGACTCCCAGGAGGCGGTGGCGGGGGCCATCGACCATATCGCCGCGCTGCTTAAGGCGCAGGCCCCCGACCATCTGCTGCTCCAGGAGGTGGACACCCGGGCGGACCGGAGCTGGTTCATCAACGAGCTGGACCTGCTGCGGGCGTTCTTTCCCCAGCACCAGAGCTACTTCGCCCGCAACTACAATTCCCCCTACATCATCTTTCCTCTCAATCAGCCCCACGGCAAGGCCCAGTCGGGGCTGTTGACGCTGTCCGACCGGGACATCTACCGGGGCGAGCGACACACCCTGCCGGTGGAGGAGGGGCTGATGCGGGTGCTGGACCTGGACCGCTGCTACACCCTGTCCCGCATCCCCACGGAGAACGGGCGGCAGCTCTGCCTGTACAACCTGCACCTGTCGGCCTACACCTCAGACGGCACCGTGGCCACCCAACAGCTGGAGAAGCTCACGGCGGACATGCTGTCGGAATACCGCAAGGGCAACTACTGCGTGGCGGGCGGGGACTTCAACAAGGACCTGCTGGGCCACTCGGACCGCATCTTCGGCGTGGCCCCGCGGGAGGGCTTGACCTGGAACCAGCCCATCGAGCGGGAGCTGATCCCCGAGGGGCTCAGGCTGGTGGAATCGCTGGACAAGCGCCACCCCGTGCCCACCTGCCGCGATTGCGACACCGGGTACGTGCCCGGGGAGACGTTCGTCGTCACCGTGGACGGGTTCATCGTGTCGGACAACGTGCAGGTGTCCGACTGCCGCGTCATCGACGACGGCTTCACCGCCTCCAACCACAATCCCGTCAAGCTGACCTTTCAGCTCATCGAGGAGACGGAGGATCTGCGCTATGAGCTGGGCCCCTACACGGCCCTGTCGGGGTACTGAGCCAGAGACTGACGTGGGCGGCTTTGCGGAATGAACGACGCAGACGAATTGAGAATGGAAAATGGAGAATGGAGAATGATGGTGCAAATCCTGCGGATTTGTTTGATTAAATAAATCTGTTCAGGTTTGCCGCGATAAACAGGAGGTTGAAGGGATAGGGGAACGACCTCTCAGTCACGCTTCGCGTGACAGCTCCCCTGAGAGGGGAGCCAAGAAGGAGGACAGACAGTGCGTCAGCCTTGGCTCCCCTCTCAGGGGAGCTGTCAGCGACGAAGTCGGTGACTGAGAGGTCGTTCTCCATCACCCTGTTTGGTCACGATTAAACATCACGAGCCATGGTTTTTCGGTCATTCTCGTCCATAAATCAAAGAAATCCGCAAGGATTTCCACAACCATTCTCCATTTTCCATTCTCCATTCTCAATTCAGAATACCTGTTTTCCTCCCGATTTCTCCCGCCACGGGGCGCTTTCGATTGACGCGCTCACCCCGGCATGCTATAATGTTATCTATCATCGACAAACGGAGGTCGCACAAATGGAACAGCAGGTTCAAAAGAAACGTATCTTTTCGGGCATCCAGCCCACGGGCAATCTGACGCTGGGCAACTACATCGGCGCGCTGCGCAATTTCAATCTCCTGCAGGAGGAATACGACTGCCTGTATTCCATCGTCGACCTGCACGCGCTGACGGTTCGGCAGAACCCGGCGGAGCTTCGCAAGGCCTGCATGCGCACCATGGCGATCTTTCTGGCCAGCGGTCTGGACCCGGAGCGGAACATCATCTACTTCCAGAGCCAGGTGGCGGCCCACGCGGAGCTGGCCTGGGTGCTGAACTGCTTCACCTACATGGGCGAGATGAGCCGCATGACCCAGTTCAAGGACAAGTCCGCCAAGCACGCCGACAACATCAACTGCGGCCTGTTCACCTACCCGGTGCTGATGGCGGCGGACATCCTGCTGTACCAGACCGACCTGGTGCCCATCGGCGCGGACCAGAAGCAGCATCTGGAGATCTGCCGCGACATCGCCGAGCGCTTCAACGCCATCTACGGCGACGTGTTTGTCATCCCCGACGGCTACTTCCCCAAGGTGGGCGCGCGTGTCATGTCCCTCCAGGAGCCCACCCGCAAGATGTCCAAGTCCGACCCCGAGGAGACCTACATCGCCATACTGGACAAGCCCGAGATCATCCGCAAGAAGCTGCGCCGCGCCGTCACCGACTCCGAAAACACCGTGGTGTTTGACCCGGAGAACAAGCCCGGCGTGGCCAACCTGATGTCCATCATGTCCGCGCTCACCGGCAGGACCATGGACGACATCTCCGCCGAGTATTCCGGCCAGGGCTACGGCAAATTCAAGGACGCCGTGGCCGACGCCGTCATCGCCACCCTGGAGCCCATCCAGAACGAGTACGAGCGCATTTCCGCCGACAAGGCGTACCTCCAGCAGGTCATGGACTCCGGCAAGGAGCGCGCCTCCGCCATCGCCCACCGCACCATGCTCAAGGTCCGCAAAAAGCTCGGCATCGCGCCGTGGAAGCTGTGATTACAAGGGAGAATGGAGAATGGAGAAGGGAGAATGGCGGCGCAAATCCTGCGGATTTGTTTGATTGAATGTATCTATTCAGTCCCACTGTGATAAATGAGGATTGGCGGGATGACGAAGGACCTCATCCGTCAGCCCTTCGGGCTGCCACCTTTCCCAGAGGGGAAGGCTTTTGGATAGCGTCAGCCGGTATTTTGCCTTCCCCTCTGGGGAAGGTGGCCGGAGCGAAGCGGAGGTCGGATGAGGTCCCCCGTCACCTCGTTAAATCTCCATTTGCCGCAGGACTGAACAGTTACGATTGAATGAAACTATTCTCCATTCTCCATTTTCAATTCTCAATTTCATTCAGGAGCAAGCTATGGATTTTCACCACCTTCCCGTCCTGTTGAACGAGTGTCTGGACGGGCTGAGGATTCGCCCGGACGGGGTGTATCTGGACTGCACGCTGGGCGGGGCGGGGCATTCGTCGGAGATACTGAAGCGGCTAAAGACGGGGACGCTCATCGGCATCGACCGGGACGCGGACGCCATCGAGGCCGCGACGGCGCGGCTGGCCGAAACAGAATCACCGGCGCGCTTTGTCGCCCTGCGGGGCAACTTTCACGACGCCCCGGCGCTTTTGCGGGACGCGGGGCTCGACGGCGGCCTGGACGGCGTGCTGATCGACCTCGGGGTGTCCTCCCATCAGCTGGACGTGCGTGAGCGGGGCTTTTCCTACCACGATGACGCGCCGCTGGATATGCGCATGGATCAGAGCCAGGCCCTGTCCGCGCGGGAGATCGTCAACACCTGGTCCGAGGACGAGTTGAACCGCATCCTTCGCGACTACGCCGAGGAGAAGTGGGCGCGGCAGATCGCCCGGGTCATCTGCGACCGCAGGCGCAACGCGCCCATCGAGCGCACCTCCCAGCTGGTGGACATCGTGGACGCCGCCATTCCGAAGAAGTTCCGCCAGGGCGACGGCTCCCACCCCGCCCGGAGGACCTTCCAGGCGCTGCGCATCGCCGTCAACGACGAGCTGGAGCCGCTGGAGCCGGCGCTGTGGGCGCTGTCCGGGCTGCTGAATCCCGGCGGCAGGCTGTGCGTCATCACCTTCCACTCCCTCGAGGACCGCATCGTCAAGAACACCTTCCGCAATCTGGCCGACCCCTGCACCTGCCCCAAGTCCTTCCCGGTCTGCGTCTGCGGCAAAAAGCCCACGGTGAAGCTCGTCACACGCAAGCCCGTCACCGCGTCGGCGGCGGAACTGGAGCAGAACCCCAGGTCGCGAAGCGCCAGCCTGAGGATCGTTGAAAAACTGTAGTCACGATATTGGGGCTTGAGAGCGTGGGGCATTAAGCTGTCGGCTGCCGCGCCTTCAACGCCTCATTTTCAACGCACACAAATCGCTTCCAACGGAGGCCTATATGAATCACCTCGAGACTCCCTCCGGCGCTGTCGCCCTGCCCGCCTTCTTCCCGGACGCCACCTATGGCGCGATCCGGGCGGGCTCTTTTGAGGACGTTTACGGCGCGGGGCTGTCCGGCTGCGAGATGAACAGCTACCACCTGATGACCAAGCCCGGGGCCAAGCTCGTCAAGGCCCTGGGCGGTCTGCATGGCTTCACCGGGTACAGGGGGGCCATACTCACCGATTCGGGCGGGTTTCAGCTGTATTCGCTGATCCATGAGAACCCTGACTACGGCGAGATCCGGGACAAGGAGATCATCTTCCGCCCGGACCTGGGGAGGGAGAAGCTGACCTTCACCCCGGAAAAGTGCATCCAGGTCCAGTTCCAATACGGCTCGGACATCATGATGGCGCTGGACATGTGCACCCACCCCGACGACCCGATGGAGGTCCAGCGACGCAGCGTGGAGCTGACGGTGCGCTGGGGCGAGCGCTGCCGGGCGGAGTTCGACAAGCTGTCCAAAAAGATGGAGAAGAAGCCCCTGCTGTTCGGCATTGTCCAGGGGGGCAGCGACCCGGCGCTGCGGCTGGAGTGCGGGCGGCGGCTGGAGGCGATCGGGTTCGACGGCTACGGCTTCGGCGGCTGGCCGCTGGATCAGACCGGCGCGTTCCGGCTGGACATTTTGAAGATGGCCGCCGACGCCATGCCCGACCACAAGGTCAAGTACGCCATGGGGCTGGGCCGTCCCGAGGAGATCGCCGCGCTGGTGGACATGGGCTACAGCCTGTTCGACTGCGTCATCCCCACCCGGGAGGCGCGGCATCAGCGGCTCTACACCTGGGTCCCCGGCATGGACACCCCCGAGGGCGTGCGGCGTCCCGACGGCAAATTCTACAAATTCCTCTACATCCTGGACGACGACCACCGCCGGGAGGGCGGGCCGGTGGACGAGCGCTGCGACTGCGTGCTGTGCAAGAACCACTCCCGGGCCTATCTGCACCACCTGTTCAAGGTGGGCGACCCCTACGCCCTGCGGCTGGCGACGGCCCACAATCTGCGCTTCTACGGACGGCTGATGGAGCTTTTGCGCCATGAATAACGACTATCGGGAAAAGCTGCTGCAATCGAAGAAATACCGGGACGTCTGCCCGGACACCCTCGTGCGGCTGTGGGCCGAATGTGAAGTGAAGTACAAGAAGCCGAAGGACGTGGACAGGGCCGTCCGGGAGGCGCTGCACGGCATCACCGGGGCGTTTCTGACCCCCGCGGAGGCTTCCGAGTGCGCCTGGGCCATGCAAAGCTGGCACGCCGGGGGACGCACCGACGCCCAGCTGGAGAACATACTGAACAAGCACGCCTCCACCCGGGAGCGCCTGCCCCTGGCGGACATGGACGCGCTGTACGCCCGGATCTTCGACATTGCGGGAAGGCCCGGGCACATCCTGGATCTGGCCTGCGGCATCAACCCCATCTATCTGGCGGCGCGAGGGCTGCGGGTGACGGGGGTGGACATCTCCGGCGCGGCGGTGTCGGCGGTGAACGCCTTCGGGCAGAGCTACGGCATGCCCGCGGACGCCGTCTGCGCCGACCTGCTGTGTCCCGGCGCCATCCCCGCGGGCCGCTATGATCTGGCGCTGCTGTTCAAGGCGCTGCCCCTGCTGGAGCGTCAGAGGTGCGGCGCGGCGCGTAAACTGCTGCGCCAAATCCCCGCCAAGGTCGTCGCAGCCTCCTTTCCCACCCGCACGCTGGGCGGCCGGAACGTGGGCATGGCGGCACACTATGCGGCGTGGATGGAGGCCCATCTGCCCGAAAACCGCGCCGTCCTGGCGTCCTTTGAGACGGAAAACGAGCTATTCTACCTGTTGGAGGAGCGTTCATGAGTCCCTATATCCGCAAGGTTCAATACTATGAGACGGACATGATGGGTGTGGTCCATCACGCCAACTACCTCCACTGGATGGAGGAGGCCCGCATCGACTTCCTGGACCGGCTGGGCTTTCCCTACGCCGACATGGAGGCGGCGGGGGTGATCTCCCCGGTGCGGTCGGCGTCCTGCCAGTACAAAAAGCCCTGCGCCTTCGGCGACGAGATCGCCATCGAGGTAAAGGTGCTGGCCTTCAACGGCGTGCTGCTGACCATCTGCTACGACATGCGCCGCGGGGAGGACCTGGTGTGTACGGCGCAGTCGGAGCACGTGTTCATGAAGCGCGGCGGCGGCATACTGCGCATGCGCCGCGACATGCCCGACTTCTGCGCCGCGCTGGAGGCGCAGATTCAGCAGAACGCCTGACGCGATTTGATGGAAACCCACGCATTTTTCAGGCTCAAGGAGGCAAATATGCCCAAGCTGTACGTGGTCGCCACCCCCATCGGCAATCTGAACGACCTCACCCCCCGCATGCGGGAGGCGCTGGAGGCCGCGGACCTCATCGCCGCCGAGGACACACGGGTGACGATGAAGCTGCTCAACCAGTTTGATCTGAAGAAGCCCATGACCTCCTGTCACCGCCACAACGAGGATCAGAAGGCCCCGCAGATCGTGGAGAAGATGCTGGCTGAGGACCTGACCGTGGCCCTGACCTGCGACGCGGGCACCCCCGGCATCTCCGACCCCGGCCACCTGCTGGTGCGGGCCTGCTGGGACGCGGGTGTCCCGGTGGAGCCGGTGTGCGGGCCCTCGGCGGTGGTCGCCTGCCTGTCCGCCTCCGGGTTCGACGCCAGGGCGTTCGCCTTCTACGGCTTCCTGCCCAGGGAGAAGAAGGCGCTCAGCGACAAGCTGGACGCCATTCGCCGCGGCGGCGTGCCCGTGTTCGTGCTGTATGAGTCCCCGCACCGCGTGCTGGAGCTGGTCGACGCGCTGACCCAGAAGTGGCCCGAGTGCCTGCTCTGCGTGTGCAGCGACCTCACCAAGAAGTATGAGCGCATCTACCGCGGCCCCGCCCCCGAGGTGCTTTTGCAGCTGCGGGACAATCCCAGCGTGGAGAAGGGGGAATACTGCCTCGCCGTGGACATCTCCGCCCTCCCACCCGTGGAGGAGCCCGCTCCCCGGGTGGACGTCACCCCCTGGATGCTCGCCCGCATGCTCGACGGCGCGTCCATCCGCGAGGCCGCCGACGCCGCCCTCGAGACCGGCTACCCCCGAAACGAGGTCTACCGCGCCAAGCTGCGGATCGGGGAGATGTTTGAGGAGGAGTAGGGGTTTTTATAAGGGAACAGGGAACGGGGAAAAGGGAAAAGGGGATACGGCTGCCGCGCGGATATATCGATGCGCGGCGGCTTTTTCTATTGTAACAGCCATGTACTGTAGGGGCTGCGATGCGCTGCCTGCCAGGTTGTACGCATTGTTTCCAGCTTTGGCGGGCATCGCCGCCCTTCGTTCCCAGGCTATTCCTGTTGCCTGTTGCCTGTTGCCTGCTGCCTGTTGTTGCCTGTTCCCTCCGCTCTGAGAAGAGCCGCTTTATAGAGTCAATCTATAGCTGCAAATCAAACCCTCGTATTGGACAAATTCCTATCAATCTGCTATGATGATTCCATCAACCGCAAAGGAGCATGGGAGCATGCGAGGCACGTTTGAGGATTGCAACCCGGTCATCGGTTATTCGGTGCTTCTGAGCCTGGACCGAATGTGACGCGAAAGGCCGTCCATTGTCCATTTTCCATTATCCATTATCAATTCCAAAAAGGGGAGCGTTCGCCATGTCTGATATTCGCAATTCCGCCAACTGGGCTTTTGAAACCAAGCAGCTGCACATCGGCCAGGAGCAGGCCGACCCCGTGACCGACGCCCGCGCGGTGCCGATCTACGCCTCGACCTCCTTCGTATTCCACAACTCCCAGCACGCCGCGGACCGCTTCGGTCTGCGGGACGCGGGCAACATCTACGGACGCCTGACCAACCCCACCAACGGCGTGTTCGAGGCGCGCATCGCGGCGCTGGAGAACGGCTCGGCGGCGCTGGCGGTGGCGTCGGGCGCGGCGGCCATCAGCTATGCCCTCCAGGCGCTGGCCAGGGCGGGGGAGCACATCGTGGCGGCCAAGACCATCTACGGCGGCACCTACAACCTGCTGGCCCACACCCTGCCGCTGACCAACGGCATCACCGCCACCTTCGCCGAGCCGGAGCCCGCCGCGCTGGCGGCCGCGATCCGGCCCAACACCAAGGCCATCTTCGTGGAGACCCTGGGCAACCCCAATTCCAACCTGGTGGACATCGAGGCCGTGGCCGAGGTCGCCCACAGGGCCGGCATCCCGCTGGTGGTGGACAACACCTTCGCCACCCCCTATCTGGTGCGGCCGCTCGAGTACGGCGCGGACATCGTGGTCCACTCGGCCACCAAGTTCATCGGCGGCCACGGCACCGCCATCGGCGGGGTGATCGTGGAGGGCGGCAGGTTCGACTGGAAGGCCGGCGGCAAGTACCCCTGGATCGCCGACCCGAACCCCAGCTACCACGGGGTGTCCTTTGCCGATGCCGTGGGGCCCGCCGCCTTCGTGACCTACATCCGCGCCATACTGCTGCGCGACACCGGCGCGACCCTCTCGCCCTTTCACGCCTTCCTGTTCCTCCAGGGCCTGGAGACGCTGTCCCTGCGGGTGGAGCGCCACACCGCCAACGCGCTTAAGCTGGTGGACTACCTCTCCAAACACCCCCAGGTGGAGGCCGTGCACCATCCATCGCTGCCCACCGAGCCCAGCCACGCGCTGTATCAGAAGTACCTGCCCAACGGCGGCGGCAGCATCTTCACCTTTGAGGTAAAGGGCGACGCCGCGACCGCGCAGAAGTTCATCGACAACCTGCCCATCTTCTCCCTGCTGGCCAACGTGGCCGACGTGAAGTCCCTGGTCATCCACCCCGCCAGCACCACCCACAGCCAGCTCTCCGAGGACGAGCTGCTCGACCAGGGCATCAGGCCCAACACCATCCGCCTCTCCGTGGGCATCGAAAAGATCGACGATCTCATCGCCGCGCTGGACACCGCGTTTGAGGCGATTCGCTGACAGTATTGAAAGAAGAAACGACCTCTCAGTCAGCCTGCCGGCTGACAGCTCCCCTGAAAGGGGAGCCAAGGCTGACGCACCGTCATTCCCCTTGGCTCCCCTTCCAGGGGAGCTGGCGCCGACGAAGTCGGCGGCTGAGAGGTCGTCTCCCCGTCCCTCCGACAAATCCCGATTTGCTGTTCATCGAAAACTTCTCCTTGCCAACCCGATTTTGATATGCTAAACTATGGATAACGCGCAGACGCGAAAGAGTACATTCAACGGAGGCATATCATGATCTACGGCAACATCAACAACGCCTGCTTCGAGCAGCAGGCGGCGGCCCTGCCCAAGGCCCTGGGTAGCGCGCTGAAATACCTCAGGAGCACCGACCTGACCGCTCATCCGGCGGGGCGCTTTCCCATGGAGCTGGACGGCGTCAACGTCGTCCTCCAGGTGATGGACCTGACCACCAACCCGCGGGAGGCCCTCTATCCCGAGATCCACCACAAATACGTGGACGTGCAGTTCAGCGTCAGCGGCGGCACCGAGAAGCACACCTGGTATACCGACGACGGCAGGCGGACCGTGCATTCCGACGCGCTGGACACCGAAAAGGACATCCTGTTCTATGAGAACGACCCCGCGGTGCCCGAGAACACCGTCTATCTCAATCCCGGCGACTACGTGGTCTACTTCCCATGGGATGTCCACGCCCCCGGCCAGCACCCGGACGGCCAGCCCTCGTCCTTCCGCAAGATCG
>Ga0256404_1010721_pt1 | contig 12560 bp, 8 predicted proteins | sample RumenRJG_01DNA_FD_185990 | JGI IMG/M metagenome (GOLD analysis project Ga0256404, IMG submission 185990) | Bovine rumen microbial communities from Lethbridge, Alberta, Canada - RJG_01 | ecosystem: Host-associated > Mammals > Digestive system > Stomach > Rumen | place: Canada: Alberta | collected...
TTCTTGTATTCATTTATGGTGTCGGCATAGCCCTGTACATCTCCGCCGGGATAGAGCGGCAGTCCACGCTTGTTGACAACGAGTATATTGCTGTTTATCTCACCGCCTTCAGCAGCAGGTTCCTCCGCTTGTACCGGAGCGGTCGTGACTGCTGTGGTTTGTACAGCAGGAGAGCTTACAGTGGTATGAGTCACAGCAGCGGTCGTCGCTGCTGCTGTTGTAACAGCCGGAGTTTCCTCGCTGTGCTCAAAGGCTATGCCGTAAAGCTCGGCGCCGTCCTCATCTCCGCCGTATTTTCGGCCTTTAAGAGGAGTTATATCTGCGGCAATAAATTTTTTTATCCTGTCTCTTCCATGGACAGTATCGTCGAAATAGTCAGCGATTCCACCTGTAAAAGAGCCGTCAATATAGGACCTGGGAGAAAACTCAGGGAAGGAAGCGAGCCGGCGGTTTTCGTCCTCGGCGACTGTCTCATGAGGGAGAAAAAGGAGATAAGCAGCTCCTCCCAACAGAACAGCAAGTATTGTGATGATATTTACAACAGCCAGGAGTTTTCCGGGCTTTTTATTATCAGTCTGCATTATATCCTCCTGTCAGAATCTGAAATACAGGAATGGGTGAGAGGTCTGATCTACGAGCAGGATGCTTGTGAGCAGGAGCAGTGCCGCAGATACAGCAGGCAGAGATACGGCAGCAGCTGTCCTTACCGGAGCGGAGCGCTGAGATATCCTGCGGATACCGTCTATGATGGGGAATGTGAGTATCACTGCAAGGATAAGCAGGTAGACATTATTTACAAGCAGTATCCTGTCCTGGAGGCCGATCAGCCTGCCAGTGCTGAAAAGCTTTGTGAAGAAAGTCCCGAGCTTTTCCAGATCCTCAAAATAGAATATCCCGAACCCTGCAATTATCACGGCTTTGCTGTAGATATGACGTATTAAGAGGGGGATCTTCTTCATGCGTTTTTTACCGATCAGTGTTTCAATGAAAATAAAGAGGCCGTAATACAGTCCCCAGATCACAAAGTTCCAGCTTGCGCCGTGCCAGATACCGGTACACAGCCATACGAGGAAAAGTCCGCCGTATTTTCGCCTCTTTCCGAATATCGGTACATAGAGCAGATAGTCCCTGAAAAATGTTCCGAGGGAGATATGCCAGCGCTGCCAGAATTCGGTGATGTCTCTGCACATGAACGGGTGACGGAAATTCTCATCAAAATGGAAGCCGAACACTCTTCCGAGGCCTATTGCAATATCTGAATAGCCGGAGAAATCGAAGTATATCTGCATTGCATATACCGCAGCGCCTGTCCATGCAGCAGCGGCTGTTGCATTTTCTATTCCTCCGAGAAGGCTGTCAGCTACGATGCCGAGCTGGTCAGCGATAATGACTTTTTTTGCCAAGCCAAGAACAACACGGTTAAGTCCGTAGGATATATCCGTGATGGAGGATGTGCGTTCATCTATCTCTTTTTCGATAGTGCTGTACCGCACGATAGGTCCGGCCACCAGCTGTGGGAACAGACTGACATACAGCAGGAATTTCCGGAAGCTCTTCTGTGGGGTGACAGTCTCCCATAGACAGTCAATCACATAGGAGATAGTCTGGAAGGTATAGAAGCTTATTCCGATAGGTAGTCTTATATCCGGCACGGGAAGCTCAACTGAGGGGATGTGGTTTATATTCTCTACAATAAAGCCGCTGTACTTGAAGACTCCCAGCAGAGCAATATCCGTGAAAACTGCAAGACCGGCAGTGATACAGCTTTTGCGTGAGTCACCGTACCTTCCGATAAGTCTTCCTGCTGAATAGTTTATAACTGCGCTCAGAAGCATGAGCAGTACATATACCGGTTCTCCCCATGCATAAAAAGCCAGTGAGAAGAGTAAAAGCACATTGTTTTTCATTTTGGTTCCCCTTGCAAGGAAGTATGCTCCAAGACAGACAGGGAGAAATATGTATATAAAGAAAAGTCTGGAAAAGACCATTAGCTGACCGCCTTTGTTTTTTAGTTATCAGGACTGTGATCTGTCCTCAGAGGGTAAGCATCGGGCATAGTGATCGTATTCATTTATTGCATTTGTCAGTGATTTTCTGCCTGCTGCGCAGATAATAAATGAGATCATTCCAAATGCCCAAACGAATGGTGTAAGGAAAATTGCCGCAAAAACAGCAGCTCCTGTACCATTCATGTAGTCTGCGAGATAGTACAAATAGAACCAGCCGCCAAATATAATATAGATCACAAGATGAATGGTGTGAAAAACACGTTTGTACATCCAGAGCATGGCAAGTACTGAATCAGCAATGAACACTGGTATTATAATTGCCAGGAATGATTCTCCTTCAGATGATCTGAGAAGATTTGACCTGTAATCTGAATATGAAGAAGCAAGTATCAAAGCCAGGAGAGCTGTGTATGCCAGATGTATCATTACAGCTATTTTTATCGTATTTTTTCCCTGTTTGATCTTTCTTTCTGCCTGAGCCAGCAAATTACGCTGGTCAGGGGGATTTATAGGCACTTTTACATTGTTATTATCCATACTTATCACCCGTTTACCGGACAGTAGCCTGCAAGCCGTATGATCTCCTGTCCCTCGTCGGAAAGCAGATAATCCCGGAGTTTCCTGTAAACACTGCCCTCCGGCTCACTTGAACTCATAACAGCGTAATAAGCTGTAGAAAACGGATACTTTTTGCTGACAAGATTTTCATTTTCCGGCGATATCCCGTCTATGTTAAGAACCTTTATATCCGGATTCTTATAGAGGTTGTTCAGGTAGTAATAGTAGGTGTAGCCTATGGCCGCAGTTTCGTTTTCGTATTCGGCAACTGCGTCAACAAGATCTCCCATTCCCTCGGAAACAAAGGCTATGGGAGGATCAGCCAGCTTTTTGCCCTTCATGACCAGCTCTTCCATAGCTGTCTGGCTTCCGGAGTTCTTAGTGCGCTGAAATGCACGGATCTTCTCGTCCTTTCCGCCAACGTCCTTCCAGTTGGTTATCTTTCCGGAATATATATCCTGTATCTGTTCAACGGTAAGGCTGTCTACCGGATTATCCTTATGGGTTATGAACACGAAACCATCAAGTGCTACAGGCTCGGCTTCAAGTGTGATATTTTCCTTTTCAGCCATTGCATACTCATCCTCTGAGGGCGGAGTTGCAAAAACAAGTCTGACCCTGTTACTATACGAATAATCCTTATAAGATCCGTCGTTGGAATTCTGGACATAAACACTCCATGATACACGGTTTTCTCTTCCGTATATGAGATTCTCATATGCGACATCTGTTGTATTATGAGCTGCATAATGTGAGATCTCATCATCGTCAGCATTGCAGAACTGTCTTGCAAGCTCTGCTGTTATCGGCACAGTAGCAGTTGAGCCGTCTATGCCGGCAAATTCAGCATAGGAAGAGATGATGGTCTTGGAGTTTATCTTATGCCAGTTATCAGGCCGTGTCAGCATAACATTAATATTTTTATATGATTCGAGCATATCGGCTTCACTTCCTATCATGCCTTTATCGACAGTGCGGTATTTGTAGACGGCATATCCGCTGCTTATCAATATTACAGCGATCAGGCAGCCTATTATTATGTTTGATACTGAAAATTTTTTCATATTGTATTCCTCATTAATGATAGTTTAAAATACTGCTATAAAGTGGTTCACTTGTTTCTGTATCCGCCGTTTACTGTTCCCTTCACAGTAATACCCATGTCGTAGTCATCGAGAAAGTGGTGCTTTTTATCGCCGTCATGATAGGAGATAAGCTTTCGGAGATTGACGTTTTCAGCGCTTCTGAATATATTCATATCCACCGCAGGATTTGTTTTCCTGAGCTGTCTTAGCAGCATTTTTATCTCATGCCGCTTGGAGTCGTTATTATCCTCAGAGCGCTTTTCAGTCATTTTGCAGGCGCAGTCTATGAAGCTGAGGGAGTTTATTTTTGTCCATGTGATAATGTCCTCTTCCCTGATGAGATATAGAGGCCGGATAAGCTGTATCCCTTCATAGTTTTCGCTGTGAAGCTTTGGAAGCATAGTCTGCATCTGTGAGCCGTAGAGCATTCCCATGAGTATTGTCTCAATAACGTCATCGAAGTGGTGACCCAGGGCGATTTTATTGCATCCGAGTTCCTGAGCTTTTTTATAGAGAAAGCCTCTTCTGAGTCTTGCGCACAGGAAGCAGGGATTGCTGCCTGAGTTTTCAGCGGATTCAAAGATCCTTGTCTCAAAAAAAGACACCGGTATATTCAGAAGTTTTGCATTTTCTTCTATTTTCAAGCGGTTCGACGGAGCATATCCTGGGTCCATGACGATGTATTCCGCCTGAAACGAAGGCTTTCCGAAGCTTTGCAGGCGCTGTATGCACTTTGCCATAAGCATGGAGTCCTTGCCGCCGGAGATACAGACAGCTATCCTGTCTCCGTTTTCGATCAGCTGATAGTCCTTGACTGCCTTATTGAATTTTTTCCATATGGGTTTGTTAAACTCCCCGGCGATAGTTTTTCCGAAAATATCATCTGTGAACATATGGCTGACCAGCCTTTCGATAAAAAGCCGTTGGCTGAGATGGGCAGCTAACGGCTTTATTGATATTATTATCAGACGTTGAATCTGAACAGAACGATATCTCCGTCCTGCATAACGTATTCCTTGCCTTCAAGGCGGACGAGTCCTTTTTCCTTAGCGGCAGCCATTGAACCGCAGGCCATAAGGTCTTCAAAGGAGATGACCTCTGCACGGATAAAGCCCTTTTCAAAGTCGGTATGGATCTTACCGGCTGCCTGAGGAGCCTTTGTTCCGTTAGTGATAGTCCACGCACGGACCTCCTGCTTTCCGGCTGTAAGGTATGAGATAAGTCCGAGGAGCGAGTATCCTTCCTTGATGATACGGTTAAGGCCTGAGACTTCAAGTCCGAGCTCGCTGAGGAACATAGCCTTGTCCTCGTCGCCCATATCTGAGATCTCAGCTTCTATCTGAGCGCAGATAGGGAGAACAGCTGAGTGTTCTTCTGCGGCAAGCTCTTTTACCTTCTGGTAATTCTCATTTGTATCGATATTGTTTACGAAGTCATCCTCGCTGAGGTTTGCAGCATAGATGACGGGTTTAGCTGAGAGAAGGGGAGTTGACTTTATGAGTTCACGCTCCTCATCGGTGAAATCGAAGCCTCTTGCAGACTTTCCGTTTTCAAGATGAGACTTGAGTCTCTCAAGAAAATCGATCTCTATGAGGTATTTCTTATCGCCCTTAACAGCTTTTTTTGCACGGTCGATACGTCTGTCGATCATTTCAATATCGGAGAAGATAAGCTCCAGATTGATAGTTTCGATGTCACGGAGCGGGTTGATGCTTCCGTCAACGTGGATTATATTGGGGTCCTCGAAGCATCTTACAACGTGAACGATAGCGTCAACTTCACGGATATCAGCGAGGAACTTGTTTCCGAGGCCCTCACCCTTGGAGGCTCCCTTTACAAGACCGGCGATATCAACGAATTCCAGAGTTGCCGGAGTGAACTTATCCGGTTCATACATTTCGGCAAGTTTATCCAGTCTTTCATCGGGAACGGAAACTATACCTACATTCTTTTCGATAGTACAGAATGGGTAGTTTGCGGATTCAGCTCCCGCATTTGTCAGAGCGTTGAAGAGAGTGCTTTTGCCCACGTTAGGCAGGCCGACCATACCAAGCTTCATATTTTTTTACATATCCTTTCGTTTCTTTGTATTCATATCATTCCCCGCCTTTTACAGCGGGGAAGAATCATCAGTTAGTGTTATGAGAGATCTTCTGGTTGTTTACCAGTGAATTGACTGTGGAGTTCTGGATCTGGATGTCTCCGCCGTCAGAACCTATATCAGTTGGATTAGCGGCGAGCATCTTCATTGTGATAGAAGAATCGATCACAGCGATACTTCCGGAGCCGGCAGAATCTCCGATACCGGTCACTTCGTCGCCTTCTGAATCGATAATGATCTCAGCATTTTTGATCTTTGTATTTACAGAGCCGCCTATGGCACCGATACATGAGTGCTTAGCAGAACGCATTTTCAGGCTGATCTTACCCTGCTTTACGATTATGCTTCCCTCGCCGTCATCCAGCACACCGATACCTACAGACTGAGCTCCGGTACAGCTCATGCTGATATTGGCAGAGGAGGTGATAGAGGCTATTCCGCTGCAGCTTCCGATACCCACAACCTTTATACCTGAGATATTGATATCGAGGTCACAGTTTTCTGAGATATTGATTATAGCATCACCGTTATAGCTTCCGACAGCAAGTCCGTTATGTGAATACATAAGGAGCTTTATCTTTCCGGAAATAAGATTTATCTCAGAGTCATCACCGTTGAATCCGCCGCCGATACAGAGCGATTCAACGCTGTTTGAGATGATCTCCAGTGAGCCGGCGGTATTTATAGTTATATCGCCGTAGCTGTGATCGTAGTCATTGCCTATGCCGATACCCTCAGAGGCATAGCAGTCTATGGTGAGGGAGCCCTTTCCGGTGAGCTCGAACTGTGAGCCCATAGGCACATAGATACCGGAATATCCGATCTTGTTGGTTTTGGAAATATTGAGGCAGAGCCTTGCATACTCTCCCACAGTGATAGTGGGCCTGCTGTTTCCGCTGACAATATTTACGTTTTTGAGCGTAAGGTCACAGCTGTGGTTATCCATGATAGAGATGTTCATTTTCACCTGCTTGTCAGGATCGCCGACAATAGTGAGATTGCTCTGATAAATATGGATATCCGTATATTTTTCAAGAGCGAGCTTGAGAAGGTCAAGCTCTGAATCATTTCTTGCGGTATATATTTTCTTAACACCGTCAGGACGCACTTCAAGGTTTGTCTTGATTATCTCGTCCTTGATATCAGAAGCGATACTGTTGAGGAACAGAGGCTTAGGCTTTGAGGTGTAATAGCCCTGAATAAGGTCAACGCCAAGTCTTATGACAGTTTTAAGCTCCTGAACAGTCTCAACACCTTCAGCCAGTGACTGGAGCTGATTATCGTGACAGAACTCGATAACTGAAGTAACGAGCTGCTGTTTTTTTAGATCATTCTGGATATCGCTGATAAGCGAACGGTCGATCTTGATATATTCAGGGGAATAGTTGAGCAGATTTGATGTATTGGAGTAGCCTGTGCCGTAGTCATCGATAGCAAGCTGACAGTGAGCAAATCCGCAGCGCTTTTTCAGTGTTTCGATGCCGTCTGTAGAAGCAGCGCTCTGTTCAACGATCTCGATAACAGTCTTTTCAAAGAGCTCTCCATAGGTGAGGAAAAGCTCGTTGAAATCATCCTCAATGAGCAGTGCATTAGGCAGGCAGTTTATGAAGAGCTTTTTATCTTCAAAGATCTGCTGATTATCACTGAGGAGCTTCATAGTATTGAAGAAAGTCAGTTTTTCAATAGCGTAGAGATTTTTCTGAGTTTCAGCTATCTTAAGTATCTGGCTCGGAGTCATTCTGATATCGCCTGTAGTACGCATAAGAGCCTCGTAAGCGACGATCTCACCGGTCTGTGCCTCAACGATAGGCTGGAGATAGTAGGTGAGCAGGTTCTCATTTACTATACGGGAGAAGAGAAGTGCATTTTTATATGCATCCTTTTCACGGATATAATTTTCCTCAGAGAACCAGTTGATAACGTTTCTGCGGTCAGTTCTGGCTTCATAGAGGGCGAATTCAGAATAATTGACCAGCATATTGAAATCAGAGGCTTCTTCCGGATATGAAGAACAGCCGATAGACAGACTGAGTCTGCTCTTATCGGAAATATCGATTATCTCGCCGAAATCATCGGTGAGGATACACTTCTGGACTGCTTCGTCCATACTGTTGAGGATGTTGTAGATAGTCATCCTGTCGCAGTCACGGAAGAAGGCACATATTTCATAGTTGGACTTTGAGCCGATGATTATATTATCTGCGGCAAAGCTTTTAAGAGCCTCAGCAACAGAGGTGATACAGCTGTTTGTGTTATCAACGGTCAGGTATGAACCGAGCTTATCGATGCCGTTGATATAGAGGGTAGCAAGACAGCAGTGCTGAACCTCAGGGAGGATCTTTTTTATCCTCTGTGAGAAAGAGGGGAATGAGGGCAGACGGGTAACGGGATCATATTCCATAAAGCCGTCCTGACTGTCGGCGGAGGATATCTGCCTTGTGAAATCCTGAACGAAGCCGAGCCATTCGTCGCTGCTCTCATAGATATTCATTTTTATGTATCTTGTAACATTATTGTCGGAGAATTTGTAGATATGCTTCTGACCCTCCACAGGATTTTTAGAGATCAGTTCAAGCAGGTTGAAGAACTCAAATTCATTGAGCTTTTCGCTCTTGCATGAAAGCATACGGCATGAGGCCTCATCGAAGTAAGCGGCTTTATCCTTGGCTATATAGGTAAAAGCGCCGATATTGCCTACAAACTGCTGAAAAGCCAGCCAGTCTCTGCTAAGCTCCGGTGGATTCTTTTCAAAGTTAAAAATACTCATAAGCGCTCCATTTACCGCATATTATGATTCAGGCTGACCTGAAAATGCGGCTCTGCATTGAACGGTATGCAGATGACCGGAATCAACGATTATATACACTGTAATTATACAACAATTTCACTGCAAAGTCAACAAAATAATTGTAAAGAAATCGGGAATCAGAAAGCAGAAAGGGCACACAATGTGCGCCCTCTGTAATGCCTTATGGGTATAAACGTAGGAGAGGCCGCCCTCGGCCTCCCGTATTTCGTTGTATATTATGCTTTAGAACAGCTGCTGGTTAAAATATGAACTTCCGTAAGCGAAAGCAGAGTTCCCGTCCCGCAGAGAATGAGCGAGCTGACGAGCGGAAGCGTGCAGAGTGCAGGGCATCGCCCTGCTTAGTCGAGGAAATCCTTGACTTTTTTGCTGCGGCTGGGGTGACGAAGCTTTCTGAGAGCTTTCGCTTCGATCTGACGAATACGTTCACGAGTAACATCAAAACGCTGTCCCACTTCTTCCAGAGTGCGTGACTTGCCGTCCTCAAGGCCGAAGCGGAGCTTGAGTACCTTTGCTTCCCTGTCTGTAAGTGTTGAGAGGACTTCATTCAACTGCTCCTTGAGGAGAGTGTGTGAAGCGGCTTCTGCCGGGGCAGGAGCATCGTCATCGGGGATAAAGTCACCGAGATGGCTGTCTTCCTCTTCACCGATAGGAGTTTCAAGAGAAACGGGATCCTGAGCCACACGCATGATCTCTCTTACCTTATCTACAGGCATATTAAGCTTGTCCGCAATCTCCTCAGGACTTGGATCGTGGCCGTTTTCGTGGAGAAGCTGGCTGGAGATCTTCTTGACCTTAGTAATGGTCTCAACCATATGAACGGGGATTCGGATAGTTCTTGCCTGGTCAGCGATAGCACGGGTTATAGCCTGACGTATCCACCATGTTGCATATGTGGAGAACTTGAAGCCCTTTGTGTAGTCGAACTTTTCAACAGCCTTTATCAGACCCAGATTTCCTTCCTGGATAAGATCCAGGAACTGCATACCTCTTCCGACGTATTTTTTAGCAATGCTGACAACGAGTCTGAGGTTAGCTTCGGAGAGCCTCTTTTTTGCGTAAGGATCACCCTTTGCCATACGCTGTGCAAGTTCGATCTCCTCTTCTGTAGAAAGGAGGGGCACACGGCCGATCTCCTTGAGGTATATTTTGACAGGGTCGTCGATAGCGATTCCTTCGGTAGAAAGAGCCATCTCAAGATCATCTGTTAAATTTGAATCAAGACCGATCTTAAGGTCAGCGTCAACATTCATATCCTCAACGATCTCTATGTTGAGGTTCTCACAGTCGTCATAGAAGGAGTTGATCTGATCGACATCGAAATCGAGCTGCTCAAGAGCGTCAGTTATCTCCTTTGTTGTGAGCTTACCGTTTGCTTTACCCTGTTCCATAAGGGCGTCGATAGTAGTTTTCTTATTCTCCATATAATTATCCTCCTATTTGCTTTGCTTAGATCTGAACAGATCGGTGAGTCCCTCATCGCTGAGCTGATCCTGGGCATCATTCATATGTTTTTTGAGCACTGATATACAGTCATTCACGACTGTACGATCAATGGTATAATCACTGTTTTTTGCTGCTATTCCGCTTATTCTTCCCATTTCGTCCGGTGAAAATTCATCGGTGAGGAGAGACAGGGAGAATTTATCGCTGTTGCCTATTCTATCCAGCAGTGCGGAGTAGACTTTTTTATTGAAAGAAGTCAGAAAAATATCGGCCGGAGCGTCTTTTGCGAGCTGCACAGCTTCTTCCGGAAATTTCATAAGGTAGCAGATTATGGTCTCTTCCGCTCTGGCTTCCTTTTTGAGATTAACGGCTTCGGGATTGATATCGTCCCTTCTGAAGGATGTCTGTGCAGTAAGGTTGTGCCACTCGGCTTTTTTCTGTTTTCTTCTGTTTATCTTGAGCATTTCGTCGATATGGTTGTGAAGCACCTGTACGGGAATGTCACATTTTTTAGACGTTCTGGAAATATAGATCTCTCGCTCAAGAGGAGATTCTATTGCGGCAAGGACCTTGGCTGAACGCTTCAGCATTTCCACCTTGCCTATATCTGTGGAGAGGTCCAGTCCGTCGGCACACTTGTCCAGCAGGAAAGCGTTTGCATCATCAGATCCGTCCAGAAGGATCCTGAAACGGTTCGGGCCGAATTTTTTTATGTACTCATCCGGATCCTTAGCGCCCTCCATATGGAGTATCTTGGTGCGGATGCCCACATCATCAAAGTGATTTATAGCTTTTCTGGTGGCATTTTGTCCGGCGGAATCGCTGTCATAGGCAATGATGACCTCCTCGGCATAGTGGCTTATGAGCCTTGCCTGATCCGGAGTTATTGCTGTGCCGAGAGTAGCGACAACATTTTCAAATCCGGCCTGATTAACGGCGATAACGTCCATATATCCCTCACAGAGGATAAGGCGCTTGGTATTGGAGTTCTTGGCAAAGTTCAGTGAGAACAGATTGCTGCCCTTGAAGAATACCGGAGTATCACCGGTATTCAGGTATTTAGGCTTGCTGTCGTCCATTACTCTTCCGCCGAATCCAAGGATATTGCCTCTTGTATCTATGATAGGGAACATGACTCTGTTCCGGAACATATCGAAAAGCTTGCCGTTTTTATTGCGTCCGCAGAGCCAGGCGGCGGTCATTTCGTCGTCGGTATAGCCCTTTGAGCGGAGGTATCTTGCAAGTGAATCCCACGAATCCGGAGCGAATCCGAGACCGTATTTTTTTACGGTCTGGGGAGTGAGTTTACGCTGAGCGAAATACTGTAGTCCCGCCTTGTTATCGCCCTTCAGCAGATTTGTATAGTAGAAGTTTGCAGCGAGACGGTTCATTTCATAGATCCGTGTTTTGAGCTTTGCCCGCATTGCGTCACGGGGGTCCTTATGCGGGACCTCAAGTCCGGCACGTTGAGCGAGCATATTTACTGCCTCAGTGAAGGAGAGGTTTTCTATCTTCATGATGAAGGTGATAACGTCTCCGCCGGCGCCGCAGCCGAAGCAGTAGAAGTGTGGGTCATCGCCGAGGTATATATAGCATGAAGGAGTTTTCTCCGAGTGGAATGGGCAGTTGCACACATAATTCCTGCCACGCCGGACAAGATTGACATAGCTGCCCATTACAGTGTCAATGGGATTAGCCTCTCTCAGCCTTAAAAGAAATTCGTCGTTTCTTTGCATTAGCTCCTCCGTTATTTCCAGAACTTCGGCACAAAGAGCTCTGTATAGAGGTCGACGGCATATGCGTCGCTCATTCCGGAAATATAGTCGCATACCGCACGGTGTTCATCGGAATCCTTCATTATCTGACGGTATTCGTCCGGAAGCAGTGAGGTATGCTCTATAAAATAAGAGTAGAGCTTTTTGAGCAGCAGCTCCGCTTTTGCTTCCTCCTGTTTAGCCGCAGGATTAGTGTATACGCTTTTGAACATGAAGGCTCTGAGGTCATCATGGGCTTTGCGTATCTGGGGAGCAAAGTCTATCTCATAGGCTCCGTGCTCGATAACGGAGGCAATGAGAGTGGTTATACGCTGGGTCTTGGTTTTTCCGAGGACTTTTACGCAGTCCCAGGGCAGGTCCTCCTGATGGAGGATGCCGGCACGGATAGAGTCCTCTATATCGTGATTTATGTAGGCGATGGTATCAGCGAGTCTGACAACATTGCCCTCTTTAGTAGCAGCAACGAGATTTGTATGGCACTCTATGCCGTCCTTAACTGCATAGGTAAGGTTAAGGCCTTTGCCTTTTTTTTCAATGAATTCTGCCACACGGACGCTTTGCTGGTAGTGCTTGAATCCGTGAGGACAGATCTCATCAAGTACTTTTTCCCCGCAGTGTCCGAAAGGGGAATGTCCCAGGTCGTGACCGAGAGCAATAGCCTCAGTCAGATCCTCGTTGAGTCTCATTCCACGGGAAATAGTTCTTGCTATCTGAGATACTTCAAGGGTATGTGTGAGGCGGGTGCGGTAATGGTCGCCCACTGGTGACAGGAATACCTGA
>Ga0256404_1010722_pt1 | contig 12560 bp, 13 predicted proteins | sample RumenRJG_01DNA_FD_185990 | JGI IMG/M metagenome (GOLD analysis project Ga0256404, IMG submission 185990) | Bovine rumen microbial communities from Lethbridge, Alberta, Canada - RJG_01 | ecosystem: Host-associated > Mammals > Digestive system > Stomach > Rumen | place: Canada: Alberta | collected...
GGGAATAGACAATGCCATTGCGCTGACAATAGTCCACTATCGATATATCTTTGGTCTTGACTACCTCTTGATAGCTTTCCCATATTTTCTCAAAATCATTGCTACTTGCCATAAATCACTTTTTTTTAATTCATGGCGCAAAGGTAGCAATTATATATTTGAACGCCTAAAAAGCAATTGAGTGCTTACTTATATTTTCGCCCCTTTTCGCCTTCAAATCCCGTGCACAGCACAGTTGAATCTATCCAAGTTCCACCATATTTTATCAACAATTCCAGTCTAATAATGTCAGAATACAATGCGGATGGTATTTGATGTTTTTTCCAACGATCAACAATAATATCTGGTAGTGTAACAAATTGACCTAACGAAGATTCATCAACAACTACAAGCTGCCTATCTTTAAGATAGTAATCAAGATTGGCATAACACCTTTTAACCAATTCCGGCGCATTTTCTAATCCTTGAAGCCAACAGAACCAAACAAAGTTTGATTTTTCATTCGACACCTTTACGTTCTTATACCTATTTATCACAACAGGGATATTTGGTCTATACCTTTTTTCAATAGCCGGTGTTATAAATCGTAATATTTCAGTGTATATCACTTTAAGTTCTTTTCCTTTTAAGAAGCCTTGTAAGGTAATTGTCACAGACTTCCTGAGGATTCCATAGCGTGCATATTCGTGCAACAATCGAAAACTCCCAAGTTGTTTGAATCGACTTAACGCCCTTCTTAGAGTTTGTCCTAGCATTTGTCTATTTTACAACGGTCTTAACGTATATCATTTTTTTGATAAATCCAAAGAACAGGTTTACGCCAGTCATGAAGGCCGATGATGCTGGGCTCATGTGCTCAGCATCATGAAATAGCTTATAGTGCCACTTGATGAGTGTCTTGTACCCATGAGTGCTAATACTACCACTACGTCCACGTCTGTATTTTGCCAAGCATTCGTCAAGCAGGTAGCAGTCCGCTTTCTTGCACACTTTCAGCCACATTGCATAGTCGTTGTTTTTCTTGATGTCTTCAATTTGTATCAAGCCCACGGCCGAGGCATCATACATCACTGTCAGACATCCTGGCCAGCAAAAGGCAAACATCCTGGCTTGAGTCACGTGCTTTGGCCCTGAGACTTCTACGCCGGTCAGGTTGCCTAATACGTCCATCTCTTGATAGCATGTGTAAGAGAACTTATACCCGTTCTCCTCCATAAACCGCACCTGTTTCTCCAGTTTCGTCGGCTCCCACAGATCGTCGCTATCTAAAAAAGCTATCCAGCGCCCCCTTGCCTCACGTAGCGCATTGTTACGCGATACAGCAGCGCCCGAATTAATCTTATTCTGGAACAGACGAATGCGGGAGTCCTTTTCCCGTAACTTCGTAACCTTGCTTATGGAATCGTCAGAAGAGCAATCATCCACAAAAATGATTTCCCAGTTCTTATATGACTGTGCCTGCACGCTACGTATTGTCTCATACACGTACTTCCCGCAGTTATATGAGGGCATGATAATTGAGACTAATTCCTCTTTAGTCGTTTCCATTATCTGAATTCTTTTCTTGTGCTACCGAATTCTGCGCTTTCTCCTCCAATATCCTACACGGCACACCTACTACAGTCTCGCCAGCAGGCACGCTTTTATTAACTAAAGTCATTGCACCAACAATAGCCTTTTCGCCTATTACCACATCACCTTTTGGAGCTATAATAGAGGCTCTCATGCCTATATATGAACCGTCTTTGAAGATAATCTTATTATGCCCCTGCTTTCTTCCATGACAAGCGAAGTAACAGCCATAGGAGATGGTGACATTATTTCCAATCTCTATCTTATCATAGCAAAGATCATCGAGATAACATCTCATGCCGATGAACACATTCTTTCCTATTTTGTACCCGCACATCCGGTAACAGGCCACACGGAAGTTTGAAAAAGGAATTGTTGGAATGAGTACTACCGAAAACCACTTCCGTATCGATTTCTGGATGCCTGTCCAAAGGGATATATTGTAGCGGGCAGGAATCATTTCCTCTGGCACTCCTGGGTGTCGCCATTTATAATATTGCTTAATAAGTCCCATGCTATTATTCTATTAATGATTGATACATCTTTTTGTATTCTTTAGCGATTTCCTCCCAGCGGAAGCGTTCAAAATCCACAACTTCTGAGGCTAGATAATCTGAACGGTGCTCCAAGACCTTGCAGATGGCGTTTTGAATACTCTTTGTTGACAGAGCATTCACTTTTTCCCCCACCCGTTCATCCAATAAGCCATCAATGCCCTGGTTCTTTGTATAAATCAAAGCTAAGTTCTGTGTGAGTGCTTCTATATAGACTAATCCAAACGTCTCATGAATAGAGGGCATGGCAAATACACTGCACTTAGCATATAAAGAACGAAGAACATCTTTGTCATACACCTTTCCATGATATTCCAAATGCTGAGGATATTTCTGAACAAACGATAAAACTTCCTTCTCTCTCCAACCATCTCCGCCGACCAAATGCAGCTTGATATCAGGGAATTGATCTTTTAATCCAATTACAGCATGGATGAGCCTCATCACATTCTTGTTCACATCAAACCTTCCTACATAAATGAGCTGGTGACGGAAGCTCTTTTCACCAGTTAGAATATGGCCGAGCCAATAGTCATCTACGCCATTTGGTTGAATGACAAACTTATCTTGTATTTCTAGCAAAAGACGCTTAATCAGGAAATGACGGCAGAACTTCTCCATCGGAGCTTTGGAGATGAAAACTATTTTCTGTGCATTCTTCAAGACTTTCATTCCCATCGGCCACGCCCATGGAGCAACAGCCAAGAACTCATTGATGTCAGTGTTTCGCACCGTCACCACATATGGCACGCCATGCTCCCTGAATAACCGATATGCAATAGGGCCGTCGCTGAACAGTGTTGTTGCATGAGAGAGGTCAAAACGTAAATTATCCACAGAATGAGTCAAGTCATCATACACTGTCTGCACCTTCTCATGATACAGCACACGATGCCTTTTCTTTAGAATCGGGCGATAAAAGAAACGTGTCAACTCGCCTTCAAAACGGTTCTTCCCTTCCATATCACCACCACGATAATAGGTATAAATAAGCTGTTCAACACCAAGTTTATCAAAACGTTTATACAGGTTAGCATGTACCTTGCTCCCGCAGTAATCGTTACAGATATGTAAAACTTTCATTGTCAATTCTTCTGAACTCGTTCTTTTATGAAATTGAGTATGCTGTCCGCACGTTGCTCAATAGTCAGATTCTTTGCTGTTTCCAGTGCACCAAATGAATAAACAAAGCTGCTTTACGTGATACAGATAGTGACAATAAGGTTTCACCACGTCAGCATACACAAACTGAGAATGTTGTGTCTGGAACTCATTCTTCCCGATGGTCACTTTTGGTTTTACGAATCGGATTGAACACCACTTGACCCACTCCTAACCTATCCAGTTCCTTAACAAGGTTGGAGTGTACCTTAGTATTGCTGATATTGCATGCAATCTGTAAAACACTCATTCTTTTATGCGCAACTTCACAAATTCTCCTTACGTAAAAGTCTTCCATATTCCTTTATTGCTTCATCCGTATAACTATACATTATGCCGCCCCAAGGAGAAAAGGTGAGTTCACCAAAATACACATTGTCTTTGTATTCATATAAATCAACCCTAACAAAGTCAAAATCGGATGATAGTATTTTCGCGATTTTTATCATATCATCCAATTTTTGGGGTCTTGTGGGTTCCTCTCTCGGTAAAAAAGAAGGCTTTGTATAGTCAAGCACACTCCAATCAAGATTTCTGGTGCAAAATTTTACACCTTTTTCTCGTTCTGTGCCAATGAAAATATCAACAGGCTGTCCGTGTATGCACGTGAATTTATAATCTGTTGGCATTGAATCATCGAACGTTTCTATTAACTCCTCACAAATAACACAAGGCCTGAATACATTGTATTGCTTTTCATACTTGTACTTTTTCTTTAACACCTTGGATAATTGTTGTTTTGCATTCTCTAAATCAAATAACTTTTTATCACGACATATGAAAATATTCTTGCCCCCTGCACCATTACTAGCTTTAAGTACGAACTTCTCCGGCAATACATCCACAGAAATCTCTGACACATCTTCCCAATAAAAATAGTGCCTTAATAGGTGATCTTCTAACCCTTTTTTAATAATATACTTTCGCACCTCTTTTTTATCCGCATAGCAAGCATATTTCTCAAAGTCATTAGAAAGAATTCGAGAAATAAGAATCTCGCTTAAATCTTTTGGATCTTTTAAGTTAGGCCATCTGCCCCTAATGTGAAAATAGCGGAGGCTATAACTAAGTCTTCTACCCAATAACAAAACTGCAAGATCGGACAGCTTTTGCTTTATTTTCAGATAATTCATACAATTGTAAGTATTAAAAGTCGTTATTCTAAATCAATCTAAATAATTCAATTTCGTACCATCAGCCCCTTTTCCTCTTTTTCCCTTTTATTACGCTCAATTAAAGATTTTTTCCAATGAGAAAAGCCAACGAATGGATTTTGTCGGAATCTAACTACCATTTTTAAAAGTTCAATTTGTTGTTTTATATTCATTTTTTTTGCTTCAAATAATATGTACATAATGGAGCCTTGGTGCGAAGACAACCCCTGTTGTTTCAAAAACTGATTGCAATGTAGCATAGAATAAAGTCTGGATTTTATAATATCGTAATTCCAACTTCTAGTCAATGACCCTTTCGACACAGTAGCAACATAACAGACCCTATCTACGACCTTTATTTTCTTTGCATAATAACCAGAAGAAATGGAGAAAAATTTGTCATTTCCGGCTCTAATCTCATCATAATAAAGATTATGTCTTTGTACTAAATCATGGCTAACCATTTTGCAGCATGGAGTAACAAATTGAAGTCTAATATCTATTTCCTCGCAGTTCCCTTGCAAATAGGCCTTTATTAAATCCCTATATTTCTTCCCCCGATTTGCCTCTTTCCCACTATTCTCATATATTCCTGACATACCAAAATGGACGATTTCGGCATCGGAATCATAATTATCGTAGAACATATCGAATGCGTCATCAGTAAAAAAATCATCTGCATCAGCAAAGACAAGCCATTTCCCGTGCGCATTATCTATTCCCACATTTCTCGCACCACCTGCATGTCTATCAGGCGATGACCACAACAATGTATATTCTCCATCAAAATGAATATCCGATTTTGATATTGGTGTAGGAGTATTATCAACAATTATAATTTCTATCTTCTCTGATTGCGGTATTGATGCCAATAACCTTGGAAGCGTACTCACAGCATTACGCTGAGGTATAATAACCGAAAAATCCTTAGAATAAATCATATGTGCTCTTGAATAAAAGAAATAATGTTATTAGCTCTTTCACTTATGGTTAAAGTCTTTGACCTTGTAAGAGCCCCCAAAGACAATGAATCTCTAAGCGAATTATTATTATACAACAGATGAATTGCATCTGCAATTTCTTCAATATTTTCAGGGTCGATCATAATTGAATTCGTATCATCCAATATATCCATGTTGAATGAAAGACGGGACGAAATGATTGGCAATCCGCAGGCCATTGCTTCAACAATGGCATTGCAACAACCTTCTTTTAGCGTTGGTAGAACGAAAACATCTGCAGCACTTAAAAATACTGGTAATTTTTCATGAGCCACTTGTCCTTTATGCAATATATAACCTCTATCTTCAATTTCATTTCCACTACCGATAAAAACTGCTGAAATATTCTTCTCATTTAACTTATCTAAAGCTTTAATTACTCGTATCTGACCTTTTCGTGATATAAATGAGCCAACACATATTACTATAAACGAATCCAAAGGTAAGCCTAAAACCTCACGTGAACGCCTTTTATTTAGGGGCCGAAAAGAACTATTTACGCCATTTGGAAAAACTCTACATTTATTTTTAGAGGCATAATTTAAACAAATTGCCTCTTCCATATTCTTCGTAGAAACACAAATTACACCATTCGTATCATTTCTGAATTTATCCCATGAAAAATCAAAAGAAGGGCGGCTCATTTTATTATTAATGACGCTTTCACCTGTAGCCACAAATAAAGGTATATGATTATGATGGGCATAACGCCATGCCAAAATACCACTGGAAAAAAAGTGACAATAAAAGCAATCAAATTTCAAATTAAACCTGCTTATAGTCCGTTCTAAGGTCCGTCGAGCATCCCAGCGCGTTGTGGATACACCAAATATGTCAATATGTCGCAAATAATATCTTGGTCTATAGACCTTTACAATTGATGAACCAACTTGCTTTTCCTCATATTCTGGAGAGTACTTCTTTTTCTTTTTATCTGATGCATGAACTGGTGCAATTACTACACATTCATTCCCCAATTCAACAAAAGCATTGACAAGTTGTTCAACGAATGCATACTGAACGCCATCCTTTCCTGGATAGCCTGTAGAAACAACACAAATCTTCATTTTTTTAATCATTAATTCTGGCTGCAATAAAACCAAAATAGCAAGCTAAACTAAAAGAAAGCGTATTATATGACATAGAAAACAACGTGGGTAAAAACAATGCTATAAATATTAAGATAAGCGATATTTTTGTCATGGATTTTTTGGCTTTTATGCTTGCTTTAACTAAATAAATATAGAAAAATAAGTACAGGAGGACTCCTAAAATACCTTGACATACCATCAACTCCAGCCAATCATTATGAGCATAATTGACAAACATTTTAACTGTTGCCAAAGCTCCCCGGCCAAACAACATATCACCAAACGACATTTGGGTTTGGAAATAATTCAAGATCTGAGAGGTAATGACATCACGACCACTATTATACCCCTCCATTGTAAGTTGATACCTAAATGCGAAATAATCGCTAGTATCCAACATTTTCTGAAAAAGAAAGTAACCACCCGCAATCAGAATGGCATAAAGTATAAATAAATATGTTTTTTTTCTTCTATTGGCATTACGTAAGTTATAAAATAACAAAGCGAAGATCTCAACGATACCAGTCAAAAGGGCGCCTCTTTTCATGCTCGATAAGAGGAAAACAAAACATACTGCAATACCAATATACTGGATAAGCCTTTGCTTTTCGAAAAGGCATAACATAGGTAACAAAGCAACGAACAAATAAGCCTCATTATTTGTAATTTCATCTTCGAACTGTCCACCAATTCTATTTTCTAGCACCAATGATTGTTGATGATAATACGACACAATTGAAACTAAAAATAGGATGAATACCCAAACCTTGAGGTGGCTTAATGAATAATAGTTCTTTTTTGCTAAATAATAAACAGAGAATATTGGCAAATTAGAGTATAGAATTGCTTCTATATATTGAGAACCTCCTGTTTTTGCTCCTGTATATTGAACTGTTATAATTTCATGGCTTGAATACAAAACCACTCCATAAAAAGCCAAAACACATACAAAAATCAAGTAACTCTTTAAAACCTTAGGCATTTTCGTGGTAAAAAATGCAGCTATGGCCAAAACTACAGTTAACACAACAAACAAACCACTAATGCTCTGGCTAAATAAAGTGCCACGGGTATATAAAATTGACTTTAACGCATAAAGCACAGCCAATAGCATATATAGGTCAAGAGCGAAAGCCTTCTTAGTCATTATCTGAACTTAATAATAAACAACCTCAATTACTCTTAATAGACGAAAGGGATAACCAAGATCCTAACTCATAGTCCCACTTCTCATCAGTAAACTTACCAAGACCCGCAGCAGGAAAAAAAGTAATTTCCCCAAAAACAGCCTTACCTTCATTCTGATAAAAGTCCACGCGCATAAAAGGAGTGTCGGCAGATATTGTTTCCGCCATACTTATCATAGCAGAAAGGGTAGTTGGAAGTTCTATGGCTCTTAACAATGCTGCTTGTTGATTCGCTTGATATTGCATTAAAACTGCCACAAGGAAAAAGATAGTCCACCATCTAAGGCTGGAGCGTGTCAATTGCCCCTGCCGAGTGAAAACATAGAAAGGGAAAATAGGCAATAATGAGTTATACAAACTTAGCAAATAGGTATATCCTGAAACCGCAATTGATACTCTGTAGATTGTTTGAGAACTGACAATTAATGCTAAACCATAAACTGTTAGCAGAGCTATGAATACGGCCAACGCTTTCAAGTAAGGATTAACCTTATAATGCATTAAGGCATAAACCATACAATAAAATGACACAGCGCTCAGGAATAAGATTATTACCTGGGAATAGATTGTGCCAACTCGTCCAAACACTACAGACTGGAGGTAATATACCAACCAGAGGAAAATATAGATATTACAAAAAGAAAATAGTTTTGTTTTCTTCATTGTGATGTGATAGGTAAAGGTATTATCAATTGTAAATCAAATGAGACCACTTTAGAAAATGGAACTCAAGAAATCAATAGCCTATATCCCAATTCGAAATTCCATTTTTCACCAGTAAAGAATGAAATATAATTCCCACAACAAAACATAAAATATGATATAAATATCTTTATACATAACATCTCTAAATTATTTTATGGTCTGGCAGAATCATCCAACTTCCAAATTTCAAGTCCCATTCATCAGATGACATATTGTCGTATCCTGACGAATCGAAGAAGGTCAGCTCGCCGAAGTAAACCTTCCCTTCACATGAATACAAGTCAACACGAACATGTGGAAATCCATTGCTTAGCTTTGATGCCAATGCTTTCATTTCTTCAAAAGTGTCTGGTTTTTTCAATTCTTCTGCAGACTGACTTCCCGCTACACTTGTAATCGGAAGTTTGTTGAAGTTCATGTCATAATAATTAAAATTGTGAGAAGTGTAACGATTGCTGGCTATTAACATTACCTTAGGAACACCGTTGAAACAAAAGAATTTATAGTCTCGTAATTCACCACTTTCATCCTCTTTGTATTCTTCGCAGATAATACGATGATTGACATTCTTGTAAGGCCATTCACGTAAATTCTTATAAATATCTTGCTTTTGACTCTTTTCTATTGTTTGTTTAGCTTTTGATTTATCTAATTGAGCCTTGTTCCTGCATATCACGACACTTTTACCACCACCACCGTTTGTAGTCTTCATAACAAATTTATCAGGCAGAGCCGTAAAATCAATTTCATCAAAACAATCCCATACTCCTATACTTTTTATAATATGCTCTTCTCCTATGAGTTTTGCAACATAAGGTTTTACCTGCTCTTTATCTACAAGCGTTGTCAATAAAGGTAACCGATAATACAGTTTTGTCCATTGTAATTTTTCTGTAAAGCGTCTTGGATTTTTTAGATTTAATGAACGTCCCATCTTTACACGGTACATCATTCGCAAATATAGTTTATCTGGAAACAGCCATCCAAGTTTTACTATCAATGAAAGAAGAATCAAAGATAGCTTTTCTATATAATTATGAATAGGTAACATGATTACTTAATCTTTAGTTGTTAAATTAAAAAGAAGCTTATCTCTATGTGATTCACAACATATATAATTAGTTGCTATAAGTTTTCGTCTCTTACAGATAAAAGACGGAAGCCAACCTCTTTGCTTCATTCCGAAATAGTAGCGATTGAATATTGGTTCAAAAATGCTGCTATAGGCTATCGAAGTTTTGGTATAGTACTTCTTTGTTTCTTTCGACAATCTCAAATTATCGGTAATGATATGATTTAAACTATCTATTACGGAATCAAAAGAATTCTTTGGCAATATTTTTATAAGTGCATTATTTGAACACTGGTTATATGGCTGTATACAGAAATGAACACTTTCTGCAAAGTTTAATAACAACATATAACCTTCATTCCAAATGCTATTATTGCTACCTTTTTCGTCAAAACAGAAATTGCCCAAGCCGTAAAATATCGGTTTCCCCTGAAAGACCTCATACCCACTGAAGCAGTGCTGATGATGGTTCACAACAGCGTCAGCCCCTGCATCAATAAAGAAGCGATACGTTTCTTGCATACGTGGGCTGGGCAGTTGATAGTGCTCATGCCCACCATGAACAATGACCAACACATAGTCAGCATTCAGCTTCGCTTCCTGAATGGCATAGTATTGCTGAATGGGGTTCAAAGGATTGCTGCCTGCCGTGTTTTTCGTCGCTATCGAGAACTCATGCTCGCAGCAGTTGATAACAGCAAGTGTCTGGCCATTTATTTCCTTATATAATATCCTGGCGGCTTCTTGAAGGTTCCTTCCTCCACCCACAACGTCAATACCATATTTCTGACAGGCATCCAGGGTGTTTGCCACCCCTGCCTCACCATAATCAAGAAAATGGTTGTTGGCGAGTGTTACACAATTGAAGCCTGCCCATTTCACTGCATCCATGCCGCTTTCAGAACATTGGAGGTTTGGACCGCACTTCTCAATGGGACTCTCGCCGCCTTTGGTGATGGGGCACTCGAAGTTGACAATGCTATAGTCTGCTTGCTCAATGCTTGGCTTTACCTCGCCAAGCACTGCCGCGAAGTCGCCCTTTTCAAATAATTCCGCCACACGATACTGTGGGCAGAAATCGCCTGCTACTAGTATTTTCATTTATTCTTGATTATTTTTGGCATATTCAGAAGTGTCCTGCGCTCCTCTGGGAACAACATGACGACAACTACATAAATGATAGTTGCAATTATTGCATAAACGATATTCAGCCAGATATCGCTTGTGGAAGGCAAAAGCAGCACCATAAGCATGCAAACCGCCGCAAGGCACGAAGGCAAAGTATTGGTAAACATTCGTCCAATTGGCATCTTTACGACCCAGCCCATAATGCACAGGTTGACGGCTATTAACTCCAAACGGACAAGAGAACGGGCTGTATATAATGTTTCAAAACCATACTTCACGGCAATTAGTACTGTTGGCCATAATACCACGATGTGAAGAACTTGGGCCAAGACAGACAATCTGGGCCTTCCTTTTGCTCGATAGACCTCGCTGCTATAGTGGCTCAATACTATGGTTATGGAGCTAGTCAGTCCCCACAAGCCCACAAATCCGGCCGCTTCTGCCCATTGGCTCCCAAGAATCAGTTCAGTGGCCAAATCACTAAAGAGGAAAATACCCATTCCTAGGGGAATGACCAACAAGCCCACTAGCTTCTGAAAACGGAAAAACAGCGCTTGAAACTCTTTCTCATCATTCTGCAAACGAGACAAGGCGGAGAATAGTATCGGCGTGGTGATGGATGTTACAAGACCCATGATTTGCCCCACCAAGGCTGATGAGGTCTTGTAAAGTCCTAAATAATATTGGCTTAACATTGTACCAACAATAAAAACATCCACATATCCTGTAAGCCAAATGCTAACGGCCTCAATCATGCTCCACACCGTAAACGAAAACATCTCTTTCAACTTGGCAAAAGAATAAAACCAGCGAGGTTTCCATTTAGAAAAAACGGTGAGAAGCACAGCGTTGACCACGTTGATTGTAATAGTGCCAATAACGAGTGCCCAATAACTGCGCAACAAAATTGCCAAAGGGACCGTAACCAATAGTGGTATCAATGTAGAGATAATACGAACCTTAAATAGCGTTTTGAAGTCGAGGTCGCGTTTATAGAGCGCCATCTGTATACTACTGAATGCTGCAAGGGGAATAGACACACAAGCGATAATCAGCACATGACCCAACCCCGGGTTGCCAACGAGAGCTGCCAAAGGATTGGCAAAGATGGCAATGACACCCCAGATGAGAAGCGACATCACCAGATTACTCCAAAAGGCCACATTAGTGCTTTCGTCACGGTCTTGCGCATCTTTAAACTCATGCTGAACCAGGTATTTTTGGAAACCGGCATCAGTAAAAATCTCTGCAAAGGTAATAATCATCGTCAGTGTGGTAACAACACCAAAAGCCTCAGGTGTAAGCAATCGTGCCAGCACCATAGAGGTAATGGGGGTCACCAACTTGGCCGCAATCTCAGTAACCGTAGACCACTTTGTAGCAGTTCTAACTTTTGTATTTAGTTCTTGAGACATTTCAAATTATCCAATTAGAAACCTACCGGCTTTTTATCCATTATATCAATTTCTTGTTTCTAGTTCTGGCAGGCAGTATCGAACTGCGAACTATAGTCCCACCTGTGCTGCCAGAAATCCATTTGTTAGATGTGTTCCTCCACTCCCCTGAAATGCACATTCAGCTCGTGCAGGTGCTCCAGCAGGGTGCCGAGGGGCGTGCCCTCGGTCATCTTGGCGAAGGCATTGACATCCTTGGGAAAACACTTGCCACCGTAGCCGAACTTGCCGTCAGGACCGGGGACGTAAGTATGTGTGTCGTTGATGTAGCCGGAGAGGAGGATGCCAGTGTGCACCTTGCGCCAGTCGGCTCCCATCTGCTCGCAGTACTCGCGGCAGGCATTGAAGTAAGTCACCTTGTAGGCTCCGAACACGTTGTGCATATACTTGGTCAGCTCGGCCTCCAGCGGAGTCATCACGGTGAATTTCTTGCCCACGAAAATCTTGGTGAGCAGGTCGTGGGCTCCGGTGAAGACCATGG
>Ga0256404_1010723_pt1 | contig 12559 bp, 12 predicted proteins | sample RumenRJG_01DNA_FD_185990 | JGI IMG/M metagenome (GOLD analysis project Ga0256404, IMG submission 185990) | Bovine rumen microbial communities from Lethbridge, Alberta, Canada - RJG_01 | ecosystem: Host-associated > Mammals > Digestive system > Stomach > Rumen | place: Canada: Alberta | collected...
TCAACAGCTTTGACACCCACGCAAAGATCCCGGAGCACTTTGCCGCGGTCGATGCCGCCGCAAAGAAGGGCGGGAAGGTCGCGATGATCTCCCTCGGCTGGGATCCCGGCATGTTCTCCCTGAACCGTATGATCGCCAGCGTGGTCCTGACGGAAGGAAAGAACTACACCTTCTGGGGCAGAGGCGTGAGCCAGGGCCATTCCGACGCGATCCGCCGGATCGAGGGTGTCATCGACGCGCGGCAGTATACCGTCCCGGTGCCGGAAGCGGTGCAGAAGGTCCGGAACGGCGAGAATCCGGAACTCGGGACCCGCGACATGCACACCAGAGAATGCTATGTCGTCGCGGCAGAGGGTGCGGACAAGGCGAAGATCGAGCAGGAGATCAAGACCATGCCGAACTACTTCGCGGATTATGACACCACAGTTCACTTCATTTCCGCGGAGGAGATGAAGGAAAAGCACAGCGGCCTGCCCCACGGCGGATTCGTGATCCGCAGCGGCGTCACCGGCTTTGAGAAAGAGCACAAGCAGGTGATCGAGTACAGCCTGAAGCTGGATTCCAACCCGGAGTTCACCGCATGCGTCCTTGTGGCATACGCGAGAGCTGCCTGCCGCATGGCGGCGGAAGGCCAGACCGGCTGCAAGACCGTGTTCGACGTCGCACCGGCATATCTGAGCGCTATGGACGGAGCGGAGCTCCGCGCACATCTGCTGTGACCAGCAGGGGCAGGGTATGATTATCAAGAGAGACATATATTATCCGCCGGCGGGCAGTTCCCGCCGGCTGCACATCTATCTTCCGGATGACTACCACAAGTCTGAGGAGCGGTATCCGGTCATGTATTTCTTTGACGGGCACAACCTGTTCTTCAATGAGGACGCGACCTATGGGAAGTCCTGGGGGTTTAAGGAGTTCCTGGAGGGCTGGAACCGGAAGATGATCATTGTCGGTATGGAATGCAGCCACGAGGGGAACTCAAGGCTCATCGAGTATTTCCCCTACATTGCGGAGAGCAAAGGGCTGCGTAAGCTCCTGGGGCCGGATGCCCCGGAGCGGATCATGGGCCTGGGAGAGGCAACGATGCTCTGGGTCCTGGGAGACGTAAAGCCGAAGATCGACCGGGAGTATCGGACCATTCCCTTCAGGGAATGCACCGGCATCGGCGGCTCCAGTATGGGCGGCCTGATGGCGCTCTACGGCGTGGCGCGCTGCAACCGCTGGTTTTCAAAGGCGGCCTGCGTCTCCAGCTCTATCGGCTTCTGCTTCCCGGAGGTCATGAGGGACCTGGAAGAGGACGACATCAGTCCCGATACCAGAGTGTTTCTGTCCTGGGGGACCCGTGAAGCCTGGGGGATCAAGGATCCTTCCAAAGAAGACCGGTCCAGCAGGACCTTTCACTGGAATCAGGCTGCGGCTGACCAGCTCGCGGCCCGCGGCGCGGCCGCGAAGCTGTTCTGCCAGGTGGAGGGAGAGCACTGCGAGCGGGACTGGGAGAAGCAGGTGCCGGTCTTTATGGACTGGCTCTGGAATTCGTAAACACAGTCTTGCCGGCTGAAACATGGAAAGAGGCTGCCGTATTCAGTTTTTCCTGAATACGGCAGCCTCTTTTTCCGGTACTTTTTTTATTTCGGGCAGCCTTTTTACGGAGCGGCAGGCGGGGCGGGTCTGCGGGCTGTGGCGTTTTCAAGGCCCAGGTCATCCCGGACTCTCGCGTGGGTGACACGGTGGATCAGCCGCACGCATTCCTCGATCCCGTAGCTCGCGCTGTTGATGCAGAGGTCGTAGTGGACGGCGCTGCCCCATTCGAGACCGGTGAAACGCTTGTAGAACCGGGCATGCTGGCGGTCCTGTCGGCGGATCAGCCGGGCAGCGTCCCGCTGGGAGAGCTGCTGCATCTCCATGGTCCTCCGGACTCGTTCTTCGAAAGGAGCGGTGATGAAAATGCTGACGTGGGGAATACCCGCGTTTCTCAGGATCACATCCGCACAGCGCCCCAGGATCACGAAATCCTTTTTCTTTGCCGTCTCGATAATGTACTCACTCTGGTTGAAGAAGAGGGCATCCTCCGGCGGGAGACCGTGGAAACGGTTGAAGTTTACCAGCCAGCGCCGGAACCCCTTCAGATTCCGGTCTTCGTCCAGCTGGTCCCGGAAGGATTTCCCTCCCGCCGCGCTTTCCCGTTCTGCCAGCTCCCGGTCCATCACGTCCCGGAAGACGGTGGCGTCATAGTAGTCGATGTGGAGCATGTCGGCCAGCTTGAAGCCGATGTCGTTCCCGCCGCAGCCGTAGCTGCGGCCGATGCAGATGACCAGCCGGTCCTGATCCGTGAACTTTCTCCGCGGCTGATGTCCGAAATTCTTCCGGATGATGAAGGGATTCAGCCGCATGCGCGCCGGATTTCCGATATCGGAATCCGGAACAGCGCCTTCCAGCGAAAGGATCTCCTGCCGGATCGCATTGTACTCCGACATCATCGCCCGCCGGACCTTTTTATCCTTCAGAGAGCGGGCCATGTTGCCGATCAGGGCCATATAGCTCACGATCGCTTCGCCCTGGGGGCGGAAGATGAGCTCTCTGGTCAGGAGATTGATGCTTTTCGATTTTTCCGAGATCAGCGTGCGGCCCAGGGTGGAGCCGGACTGCTCATAGACCCTGGTGTCCAGATCATAGATCCGCACCGCGATGGCGCGGCAGCGGCGCTCGGCGTTCCTCCTGAGCTCCAGGGCAGCTGCATCCCCGGCATCTTTGCCGGGCGCGGCGCCCGGATTCTCCGCAGGAGCTGACGTACGTGTGATTACCTTATCATTTTCAAAATCCATGGATCACACCTCCTTACAGAAAAAAGACCAGCGTGTCCAGAAGGAACACAGGGATCAGGCACGCGAGGGACCAGAGGATATAGCCGAAGAAGGACGGCATTCGGATACCGTTTTCCTCGGAGATGGCTTTTACCATAAAGTTCGGGGCGTTGCCGATGTAGGTGACGCCTCCCATGAATACCGCGCCGCAGGAAATGGCCCGGAGCAGGATCTGCGGGATGATGCCGACGTTGGTCCGGATGCCTTCGGTCATTCCCAGGGTCCCGGCGGTGGTCAGGAAGACGAGGTAGGTGGGAGTGTTGTCCAGGAAACTGGACAGACTCCCGGTGGCCCAGAACATTTCCCAGGGCTTCGTGAGGCCGAGGGACGGCCCCAGTTCCTTCAGGATCATCAGCGCGGGCTGCATGGTAATGAAGATGCCCACGAAGAGCTGGGCGACTTCCGCGATGGGACCCCAGGTGAAATGGTTCACTCTCCGGATCTGCTCCGGCGTCGTCTTCATGGAAAGGAAGGCGGCGGCCAGAATGATCACGCACTCGATGACGGTGGGCCAGCCCAGCGTGACTTCGCCGAGGATCTTCAGGCCGGCCGTGCCGCCGTCCGGTGTCCGGAACGCCGGGAGTCCCGGGAGTGTGCCGCTCAGAATGACGGCGATGATGATCATCAGAAGGAAGACCAGATTGTGAAGTCCTTCGAACCGGATCTCGGTGCCGGGGCGGCTGATGTCGGGCCGCAGGCCCTCCGCCACATCCCGCAGATAGTTTACCGTGTCAAGCCGCCAGAAGATCACCAGCAGCACAGCGACAGTGAACAGAAATACCGGGAACAGGCTGAGGCTCCAGAGGAAGGGGACGCCCCGCATAAAGCCCATGAGAAGCGGCGGGTCCCCCAGCGGCGTCAGGCAGCCGCCGATGTTGGAGATCAGAAAGATGAAAAAGACCATGATATGGCGCTTTCTCCGTCTCCAGGAGTTCATCTTCAGCATCGGCCGGATCATCAGCATGGAGGAACCGGTGGTGCCGATCACGCTGGACAGCAGGGTCCCGATGGACAGCATGATCAGGTTGACCCGCGGGGAACCTGCCAGGTCCCCGGTAAAGGTGATGTTGCCGGCCACGCAGAACAGGCCGAACAGCATGACGATAAAAGAAAGATAATCGTTCACCAGGCACTCCAGCACCGTCTCCGCGGCCCGGAACGGACCGTAAAGCGCGGCGAAGGGCAGTGTGAACAGAAGCGCCCAGGCGATCACCGCGGGGAAGCGGTGCTCCTCCCACCATTCCGGCCGGAGCAGCGGGATGACGGCGATACTCAGAAGCAGACCGGCAAATGGAATACAGAGCCATGCCGGGATCATTCCGGAATTCATTTTGATATCCTTTCACGGCTGCCGCAGTTTTTTTCGGCAGTTCCCTGTTTTGCAGTTTTCCCGGGAATCCGGGTTATTTTCAGACTGTGTATTGTAGCACAGTTTTGCGGAAAAAAATCACCAAATCTGAGCTGCGGAAAACGGCCGGAAAGTTCAGAAATCACGGACCGGGGAGGGCGGAGCAGGGAGAGAAGTACAGAAAAACAATATAAAAGAAAAAAGGATGAAACCATAACATTTTGGAATGGTTTTATGGAGATTCTTCATTTTTCGTTTCCATAGGAAGAGACTATAACGTAAAATAACCGGGTTTATTGCGGTATATGTCGGTTCTGTCTGCCAATCTGCACTGTAAAATGTTATTTTGCGCGGTAAAAACTGTCTAATATTGCGATTTCTGCCCGGACAACCATTTTTTATTTCCAGGAGGGGACTATATGGATAACGAAAGAAAAGGCTTGTGGCTTGGCGGTCATTTTCAATGAGCTCGGCGAGCGCATCCCGATCTGGAACACCTACATCGGCGGCGGCCTGCTGCTCACCTTCTTCGGCGTCGCGATCCTGCGCCAGTTCGGACTGATCCCGCAGGCAGGACTGGATGCCATCAACAGCTTCATCTCCGACGACGCGAACTTCCTGACCTTCTTCATCGTCATGCTGATCGTAGGCTCCGTCCTCGGTCTGGAGAAGGATATCCTGCTGAAGTCCTTCGCGGGATACGTCCCGGCGATCCTGGGCGGCCTTGCCTGTGCAGCGATCCTGGGCGGCATCACCGGCGCAGGCGCGAAGTGCACCATCGTCATCGCTCCGATCATGCAGGGACGCATCCCGTCCATCTGCAGCGAAGTCACCACCGTCACCACGCCCGGTGAGGATGTGGACGTCGTCGTCACGGACTACGGCATCGCCATCAACCCGAAGCGGACCGACCTCATCGAGGCCACCAAGGACACAGGCCTTCCGATCAAGACCATCGAAGAGCTGCGCGACATTGCTTACGCTATCGTCGGAACTCCGGATAAGGTTCAGTTCGGCGACCGCGTGGTGGGCATCATCGAGGCCCACGACGGCACCATCATGGACGTTGTCCGTGCGGTGAAGGAGTACGAGTTCGCAGACTGAAAATAAGTTTTGACTGAATACAAAAGCGGCCGCTGTCTCTGTGAAACAGAGGACAGCGGCCGCTTTTTCCGGTCGTCAAAGCTCTTCGAGATGGTCCTTCAGCGCCTGATAAGATTCCGGGCTCAGGTCGTGCTCGACTTTGCAGGCATCTTTCTCCGCTACCTCCTGCGGAACGCCGAGCTTTGTAAAGAACTCGGTCAGGGTGCGGTGGCGGTTGTAGATCCTGGTAGCGATCTCCGCGCCCTTCCGGGTCAGGGAGATATAGTTGTCTTCATCCATGACAATGTATCCGTTCTCGCGGAGATGCTTCATGGCGATGCTGATGCTGGGCTTGGAAAATCCCATGGCGTTGGCGATATCTATGGAGCGCACCACACCCTTGGCTTCCTTCAGCATAAGGATCTTTTCAAGATAATCTTCAGCTGACTCATGAATCTGCATGAATATACCTCCTTGTCATGGCTGTTATTTTCAGATTAACACAATCTTCGGAGAATTTCCACACTCCGGGGCCGGAAGGAGAGTACGGACAGAAAGATGAATTCCGCTTGACAGGACAGGCTGCGGCAGGTATGATATTCATGTAGTTAGAATTAACTAACTGATTCGGCCGGATGCTCTGCGGACCCTGCGGGCGGACGATGTTGACCTTCTTAAGCTTCCTGTGTAAAATGAAACCGGATATTGGGAGAAGGGAGACTGATATGACCAACGGGTATACGATCACGATCGCGATCCTGCTTCTGGTGCTGATCGTCCTGATCGTCAGGTTCATCCTGATGCACGGATCACCGAAGACACCTTCCTGCGACGGCAACTGTTTCGGCTGTGCAGTCGGATGCGCGTCCAGGTTTTCTCCGGAAAAGAAGCAGTTCGACGAGATAATGAAAAAAACGGGAAATGACGAAAAATAACAGGTGCCTGCACCTGCTTTTTTCGGGCTGGAGGTTATAGAAGGCTAACTAAAGATAGATATAGGAAACCATCAGGGCCGAATAAGCTCAGGCAGCATGAAATGCCTGAGAACAGGAGGATCACATGAGTGTGGCAATCGTCGGCGGAAACGAATGTATGGAGCGCCGTTACATCGATACCTGCAGAAAATACGGATGCAAGGCAAGAGTCTATGTGAAGTCCAGAGGAGATATGACACGCCGCTTCGGATCTCCGGATCTGGTGATCCTGTTCACCACGACGGTATCCCACAAGATGAAGGATATCGCCATGGCGGAGGCAAAACGATGCAACGCGATCATCGAGTGCTGCCATTCCAGCAGCATGAGTGCGCTGCAGCAGATCATGGAACAGCACTGCGGTGTCCCGGAGGTATGAGTATGCGGACGCTGGAGGAAGTTCTGGTGGAGCAGTGCGCTCCCACCCTGGCCGGGGTCAAACCTGCAAGCATGTTCCGCTACCAGCCGCGGGACCTGAAGGCGGAGCCGCTGGAGCAGGCGCTGGAAAAGCTTCCGGCCCTGCGGGAAACCCTGACCCCACGGGGGATCGGGATCAGGATCCTGAAGAACTGTCCGAAGACAGAGACGCTGCTGTTCTTTGTCTTCCGGACGGAAATGTGCGAAAGGATCCTTGAAGACCGGGCTTCCCGGACATTTCTCCGGACAGGCGGCTATGACGCAGAACAGGGACTGGATGTGCTTCTGGAACAGTTCAGCGAAAGGATCTGTCTCCGGGAAGCCTTTCCCCACGAGATCGGCGTTCTTCTGGGATACCCTCTGGCGGATGTGATTGGATTCATCAGTAACGGCGGAAGAAACTGCCGGGGGCAGGGCTGCTGGAAATCTTACAGCGACCCGGCAGGTGCGAAGCGGAGTCAGGAGATCTACCGGAAATGCACGAGCATCTACAAGAGACTGTTCGCGGCGGGAACGCCGCTGACAAAGCTGGTCGTTGCGGCATGAACTGCAGAGACCGGCGGGAAATATCACTATTTTTTCAGGAGAGAGAGGTAAACGCATTATGAAGATCGCAGTTGTTTTCTGGAGCCAGACCGGCAATACCGAGATCATGGCGAACAAGGTTGCGGAAGGAGCACAGGAAGCCGGCGCACAGGTCGATGTTCTCACCCCGGACGCTTTCAGCGCAGGCGCAGTGGCAGGCTATGACGCCATCGCGTTCGGATGCCCTGCTATGGGTGACGAGGTCCTCGAAGAGGCAGAGTTCGAGCCGATGTTCGCGGATGTGGAAGGCGCACTGGGCGGAAAGAAGATCGCCCTGTTCGGCTCTTACGGCTGGGGCGACGGCCAGTGGATGCGCGACTGGGTCGAGAGATGCAAAAACGCGGGTGCGAACCTGATCGGAGAAGGCCTGATCCTGAACGGGACTCCGGATGCCGACGGCGAAGCACAGTGCGTCGAGCTCGGAAAGCAGATTGCCGGCTGAGAATTACCGATGGCAGGACAGCGGGATCGGATGGAGTCTGATTCCGCTGTTTTGTTATTGACTACTTTGCATTCTGCACCCTCAAAAGGACAGGAGGCATTCCTGTTTGGCTTGATTAACTGCGGGAATAGTATTGTATACTGAGAAAGTCCGGAGAGAACCATGTGAATCCGCATTCCGGACCGGCATGACCTGCGAAACGGACCGGATCAGTTGGGGCATGTCTTCTATTTGCAGGACCGGAGAACGGAGTAGATTATGTTTGGATTAGACTTTGGCATCAAGAAGGCAGTTATCTTTGCAGGCGGCGTCCTTTTCGGAACGGCGGGAATGAAGATCCTCGGAAGCAAGGACGCGAAAAAAGTGTACACTGAGACCGCGGCCGCTGCGCTTCGCGCGAAGGACTGCGTGATGGAGACGGTCACGACGATCCGCGAGAACTGCGACGATATCCTTGCGGATGCGAAGGAGATCAACGAGAGACGCGCCGCGGAAGAAGCGGCAGCGGAGATCGCGGATGCGGAGATCGCGGATGCGGAGGCAGCAGAGGCAGAGACAGCAGAGGAGTGACGGAAATCCGGGAAACGGCCCGCGCGGACTGCGCGGGCCGTTTCCGCAGGACTGGAAAGAGAAAGCTATGAGATGTAAGATCCTTCATGAATCCGGAGACAGGATCCGGGTACACTTATATATGAAGCGGATGTCGCTCCGGGAAGCAGACCAGCTGGAAAGCTGGCTTGCAGGACAGGCATTTGTCCGGAAAGCCGCGGTCTTCGAGCGGACGGCGGATGCGGTCATACGGTTCCGGAAAGGGGAGCGGGATGCAGTGGTCCGCGCCCTCGCCGGGTTTTCATTTGACCGGATGGAGCTTCCCGAGCCGGCGCCCTCCGGCAGGGCACTGAACCGTGAATACGAAGAAAAGCTGGTCATGCTGGCGGTCCGGCGGGGATTCTGCCGGCTGTTCGTCCCGATGCCGGTCCGGACGGTCCTGATCCTCCGGAAAGCCGCCGGATACCTGAAGCGGGGCATCGGATGCCTCTCCCGGGGGAAGCTGGAGGTGCCGGTCCTGGACGCGACGGCGATCACCGTCGCCATCGCCCGGAATGAATTCCCGACGGCGGGTTCCATCATGTTCATGCTGCAGATCGGGGAGCTCCTGGAGGAGTGGACCCACAAAAAGTCTGTGGATGATCTCGCCCGGACCATGTCCCTCAATGTTGACCAGGTCTGGACCAGGACAGAGGACGGGCAGGAGGTCCTGGCGCCGGTCCGGGATATGAAAGTCGGGGATACCATCATCGTCCGCATGGGTTCCATGATCCCGCTGGACGGCAAGGTGACCGGCGGCGCAGCCAGCGTGAACCAGGCATCCATGACCGGGGAATCCCTTCCGGTCCGGAAGGAGCCGGGCAGCTACGCCTACGCCGGGACCGTGGTCGAGGAGGGCGAGATCGAGATCTCGGTCAGCAAAGAGATGGGCAGCGGCCGCTACGACCGCGTCGTGAAGATGATCGAAGAATCCGAGAAGCTGAAGTCCGCCACGGAGGCGAAGGCCTCCCATCTGGCGGACCGTTTGGTGCCCTACAGCCTGGGCGGGACCATCCTGACCTGGCTTGTCACCAGAAATATCACGAAGACGCTGTCCATCCTTATGGTCGACTATTCCTGTGCCCTGAAGCTTGCCATGCCGATCTCCGTGCTTTCCGCGATGCGCGAGGCAGGTGACCACAAGATCCTGGTCAAGGGCGGAAAGTATCTTGAGGCGGTCGCCGACGCGGACACGATCGTTTTCGACAAGACCGGGACGCTGACCTGCGCGGAGCCTCATGTGGCGGAGGTGGTGACCTTCGGAAACCGGGACGAAGAGGAAATGCTGAGGCTGGCGGCCTGCCTGGAGGAACATTATCCCCACTCCATCGCGAACGCCGTGGTGGCGGAGGCGCGGAAGCGGGGGCTGAATCACGAGGAACGGCACGCAAAGGTCGAGTATGTGGTGGCCCACGGCATTTCCAGCCGGATCGACGGGAAGAAGGTCATTCTGGGCAGCAGGCATTTCGTGTTTGAGGATGAGAAGATTCCTGCGGGGAAGACGGCAATGGAGAAGCTGGACAAGCTTCCGGAACACTGTTCCCATCTTTTCATGGCCATCGGAGGCCGGCTTGCGGCAGTCATCTGCATTGAGGACTCCATCCGCGCGGAGGCGCCGGCGGTGGTAGAAGAGCTGCGGAGCCTGGGGATCTCGAAGATCGTCATGATGACCGGAGACAGCCGCAGAACGGCGGCCGCAGTGGCGAAGCTGGTGGGCGTGGACGAGTATAAGGCAGAGGTTCTTCCGGAGGACAAGGCTTCCTTCATCCGCGGGCAGCATGAGGCGGGCAGAAAGGTCATTATGGTCGGCGACGGGGTGAATGATTCCCCGGCGCTTTCCGAGGCCGATGCCGGCATCGCCATCAGTGAAGGCGCGGCCATTGCGCGGGAGATCGCGGACATCACCATCTCCGAGGAAGAGCTTTCCTCTCTGGTGACGCTGCGGAGGATCGCGTCAGGTCTTTCGGAGCGGACGCAGCAGAATTACAGAACCATCATGTCCTTCAACACCGGACTGATCCTTCTTGGCGTCGCGGGCATCTTTGCGCCCCAGACCGCCGCTCTGCTCCACAATCTTTCCACCCTGGCCATCGGGATGCACAGCATGACGGATCTCCTGCCGGACATGGGCGGATGAGAGGCATAAGATTTACAAATTCTTCCGGAAGCTTTATCATGAAGCGTACGGAGGAATGATATGAAGCGTATAATTGCGGGCGCGGTCGGGACTCTGGCTGCGCTCTTTTTTCTGGCCCGGATCCGCTATGCCGCCGGCAGCTTTCTGAAAACGGCGGAGGCGGTGGGAGACAGGACTTACACGACGGCAGAGGAGCTGACAGCCCTGTTCCTGATCTTCTGCATCGTGCTGCTGCTGACGGGGTTTATGCTTTCCCTCATGCAGGCGGCGAAGGCTCTGACAGGGGCGCCCCGGAAGGCAGCTCTTCCCGCGGAGACGGGACTTCTGTTCCTTTGGTACGTCTATGCCTGCCTTTACGGCTATCCGCTGCTGGACAACCACTTTACGACGGCCTGGTTCATGACGGGGAAATATACGGCCCAGCTGGTCGAATCGATCCTGAATCTTTTCGCCGGTGTAGCCGGGATGAGTTTTTCCTGGAATGACACGATTGCGTGGCATGCGGTCTGCGCGGCCCTCCTGGTCTGTCCCTTCGTCCTGATGTCCGTGTTTCTGGGGATCCGGAACTTTGTGCCGGTCTTCCTTTCCGCGGCGGGCTTTGCGTTCGCCTGGGCCGCGGGCCATTATTTCCTGCTCGGCGGGAAGGAACAGCTGATCCTCGGCGCCGCGGCCTCGGTCCTTGCGGCGGCTGCGGCGGACCGTTTTTCCGACGAGTCGGCCCTGGGATCCTTGCCGAAGCAGAAGCGGAGGGAACCACTGTTCCGGCTGAAGGTCGGGAGCAGAAGCAGGAAAGCGCTGGCGGCCGGCTGCATCGCCCTCTGGATCTTCACGGTCTGGGCGGGAAGGATCCGTTCCTTTACGGCGGTCATGCGGCTCATTTTTTCCAGTGATGTCTACAAATACCAGAGCAATGTGTTCGAGCTGGCGGATGTCAGGATCGCCCAGGCGCTGCTGGTGTCCTATGTGCTTTCGCTTCTGGTGAAGCAGGTGCTTTCGATGTTCGCGCTGGAGGATGATTCCAAAGCGGCTCCCTGGATCTCCGCAGGCTATATGCTGCTTCTTCAGATCTGGGTCCTGCCGGAGATCTCGAAATTCATGATGAAAGCCGCAGACCGGGCCCAGGGCGCGGTATCGGTCTCAGAGGAGACTCTGGACACCTACCGGGATGTGGCGGGGCAGTTCCTGGGCGGTCTGGCGGAGACCCACTTTATTGCTGCCTTTGTCCTGATCATCCTGATCAGTGCGGCACTCCTGTGGCTTGTGATCCTGTGCATCCGGCTGCCGTTTCTGCGGCTGGGCGTCTGGTTCCTGGTCTGGTTTTCCGCCTGTACCTATATTTACTGCCTGTTCGGGCTGTACTGCCGGAGCCCTGTGGAGACGGTGCCGCTGCTGCTGTGCTGCTATCTCCTGAACCGGCTGCTGAATCATCTGCTGTCCGCGGGGACGCTCCTCAGGACGGAGATACGGAAGAAGTAAGAAACCAAGAGGAAACGGAATGAGTGATCGTATCAGGAAAACAGAACTCCGGCACCGCTACAGTGCCGGGAACCAGGAGAGCTTTTCCGAGGCGGACCGGAGGATCGCCCGGTACGGCTGCGGCCTGATCGGCCTGGCGGACCTGATCCTTTATCTCCGGGAGCGGACCTGGAAGGAAGGCGGGGCGGGGGAGACCGGGATCCACAGCGGGCCGGTCTACGACGCATTTGTCCGGCGGATGGACCACCGGCTTGCCAGGGCGCGGCGGAAGGTCGGCCTGAACGGCTTTTCCATGGCTGCGGCCTTCAATTCCAGGGCACGGAAGCGGGGATGGAAGCTGCGGGCCAGATGGGGCGTTCCGCGGGAGAAGCTGCTTTCTTCGATCCGGGAGATGCTGGCGCGGGATATTCCCGTGATCCTTTCGGTGGGGCCGGGCTTCGGCCGCCGCGAACATATGAAGGGCACGACTCTGTACCGGGGAGATACGCCGGCAGACTGTGCTTTCGAGCATTACGTGACAGTGATCGGGATGGAAGAGACCGGGGAGAAGATCTGGCTCCGGGTCATGTCCTGGGGCCGGGAGTTCCGGATCGACGCTGAGGAATACCTGAGGGGCGTGGACCGGAGCATTCCGCTGCTGGGCCGGTT
>Ga0256404_1010725_pt1 | contig 12557 bp, 7 predicted proteins | sample RumenRJG_01DNA_FD_185990 | JGI IMG/M metagenome (GOLD analysis project Ga0256404, IMG submission 185990) | Bovine rumen microbial communities from Lethbridge, Alberta, Canada - RJG_01 | ecosystem: Host-associated > Mammals > Digestive system > Stomach > Rumen | place: Canada: Alberta | collected...
AGAAGCTCCAGCAGCTCGTAGAAAACGCTTCGGTTCTTTTCATCTTCATACCAGGTGCGGATACAGGCCGAGCGCTCCGGCCCCAGCCCGTTCACACTGGCGAGGTCCGCGTCTTCCTCCAGGGCCTTCACAAAGCCGGGCCAGCCGTAGGCATCCACCAGTCTCTTGGCCGCATCGCCGCCGATCTGAGGGATGCTGAGCGCGGTGAGGAAGTGGACCGCGTCCGTCCCGGTGCGGGACTTTTCAATCGCCGCAAGCAGATTGTCGCAGCTCTTCTGTCCGTAGCCTTCCAGTTCCCGGATCTCATCCGCATAGCGGGAGAGCCGGAAGACATCCGCAAAGCTGTGGATAAAGCCCAGTCCCACGAAGTCCCGCATTCTCTCGATGGACAGGCCGTCGATATCCATTCCGTACTTGCTGACAAAGCGCTCGAACTTTTTCAGGTTCTTGGCCGGGCAGTCCGGGTTGTCGCACTTCAGGGTCTGCGCTCCGCTCGGGCTTGTCGCCACAGTGGCCGCTCCTTCGCAGGCCGGACAGTGCTCCGGCAGGGTGTACCTGCCGATTGCTTTTGTGACGCCGATCACCTTGGGAATAATCTTGTTGGACTTGATGACTTCGATCTCTGTTTTTCCGTTCTCTCCGATCCCGAGGCGCTCCATCTCGCTGATGTTGACCAGGGAAGCCCGGGAGACCGTGGTCCCTTCCAGCTGCACCGGGTCAAAGATGGCGATCGGCGTGATCACGGTAGCGCCGCAGGACCATTCCACTTCCCGCAGGGTGGTCTGCGCCACCTCATCCTGCCACTTGAAGGCAAGGCCCGCCCGGGTGGCATGGTGGCCGGTCACACTTCCTGTCGCGGCGTATTCGGTATCGTCATAGGCAATCACCAGCCCGTCGACCGGGATCTGCATCTCGCCGCTCTCCACCCGGCGGGTCCATTCCGCAACGGTCTCGGGAAGATGCGCTGCATCGGTCAGTTCCCGGTCCACCGTCGTAAAGCCGAGCCGATCCAGATAGTCCATGCGCCCGCCCCAGGAGAGGATCTCTTCATCCGTATGGACCAGCGTGAAGGCATTGAAGGTGACGTTGCGCTGCCGTACTTCCTCCAGGCGTTTTGCGTCCAGCCCCAGCGTGCCGGAGGCCAGGTTGCGGGGATTGGCATAACGTTCCGCGGGGTCGGAGATGGTCGCATTCAGTTTTTCAAACTCCGGGTAAGAGATGGTCGCCTCGCCCCGAACAACCAGATGGCCGCGGTCCTCGACCTCCAGAGGGAAGCCCCTGATCGCTTCCTTCATAAAGGTGATATTGGTTCCCACGCTGCCGTTTCCGCGGGTGAGGATCTTCGTGAGGCGGCCGCCATCATAGGTCAGTACCAGGGTCAGCCCGTCCAGCTTCCAGCTCAGCCAGACCGGCCGGTCTCCGGCCCATTCCTGCAGCTCTTCCACTTTCTTGGTCTTCGCCAGGGAGAGCGCGGGATACTCATGCGCTTCCTTTTCTCCGGCGATGTTGTCTTCCGCCGCGGCGTTGACCTTCTGTGTCGGGCTGTCCGGGAGGACCACTCCCGTTTCCGCCTCCAGCCGGGTCAGCTCATCAAAGAGCGCGTCCCATTCAAAGTTGGACATGATCTCATCCCGCCCGCCGTAGTAAGCCTCCGAGGCTTCATTCAGCCGGCGGATCATCTCCTGCATTCTCTGTCTCTCAAGTTCTGTCATCTCTGTCGCTCCCGTTATTCAGCATTTTTCAGTGTTGTATTTCGTTTTTGCTCATGAAAGAATCTGCTGTCAACCAACTTTATCATACCACAGGATCCGCCTGTTCTCAAGATTCCTGATTTTCAGGTTTTCAGGGAAAACCGATTCTGGACAGCGCAGCCGCTTCGTGATAAGATATGGCAGTATGCAGCATTCAGAAAACCGATACGGAGGTATTCAAATGAAAAAAGTTCTGGCTCTTGTCCTCGTTCTTGTCCTGGTTTTCTCTCTGTGCCCGTCCGCGTTTGCGGTCAACGAGGACGTGGAGGGAGAGATCGTCATTTATTCTTCGATGTATCAGTTCGTCCTTGACATGCTGGACGAAGCCCTGAAAGAAGAATTCCCCAACCTTGTCCCTGGCAACGACGGAAGCTTCTTTTTCTATGGCGGCACAAGCTCTCTGATCACCAAGATCTACGGCGAGATGGAGACCGGCACCCTTGACTGTGACATGATGCTGGTGGCCGAACCCGCCCTCTCTCTGGAGCTCAAGGAAGCCGGCTATCTGGAACCGGTCGAAATCGAGTCCCCGGACGAACTTCTCCGCTTCCCTTATGACGAAGAGGGTTACTGGTATCCCGTCCGTGTCTGCAACATGGTTCTGGCCTACAACCCTGAGATGGTCGACGACTGGGCAGCCAAGGGCGTGACCATTCCCCAGACCTTCGAGGCCTTTGCCAATGACCCCGCGCTCAAGGGCTACATCTCCATGGGCAACCCCATGTCGAGCGGCACCACCTTCGCCGCCGTGGCCTCTCTGACCCAGGGCAACCACTATGGCGAAGACTATCTGAAGGGCCTCGCCGCCAACAACGTCATGATTGAGTCCGGATCCACCGCTATCACCAAGCTGCAGACCGGCGAGTGCGCCGCCATCATGATTCTGGAAGAGTCCATCCTCAAGGCCCTCAAAGACGCCGAAGACGCCGGCACTCCCCTCACCAATCTTGCATGCATCTATCCCGAGGACGGCGTGGTGCTGATCCCCTCCACCGTGATGACGGTCGCCGAAGAGCACAGCAAGAACGTCAACACCGAGGCCTGTGAGGCGGTTGAGCAGTGGTTCCTGAGCGAGGAAGCCCAGAAGCTGATTCTCGAAGGCTTCATGCACTCCGTCTTCAAGGGCATGACGGAGATTCCCCACGGTTCCGTGGATACCGAGCTGCTCATTGAGAAGGATCTCGGCGTCGACTGGGAGAATGCCTATCACAACCGCGAGGCGATCAACACCGCCTGGACCGAGATCGTCACGACGAAATAAGCTTTTCCCTTTCCAAACTCTCTCTGTTTTATCGTTTCGGGCAAAGGAGCAGGCCTGTTCCTTTGCCCTTTATCAAAGAAGGTGCGCTTATGCAATCATCACTGCCGTCCCGGAACCGCTCCGCCCTTGCCGGCAAGCTTCTGTTGCTGGGCTTCTTTCTGCTCGGCATCTGGATCATCTTCTACGGTCTGCGCGGCATGCAGGAATATGCGGCCTCTGGCTTCAGCTCGGAGACGGCGTATCAGGCAATCTATCACCTGCACCGGGAGACGGAAACCGCCTGGAACCGGAAGCTGTCGCCCCAGCTGAAGGCTCTGTCCGGCGAGGAGCAGCTGCGCCTGCAGGAACTGACCGAACAGCTTGCCTCCTCCGCCTGGGAAAAGCAGAAGAAGGGCGGCGGCGCCGCACTGGCAGACGTGCTCGCCGAGGAAGACGAAGAAGAGCGCGAGGCGCTTGCGCAGAAGCTTCTCTATGCGACCTATTGTATGAACGGTCCAAAGGTGAGCACCGCGAACCGGAAGGCCGTCACCACGCTGAGCGGGGACGAGGCCGAGGCGTTTAGGCTGCAGCTTCTCCGCTGTCTGTGTGACGAGGCAGCCGAACTTCCTCCGGCGGCAAAGAATCTGGCCGGAGATTTAAGCGGAGAAGAGCGGGCCGCCATGCTGATGCAGATCTGGTATGTCAGCAACGGCTCTGCCGACCCTGTTATCACCGAGCAGGTCAACACGCTGAAGAAGACCGTCCGGGACAAAGCTGCCCAGCTTGACGCCTTCCGCATGATTGCCCGGGGCGAGGTCTCCGTGACAGATCAGCTGGTGGTCGGGCACAGCCGGACGGCGATTCTGATCGGCGTGATCATCGCCTTCAATGCGCTGCTCCTGGCTGTTCTGATGGCAGGCGACCGGACCTGGCGGATGGATGTCAAGTGGCTGATCATTCTGCTGATCGTAGACTTCCTGCTCCTGTTCCAGCTCATGCCGCTGGTCTTTATGCTGGTCAAGGCCTTCTTCCCGGAGGGCAGCTTCTCCCTCGAAACCATCCGCCGCCTGCACACCTACCCGCTGAATCTGGACGCGGTGAAAAACACGCTCATCGCAGCGAGCGCAACCATGGTGTTCGGAACGCTGCTTGCTTTCCCGCTGGCCTGGCTGGTGGGCCGCACGAATCTGTACGGGCGGAAGTTTTTCCGCGCACTCTTTGTCCTCACCTACATGGTTCCGCCCTATGTGGGCGCCATGGCCTGGCTCCGCCTGCTCAACCCCAACGTCGGCACGGTCAATCAGTGGCTGCGCGCCCTTCTCCGTCTCAGCGACGCGCCGGGGCCGCTGAACGTCTACAGCCTGCCCGGGATGATCTGGGTGCTGACCAGCTTCTACTATCCCTACGCCTTCATCACCATCAGCCGCGCCATGGAGAAGATGGATCCCTCTCTGGAGGAAGCCAGCCGCGTCAGCGGGGCCTCTCCGCTCAAGACCGTGTTCACCGTGACGCTGCCCATGATGCTGCCCTCGCTGATTTCCGGTGCGCTGCTGGTTTTCGTGAGCGCCATGAGCTGCTACGGCATTCCCTCCATCATCGGCAGTCCCGGGCGCGTACACACCGTCACCACGCGCATTGTGGAATATGTCTCTCTGGGCCAGCAGGGGCTCAATGACGCCACCGGCATGGCGGTGTTTCTGATGCTGCTGGCGGTGATCACCCTGTTTCTCTCGGATGTGGTTCTCGCCAAGCGGCAGTATATCACCGTGTCCGGCAAGTCCGTGCAGCCTACCCTGGTGGAGCTGCGCCGCTGGAGGGTTCCGCTCACCGTGCTGGTCTCGCTCTTTGCGGTGATCGTCATTCTGATCCCCTTTGCCACGATTCTGCTCACTTCCTTCAAGATCGACGTCGGCAAGAGCGCTCTGCAGGCCGGCAACTTCACCCTCAACAACTGGAAGACCGTCTTCGGCCGGGTGGAAACCCTCAACAGTCTGAAGAACTCTTTTGTCTTCGCCTCTGTCGCGGCCACCGTCGGCATCGTCATCGCCTGCACCATGAGCTATCTACTCCAGCGCACGCACATCCGCGGACGTAAGATCCCGGATTTTCTCATTACGCTGGGCTCCGGCACTCCCTCGGTGGTCATCGCCCTGGGCCTCATCATGACCATGAAGGGAAACTTCGGCATCAATATCTATAACACCGCCTATATCATGATCATCGCCTACCTGATCAAGTACCTGATGATGGGCATGCGCACCGTGGTCTCCGCCATGAGCCAGATTCACGCCTCCCTCGAGGAGAGCAGCCAGGTTTCCGGCGCGAGCTGGAGCCGCACGATGCTTCGGATCACGGGACCGCTGATCTTTCCCTCCATTGCTGCGGGCTGGTTCCTGATCTTCATCCCCAGTTTCTATGAGCTCTCCATGACGACCCTGCTCTACTCCAGCACAACCAAAACCATCGGCTTCCAGCTCTATGAATACTGGACCTTTACCAGCCAGCCGATGAGCTGTGCCATGGCCTTCGGCATTCTTCTGATTGTCATGCTCATCAACTTCATTCTCCACCGCCTGACGAAGGGCGAGTTCTCCATCTGAAAGGGGAAAGACCGATGGCAACGGTAAATATTCAGAACGTCACCAAAGCATTCGGAGACAACGTGGTGCTCCGTGAATTCAGCGCGACCTTCCGCGACGGCGAATTCATCACGCTTCTCGGCCCGTCCGGCTGCGGGAAAACCACCATGCTCCGCATCATCGCGGGCTTTGAAAAGCCCACCGCTGGTGAGGTATTCATCGACGGGACTCTGGTCTCGGGCGGCAAAACCTTTGTTCCGCCCGAAAAGCGCGGCATCGGCATGGTTTTCCAGAGCTACGCCGTCTGGCCGCACATGAATGTGTTCGACAACGTGGCCTATCCCCTGACCATCCGACATGTGCCCAAGGCCGAAATCAAAACCAGCGTGGAGCGCGTTCTCGGCATCGTGCATCTGAGCCGGTACGCCGAGCGCTTCCCCAGCCAGCTCTCCGGCGGCCAGCAGCAGCGCGTCGCGCTGGCCCGTGCCCTGGTGGCGGAACCGAAGCTTCTGCTGCTGGATGAGCCGCTGAGCAACCTCGACGCCAAGCTGCGCGAATCCATGCGCTTTGAGATCAAGGAGATCCAGCGCAAGCTGGGCATCACCGTGGTCTATGTGACCCATGACCAGACCGAAGCCATGACGATGAGCGACCGGATCTTCCTCATCAACCGCGGTGAGATTCAGCAGTGCGGCACGCCGCAGGAGATCTATAACACCCCCGTCAATCAGTTCGTCGCGGATTTTCTGGGCAAGGTGGACTTCTTCAAAGGCGAAGCAAAGGACGGCAGAATCGTCTTCCCTGCCATGGGCGGGCAGAGCATTCCCTATGCCGGCCCCCGGACGGGAAAGGTCGATGTTGCGATCCGGCCGGAGAATCTTTTCTTCGCGGAGGACGGCGTCCTGCACGGCGTTCTGGAAACACAGTACTATCTCGGTGATGTGGACGACTGCCGCGTGCGTGTGGGCGACACCCTGGTACGCATCATTACCAACGGCTTTGACCATCAGACGCTCCGGGACGGTCAGGCCGTCAGTCTCGGCGTACGGGACTTCATGGTTTTCGAGGACGACGGACTTCTTGAACAGATGCTGGAGATCAGCACTTGATCCGCTCTGTCGGCGTGATCTCCCCCGAATTGAAACAAGACAGCAAAGGAAGGCCCTTGACCCGGGTTCTTCCTTTGCTGTCTTTTGACTGTTATTTCGGAATCGTTAAGCTCTCACAGCAGGCTGTTCGCCGTATTGAATGGATCGGCCGGAATCTCACGTCTCACAAGTTTCATGCCGGTTTTCTCTGAGCAGACAGCCACCGCGGGGATTTCCCGGCTGAGAAACAGGGCAATTCCTTCCGTAACGGAATACGCGCCCGTTCTGCCGAAGACCAGCACATCGCCGATTTCCGGATGCTGCAGCTCGACATCTCTCGCAAGGATGTCCCCCGTGGTGCACAGGCTGCCGCAGATTGTCCATTTTTCCATATCCTGGTCAGACCGCGGAGCCTCGTTCCGTTTCAGATGGATGATCTCCGGAATCTGCATTCCCTGCAGCTGTCCGTCATACTTCAGATGATTCATTCCCCCGTCTGTGATCACGTAATGGATGCCGCAGTTTGTTTTCATGTCTACGATTTTGGTGAAATAATACCCGCATGGAGCAGCGAAGAAGCGCCCCATTTCAACCGTCAGGTCTGTTTCGCCGGCAAACGTCCGGATTCGCTCGGAGATCTCCGCCAGTCGGCGCTCTTCGGCCTCATCCGCGTCAGGGATAAAATAATCGACGGCAAGGCCGGTTCCGTATTCAATGCGTCCGGTTTCAAAGTGCAATTCATCCCGAAGTCTCTGAATCAATTCGGAGAGAGCATCCAGCTCCTCGATGATCTTTTTCACTTTCCGCTTCTGCGTTCCGGTAAAATAATGCAGGCCGACAATCTGAACCCCGGGATAGCTCCGGCGTTCGGCCAGGATGCGGAACAGTTCGGCCACATCCACGCCGAACTGGCTCCCGCCTTTCACATCCGTCACCCGGATCAGGGTCGGAAGCTTCTGTCCCCGTGCGGCACCGACAGCACTGAGCAGTTCCATATGCAGCCGGCTCTCCGCGGTGAAGGTCCCCACGCCGTCCTCTGCCGCACGTTCTATATCCCGAATCGATTTATGAACGCCGGAAAAGATAAGCTTCTCCATCGGGATCCCGGCCTTCTCACAGATCGTCAGCTCTCCCGGGCTGCAGACTTCCAGTCTGTCGATCTCATCCGGCAAAAACCCGACGAGGAAGGGGTTTGCCTTGATGGAAAAGCACAGCGAAGTCTGTGCACCGAGATAGGACCGTACCAGCCTGACCCGCTCGTCAAATCGATCAAGGTCAAACAAATAGGACGGGGTACCAAGGGTGCTCACGCACTCCTGAAATGCGATTGAATCCATCACCATTCATCCCGGAGCTTTTCCACCAGGGCCCAGATCGCGGTCGCGGAATTGAAGTTTTCCGGAATCAGATGGTTTGGTTTAATCTCGATATCAAAGGCCTCATCAAGCTCTCCGACCAGCGCGACGATGTCAAAGGACTCGAAGATTCCGCCGCTGACGAGCGCAGTCTCTTTTTCAAAATCGACGTCCGGTCTCAGGTTCTCCAGGATCTCCATTAATTCTTCCATCGTGTTTCTCCTTATGAATGAAAATATTGTTTTAACGTCTGCATGTCTGTTTTCCCGTTCGGCAGCCGCGGCATCTCATCCAGCCTGACCGTCTTTCTCGGCACCATGTAGGACGGCATATTCTGACGGAAATACAGAACAATTTCTTTTGATGCGGCCTCTCCCGTATAGAACAGATACAGAAGCTCGCGCTCCTTATCGTACAGCGCGCAGCAGTCCTGAACGCCGTTTATTCTGCCCGCCGTTTCCTCAATTTCGCTCAGTTCGATTCTGTGCCCCAGGTGCTTGATCTGACGGTCTTTTCTCCCATGGAACTCCAGCAGCCCGTTTTCGTTGTACCGCCCCAGATCACCGGTCTTATAGATCAGTTCCCGGTAATATGGATTGAGCGGGTTCTGGATAAAGGCTTTCTCGGTATACGCCTGATTGCCGTAGTATCCCAGCGCCAGGATCGGCCCGCTGACGCAGATTTCTCCGATCTCGCCGGGAGCGGCTGCCGTTTCATCTTCCTTCAGCAGAAAGATCCGGTAGTTTTCGTAGGGGACGCCGATCGGCAGAACCGTGTCATCGGAAACGGGATGATCGATGACATAGTAGGTGCAGGATGCGGTGGCTTCCGTAGGCCCGTATTGATTGACATACATCACATCCGGAAGGTTTTCCTGCCAGATTCTCAGATACCTGCTGTGAATAACGGAGCCGGAGAAGCAGAGTTTTTTCAGATACTGCGGCTTGCCGAGCTCAAACGCGCCCAGTTTTGCAGGGAGCTCAACCCCCGCGACACTCCAGCACAGCGTCGTAACCCGTTCCCTGTTCAGGGTTTCAAACAGCTGCCCGGGGATCGCGAATTCATTCTTCGGGATGATATAGGTCGAGGCACCTGTAAAGAGCGGAATATAAATATCCCGGATCGCGGCAATATAATCCAGTGGAGACTGATTCCCCAGGATATCCGACTCGTCGATGTTCAGCACTTTGATCACCGCGTCGATGTAGCAGATCAGCGACTCATGGGAGGTAATAACACCCTTCGGCGTACCGGAAGAGCCTGAGGTGAAGATCACATAAAGCGGAGATGTGACCGTCAGCGCGGCTCTACGGGATGCGAGCAGTTCCGGATCCGCAGCTGTCTGCAGAATCTCCTCCATCACGACGATCTCCCCGTGAAATTCCAGTCCCTGTGCCGTTTCCAGGTGTGCCCTGTCCACCAGCAGCACCGGTGCCTGAACCACACGGAGCATCTGCTCCAGTCTCGCTTTGGGCAGATCACCGTCCATCGGCGCGTAGAAGCATCCTGCCTTGACCACACCCAGGAAGCAGGCCGGTGTCCAGACATGGCGCCCGGTCATGACGGCCACGGGGCTTGCGGGTCCGACCATTCCGGCCAGATAAGTCCCTGCCGCATCCGATGCGGCGAGAAACTCTCCCCATGTGACGGTTCTGAATTCGTCTTTATACAGCACGCGCTCCGGAGAAGCGTGTATAAAACGGTCTAATACAGAGCAATACATAAGTTGTCATCCTGTTCTTTCTTGCGGCAGCACGATCTGCTGACCCGGTTTGGATCTCAGTGCGCCTTCATGTGTCTTTCATTTCTCTGAGTTCTTTCATGAGCTCATACGTCTCTGAAAACAAGGCCTCTGAGTCTGTAGGCATCTCTTCGATATAGCGGCAGTAGCGTTCATAGAAGTCTGAAGACTCTTTCCAGGCCCGGGTCTGTTCCGCGTCCTGTATTCCCGGCGCAAGATCAAACTCTGTTATGAGGTAATGCGCCAGATACTCCGTGAGTTTCTGCTGTCCGTACAGATTCAGATGCGTTCTGTTATAGTAGTCCTGTTCCGGATCGATGCCGATTTCATCCGACAGCGTTTCCATATTCAGAAACGGGAAGCCATATTCTCCCACGATCTTTTCGATGGTATTGGTCATCTGGAAGTTCTGATAGACCTCGTCGTCCTCTATGGTAACCTGATGCGGAAAACAGGTAAACAGAACCGGCAGATCTTTTTCTCTGCAGAAATCAAGGAATTCCCTCAATGCCTGCTCTGCTTCGCTGTCCAACGGACGCTCCGACCTGTCATCTTGCAGATTGCGCAATTCCGTCTCAAGCCCGATCGAAAACCGTGAGGTATACGTCCCCCGCAGGATGGCATGGCCCTGCTTCTGCAGCATACGGACATTCCGATAATTGGCCTTCAGGTCTTCGGGCGTGTTCCAGTTGGAGTGGTACTTCAATCCCGGGAAGAGGAACGCTGCCGCGCTGTCGTTCTCTTCCGTCAGAAGGGGACGGATTGCCTGCAGTTTCAGACGGAAGGGCATACTGTCCATGATATAGTGCAGCGCGCCGTTGTTATGCAGTTCCCTGGGGGTATCATAGCATGCGCCGGTCGTTTCCACGACGATCAGCCGGGGATTCTGATGGGCGAGGATGTCTTCCAGCATTGCCTTCCAGTAACATACCGAGCAGGCCGATACCACATACGGATAACTGGTAAAGCCCTGCTGCGAATAGGCCAGCGGCGCCGAATAGGCATAAATATCACTGGCCCCCAGGAGCACGACATCCAGACTGTCTTTTTGTTCCATTCGGAAGCCATACAGTCTCAGTTCGTTGTGGGAATTGCAGCGCCAGAAATACATCTGTGAAAAGCTGAAAAAAAGGACCAGGGCTGCTGCCAGAGAGAGAATTTTCACTGTTCTTCGACGTGTCATAAGCGCTCCTAAAACTGCATGTATGCAAACTCCGCCGCGGTATATCCGGGTCCGTAAGCGCCGAAGGTCAGAATGACAGCCGCCGCGAGAAAGATTACCAGCCAGCGGACAGCAAAAGGTTTTTGGTCCAGCATTGTTCTGATCGAAGTCTGCGGATTCCGTTCATGGATGAGTCCGACGGCAAAAAGCAGAATCGCAGAAAGCAGCAGCAACAGATACTCGCGGGATGAGAGGCCGATACCGTTCAGGATCTCCTGCTGCCCGGCAGACAGGTTCTGCTCCGTAAAGATCCGTCGAACCCACACGAAGCAATCCCTGCCGCCGCGGGCGAGGTCGGTGATATTTCCGATGCAGACCAGCAGGAACGTACGGAAAATCTGGAAACAACGATGGGGAAGCGCCGACGTGTTGATCCGGCAGCGCAGGTTGACCCACTCAAAGCATGGCTTGAGCAGGATCGAAAGCATGATCACGCCGCCGTTCCAGAACCCGTACAGGATATACCGCCATCCTGCCCCATGCCAGATTCCCACGATCAGGAACACGATCAGAGACGCCACCGTACCGGGCAGGACCATGGCGATATGTGCGCCGGCTTTCGCAGCGCCGAACCGGCTGTTCTTAACCGCTTTTGTAAATCTGTTCGCTGTTTTGGACAGTGCGATGGGATAGAAGATATAGTTCTTCATCCACGCGCCGAGACTGATATGCCAGCGGTTCCAATAATCCGTCAGTGTTGTGGCAAAATACGGCTGGCGGAAGTTCTGGATCATGTCAATCCCGAGGACCTGTGCAGCGGCGCGGGCAATATCGATGCCCCCGGAAAAGTCCGCATAGACCTGCAGCGCATAAAGCACGACCGTAAAGCCAAGGGTCGTGCCGCTGAATGCCTCCGGAGCTTCGGTAACCGTCCTGATCGCCGCGGCGGCATGGTCGGCAATCACCAGTTTTTTGAACAGGCCCCACAGGGCAAGTTCCAGGCCGAATTTGATGCGTGTAAACTCGAAACGGTGCTCTTCCAGAAGCTGACCTGCCAGCTGATCATACCGGCTGATCGGTCCCTGAAGCAGCTGAGGAAAGAAACTGACAAAGAGCGTATATTTCCCGAAATTCCGCTCTGCCCGTACATCTCCCCGAGAGACATCGATCACATAGCCCATGGCCTGAAAGGTATAAAATGAGATTCCCAGCGGAAGGATGAAACGGAAGGTCAGGTCAGAAAACCCGAACAGATTTCCGCAAGCGAAAGCAAACGTCGGGAAATACTTCAGGAAAAACAGGACTCCGAAATTCAGCACAAGAACCAGGGCCAGCATCCTGTGCGTTTTCCTGACTGTGATTTCTTTCTGTGCCTTTTTCTGCTCTTTGTCCCAGATCTCTTTGTTCGCTTTCAGGCGCGCTTTTGATTCTGTCAGTGTCCGGTCAATCCAAAGGGCGGCGAGATAGCTGGTCAAAGAGGTAAACAGGAGGTAGACCCCGTACTTTACACCGGTCGCAAGATAGAAAACCCAGCTTGCCGCAAGCAGAATCACCCACTGGTATTTCTTTTGGGGAAAGGCATAATAGATACAGGCTGTAATGACAATGAAGGCAGCAAATCGAAAGGAAATAAAGTTCATA
>Ga0256404_1010726_pt1 | contig 12555 bp, 11 predicted proteins | sample RumenRJG_01DNA_FD_185990 | JGI IMG/M metagenome (GOLD analysis project Ga0256404, IMG submission 185990) | Bovine rumen microbial communities from Lethbridge, Alberta, Canada - RJG_01 | ecosystem: Host-associated > Mammals > Digestive system > Stomach > Rumen | place: Canada: Alberta | collected...
CTGCGGCTATGTCGGCTGTTTCCGCAGGCTCGGTGTCAGCAGGAGGATTGATGCCTGCAACCGGCGACTCGTTGGTCTGGTCAGCTTCGGAGGACTTGACAGATCCGGCAGATTCAACCGGCTGGTCCGGCTTGACCGCATCTATAGCAGGCGGTTCCGCTGGAGGCGCAGGCTGTTCTGCGGCTTTTTCGGCCGACTCGGCCGACTGCTCCGGCTCGATGACCGCTGTGGCAGATGTCTCCTCTGTTGGCGTTGCAGGTTTTGCTGCTGCTTCGGCGGGCTTAGTCGGCTGTTCTGGCTCGGTAACCGCTGCAGCAGATATTCCTGCAGGCGTTGCAAGTTCTGCTGTTGCTTCGGCAGGCTCAGCGTTCGCAGCGGGCTGGCTGTCTGCAGCGGCAGTTTCGGCTTCATTGACTTCGTCTGCGGTGTCTTCTGCGTCGGGATGACGTAACAGATGCTCGTTGAATAGAGTGACGAGCGCAGCAGCCACCAGTATCATGACACCGAGGCGAATCAGATGACTGACATCGAGCGCTGAGCTCAGCATGATCGCTGCGGCATTCACCAGGAAGGCCATGACGGCGCAGAGTACGAGTGAGGCGTATTTCAGCTCGATGCCGAAGTGATGGCAGAGGCGATAGATGATGAGTATGCTGACGGCCATGATGGAGCCAGTAACTATTATGAACAACATGCCTATCACCTCGATGCGTCGGAGTCTGGCTGAGCGTGTCGACCTGCAGTCTTCGAACTCAGATAATCAATAAATCCTATCTAATTTTATACAACATAAAGGGCGTAAATCCTGCCAGAAGGATTTAAAAAAGGGAAATCGGGCTTCCAGAAAGGGAAATTTTTAACTTTTTTGCATGATTTTGGTCGCGAAGGGGAGCATTTTAGCGGAAAGTATAGTATAATAGTCAGAGAGCCAACTGCGATGTGAATTTTTTCGCGCCGGGCTAACGGCGCTTCATCAGGTAGGCGGGGAAAATATCAATACATATAGAATGGAGAGATCAATATGACTCAAGCTACTATCACGATCGAGAACAAGACTGGTATCCATGCACGTCCGGCCTCTATATTCGTGCAGACGGCTACTAAGTTCAAATCCAAGGTCCAGATCCAGGCAAAAGGCAAGACTGTCGATGCCAAGAGCATCCTCATGATCATGAGCATGGGCCTCGTAAAGGGCACGGAGATCACCATCATCGCTGATGGCCCGGATGAGGCTGAGGCAGTGAAGGCCCTCAAGGATCTCGTAGCTTCGAAGTTCGGCGAGGAGTAATCATCCGGGAGGCTGCTGTCCTGCGTGAGGAGGGTTCACGCTCGACAGCGGCTTCTTTGCGCCTCGGGATATATTCTGATAGGGGGAAGAAAAATGGCAGAAAAGATCCGTGGTAAGGGTGTCATATCCGGCATTGCCATGGGCAAGATCATGCTGGCGGGACAGAATCTCGACGGCTATCTGGTGAGCTACAAGCCGGAGGACAAGGAGACAGAGAAGAAGAAGGCAGCCGACGCCCTCGTAGCAGTGGCTGAGAATCTCCGTGAAAGCATCGAGCGCCTGCAGAAGCAGGATATGGCTGAGCAGGCGGCCATCATGGAGGCCCATCGCATGATGGTCCAGGATCCGATGATGGCAGAGAATATCGCAAACAAGGTCGAAGAGCTCGGCAATGCTCCGCTGGGCGTGCTCAAGGCAGCTGAGGAGCAGGCGATCCAGTTCGAGCAGATGGACGATGAGTATTTCGCAGCCCGCGCGGTTGACCTGCGCGATGTCGGCAAACGCATCGCGAAGTACATACTCGGCGTCAAGGAACCGGAAATCGGCGATGAGAAGGTCATACTCTGCGGCGAGGAAATCGAGCCGTCCGTCATCGCCGGCATGCCGACGGACAATATCGCAGGCGTGCTGCTCGGCTCGGGCAGTACGACGTGCCATGCCGTCATCATCGCGAAGGCTCGTGCCATACCGACGATTGTCGGCCTCAACAAAGAGGGACGTATAAAGAAAATAAGCGACGGCGACCATGTCATCATCGATGGCGAGCTCGGCGTCGTAGTCATAAATCCGAGCGACGAGGAGCGCGCCAGCTATCAGGAGCGCATCCGCAAGCAGGAGGAGCTCGCTGCTCACTATGCCGAGCTCAAGGAACTGCCGGCTATCACGACTGATGGCGTGAAGGTAGACCTCGTAGCCAACATCGGTACGCATATGGATGTCGATAACGCGCTGAACTATGGCGCTGAGGGCGTCGGCCTGTTCCGCTCGGAATTCGTATTCATGGGCCGTCAGGACATCCCGACCGAGGAGGATCAGTTCAAGGCTTATAAAGAGGCCATCGAGAAATGCGATGGCAAGCTCTGCGTCATCCGCACGATGGATATCGGTGGTGATAAGCCGCTGCCGTACCTCAACATTCCTCATGAGGATAACCCGTTCCTCGGATATCGCGCCCTGCGTATCAGCCTGCAGCGCCGCGATCTGTTCCTGCCGCAGCTCAAAGCTATCCTGCGCGCCGGTGTCTACGGCAAGGCTGCCATCATGTTCCCGATGGTCATCAATGTGTCCGAGTTCAAGAAGGCCAAGGAATTCGTCGAGGAGGCGAAGGTCGAGCTCGCGCACGAGGGCAAGAAATATGCGGACAATGTACAGGTCGGCATCATGGTCGAGACGCCGTCGGCAGCGGTCATGACCCCGGTGCTCGCGAAATACGCGGACTTCTTCTCCATCGGTACGAACGACCTCGTCCAGTACACTCTGGCCGTCGACCGTGGCAATGCGAATATATCGTATCTCTATAACCACTTCAATCCGTCCGTGCTGCGCCTCATCAAGCGCACCATAGAGAGCGCACGTGAGCACGGCAAGTGGGCCGGCATGTGCGGCGAGATGGCCAGCGATCCGCGGGCGGCTGTCCTGCTCGTGGCCATGGGCATCAACGAGCTCTCCATGAGCGCACCGTCCATACCGCGCGTCAAGGAAATGATTCGCTCCATCAGCTCGATTAAGGCCAAGGAGATCCTCTCCGACGTCATGAAGATGGAGGATGGCGACGAGATCAAGAGCTATCTGCAGAAAGTACTTTGATCCAGATTACTCATAATGATAACGAGCCTATCGCAGCCGGAAGGCTGTGATAGGCTCGTTTTCGTGTGCGGGAAATTTAATTGAAGTACTTCAAATGTACTTCAAAGTCACTTCAATAACAACTTCAAATTAACTTCAATAAGTTATTGAAGTACTTCTGAATGGCGAAAAGGTAGTTGTTGGCTCGGAAATCGTCTGTGGCAGCAAAAAGCCCCGACGGTTGTCGGGGCCTTTTGCGGTACTGATATGACTCAGAACATGAGGTCGATCAGATTGCCGGCTGTCGTATAGGTGTTTATGTTGCTGAGGACGCTGCCTGAATATATCGAGGCCGCCTCGAGCTCGTCACCGATCATGCTCTGCATAGAGGGGAAAAGCTTGTCGGCCTGCGACAGGGCGAGGTCGGCATGGCTTTCGGCTTTGCCGGCCAGTCCGTTCGAGCCGAGGGCATTCTGGACGCGGTCGCCGTTCTCGACGAGGGCATTCGCCAGCGTCTCGGTATCGACGGTCAGCTTGCCGGTCGTGCTGTCGACGCTGATGCCTATACCGCTGTACACGCCCGACCGATACGTCGTATCGCTGAAGGTAGAGGCCAGTGTCTTCATGCGGTTGCTGACATCGGAATTCTTGCTCGTGTAGCTGATGGCTTCATTGTAGTCGTCGACGAGGCTCTGGACATTGTCCAGGGCAGACTGCAGCGAGTCGCTGTAAGTCACCGTGCCATCCGCTGAGGTCGTGATGTCGCCAGCGGAGAAGGAGTAGTTCATCTGAGCTACGGTCGAGGCGGAGTCCTTCAGATCGTTCATGGTCGATTTCAGCTGTGTATCGAACGTCTTCTTCGTCGCATCGTACGAGCTTACGAGGCTCGAGGCACCGCTCGTAATACTTGTGAGCGTGCCAAGGTCGGAGCTTGACGAGGCAGAACTCGTATAGCTGGACCAGAGCTTGTTCAGCGAGCTCTGAGCGGAGTTTGTCTTACTGCTGCTCTTGCCCGTAGCGGTATTGAAGCTCGAGACGAGATTGGACAGCGTGGCGACTTTGGCCTGAGCCGCTGAGAGCGAGCTCGTCTTCGAGCTCGAGGTGGAGCTGGAGCTCGTCGTGCTCGAGCTGCTCGTGCTCTGAGTGGAGTCCGTGGAGCTCGTGCTGCTGGAACTGGCTGTCGAAGCCTTTTCCGTCATCTTGTAAAGGGTGTAAGTGTTGTTGGCCATCGCAGATATGGTTGACATAGTGAAAACCTCCTTTCTTTGGCAGGAACCATCCGTGATTCCTTTAGTGGAGATACACTCTCCCTATACATGATATCGTTATTTCCGCCTGCTGGGATAAATAATTTTATACGGACCATCAGATGTGGTATGATATATATGATTGATACTTTAGAAGGCAGGTGAAGGCGATGAATTATTACCGGCTCATAGGAGCGGTGGCTCTGCTGGCAGGACTGGCCTGGGGCGGGTACAGCCTCGCCGCGGGCCAGTCATCGGGCCTCGTATATATAGCTCTGGGCATCGGCGCAGGGCTGGCGGCTCTCTATATGGAGAAGAAACGGACTGATCGGCCGCAGCATGTATTGTCAGTCACCGAGCTGACCGAGGTAGGACCGGAGCAGTCGGCACAGTTGCAGGGGCTTTGGCAGAAGGCGCTGCATGATTATGAGCGTCTCGAGGCAGCTCGTTCGCAGCTGCGCAATCCGGCACTGCAGGCGCAGATCGCGCGCATGCAGCGGGCGGCAGACAAGCTCCTGGACTACCTGGGGCAGCATCCGCGGCGCTTGCCGGCTGCACGGCGTTTCGTGGACTATTATCAGGATCGGGCGGCCAATCTGACGGAGCAGTATATCGAGCTCGAGCGTACCGGGCTCAATACAGATAAGATGCAGGACCTGCGGCAACGGCTCGAGAGTACGCTCGCGGCCTGTGATGAGGCATATGCCCAGCAGATGGAGCAGGTTGTCTCGGCCCAGATGCTCGATATGGATGCCGAGCTCTCCGTCATGGAGCAGTCGCTGGCGGCAGATGGCATAAAGGATGATGGCCAGACAACGGCAGAGGCAGCGGGCGACGGAACGGAGACTGCTCGTTCGGCGATGGATGATGCGGCCCGGGCAAACTACGGACCGACACCGGCCATGCAAAGGAGAGGGCCGCGCGGCATCCGCGCCCGGCGCTATCGCCCGACCGAGTGGCGGGCCAGCGTGCCGGAGGAGATGCGCCACCGTGTCATCGGGGAAAAGATCGTACTGGCGGCGCTGGCTATCCTGCTGGGCGGCTTCGGTGCCCATAAGTTCTTCCAGGGACGCATGAAGAAGGGGCTGCTGTACGCGGCTTTCTGCTGGACGCCGATCCCATGGGTGATCGGCTTCGTCGAGGGAATCCGGTACCTCATGATGAACGTCGATGATTTCTATAATGATGAATATCTGGAATACGGATCAGGCAGCCGTCGCGGACGGTGAAGGAGTGAATGGAAGAAGTGGCAGATGTAAATCTAGATGACCTCCTGGCAAAACGGAACGGTGGGAAAGCTGATGCAGAGGCGGAGGCTCCGAAACTGGACCGCACCGAGGCAATCGAGCAGCAGCGGGAAACGCAGTTGGCGCTCGATGAGGTGACGGACGCGCTGGCGCAGATGACGCCTGAGGAGAAACGCCAGGTGGCTGAAATACGCGATAGCATCGATCTGACGGATTCGACGGGCATCGTCAGCTTCGGCGCGCCGGCGCAGCAGAAGCTGGCCCAGTTCTCGGAGAATGTGCTGCGCGAGGTGCGCAGCAAGGACAGCGGCGAGGTCGGCCAGCTGCTCCAGACGCTCATGAACGATGTGCGCACGTATGAGGACAGCCAGAAAGAGCGCGATGGCAGCTTTCTGCACAAGTTGCCGCTCGTCGGCAAGCTCATGAACAAGGCGCAGTCGGTCAAGGATGGCTATGATAAGCTTTCAACGCAGGTAGATGAGGTCGAGGCCGGACTGGAGCAGGCCCGGCTCAAGATGATGAAGGACATCGCGCTGTTCGATCATCTCTTTGCTGAGAATTTGAGCTATTTCAAGAAGCTGCAGCTCTACATCGAGGCTGGCGAGCAGAAACTGCATGAGCTCCAGACGGAGACATTGCCGCGGCTGCGCGCGCAGGCAGCCAGCTCGGATAATCCGATGGCAGCCCAGGTCGTGGCCGACTACGAGCAGAGTGTGAACCGCTTTGAGAAAAAAGTGCATGACCTGAAGCTCAGCAAGACGATCGCGATACAGACGGCGCCGCAGATCCGTCTGCTCCAGAATAATGACAAGGAGCTCATAGACCGCGTGCAGACGGCTATCTACAATACGATACCGCTTTGGAAGAACCAGCTCGTCATAGCGCTCGGACTCGCGAGCCAGCGTGAAGTGTTGCGCCTGAATCAGGCGGTCAGCCGCACGACGAATGAGCTTTTGCGGCGCAATGCGGAGATGCTGCGGCAGAATACGGCGGAGACGGCGCAGGAAAACGAGCGCAGCATCGTGGACATCGAGACAGTGGCCAAGGTGAATGAGGAGCTCATCGCCACGCTCGAGGATACGGTGAAGATACAGGATGAGGGCCGGGCCAAGCGGCAGGCGGCCGAACAGGAACTCGCGAATATCGAGGATCGCCTACGGGGGGCGTTGCTCGAGCGCGTACAGCGAGAACGGGGGCAGGCAGGGCAGGAGCAGGATAAATGAGCAAAGACAAGGAGACTGGCGGGGACAGCCGCATCCGCTCGATTGAGGAACTGAGGGCTGAGCATAAAAGGCGTCTGCAGGCGCAAGCAGAGCCGGAGCGCCGTCGCAAAAGGCGCGGCCGCCGTGCGGTGCTGCAGCATCATATCGGTATGACGGCCATCGTGCTGCTGGCCCTGTTCGGGGTGCTGGTGCTGCGTTATGGCTGGCTGCAGCTCTGGCGTGGCAGCGAGCTGGCAGAGCGCATACAGCATCAGGTCGGTGATGATTATGCCATCCAGTCATTGCGCGGCGCGATACTCGACCGCAATGAGCGCGAGCTGGCCGTGAGTACCATGACGAAATCGCTCTACGTGGATCCGGCCAATGTCAAGGATGCCGATGCACTGGCCGCCGGCCTGTCGCCGCTCATCGGCGTGAGCGAGGATGAGATCAAAGATGATATCGCGGTCGGCGGACGCTTTGTCTGGATCAAGCGCCGGCTGGATCAGCCCGAGTACGAGGCAGTCCGCCAGTTCATCAACGACAATGAATATTCGCAGTGCCTGGCTTTCCAGAATGAGGCGAAGCGCTTTTATCCGAATGATGTGCTGGCTGCCAATGTCCTGGGATTCGTGGGAACGGAAGACAAGGGGCTCGATGGCGTCGAGCAGTCGCTGGACAGTCTGCTGAAAGGCGAGATCAAGAAGACGAAGCTGACGACGGATAATCATGCCCAGCCAATCATGGATTCCATATTCTCGAGCAAGCGCCGCTATCAGGGCGACTACTGCAAATCCGTCGTCCTGACGCTCGACAGCTCGATACAGTTCATCGTCGAGCAGGAGCTCGACAAGGCCGTAGCCGAGACGAGCCCCGCGGCGATCACCTGCGTCGTCATGGACCCGAAGACCGGCGATGTGCTGGCTATGGCCTCGCGGCCGTCATATAATCCGAATAAATTCTGGGAATACAAGCCGGAGGTATGGAAGAACCGCGCCGTATCCTTCATCTATGAGCCGGGCTCGACCTTCAAGTCGGTCGTAGCCGGAGCGGCCCTGCAGGAAAAGGCAGTCACGCCGAACCAGGTATTCGTCGATCCCGGCTACGTCATGGTCTCGGGACGCCGCATCCAGAACTGGAACGGTGAGAGCTTCGGTACCGTGACGTTCACCGATGTGGTAAAGAATTCACTGAATACCGGCTTCGCCCAGGTCGGACTGCGGCTCGGCGCTGAGAAACTGACCGAATACGCCAAGAAATTCGGCTTCGGCAAACCGACGGGCATCGACCTGCCGGGCGAGGAGAGCGGTATCCTGTTCAATCCGGAGAATATGCGTGACTCGGATATCGCTACAATGGCTATCGGCCAGAGCATCGCGGTGACGCCGCTGCAGCTCGTGACGGCCATGTCGGCCATCGCCAATGACGGCGTGCTGCTGCAGCCGCATATCGTGAAAGAGATACGCAATCCGGACGGCTCCATCTATGATAAGCGGGAGCGCACGGAGGTGCGCCGTGCGCTCGAGTCGGCCACGGACAAGACGCTTGTCGGCCTGCTCGAGCAGGTCGTGGCCTCGGGCGGCGGCAAGAAGGCGGCGGTCAAAGGCTACCGCATCGCCGGCAAGACCGGTACGGCGCAGAAGATACGGCCGGATGGTACTGGCTATATGGAGGGACACTACATAGCGTCGTTCTGTGGCTTTGCCCCCGTGGAGGATCCGCAGGTCGTCGTGCTGGTCATGATTGATGATCCAGGCATCGGCAATTTCTATGGCGGTCAGATAGCAGCGCCAGTGGCGGGACGCATTTTCAACCAGCTTTTTCGCTACCTGCATATCGAGCCGTCGAGCGATCCCTTTGCCGGACTGGAGTCAAAGAACAAGAAGCGCGAGGTAAAGCCGCCGGACTATAATGGGGCCGTGCCGCAGGGAAAGGTCGTCGTGCCCGATTTCAGCGGCAAGAGCTTGCGGCAGTCCGCCCAGCTGGCGGCCAGCCGCGGCCTGGAATTCGTGTCGGAGGGATCCGGCTTCGCCGTGCAGCAAAGCATCGCCTACAACACGCTGGTCGACAGCGGGACCGAGATCAAGGTCTATTTCCAGCCCTGAAAAAATTTCCTGGTGCTGAAAGAATCAAATAATGACAGAATCATGGCCGCAGGCTATCGGAGCCTGCGGCTTATTCTATATGGTGATGGTGAGTGATGTTGCAGCTGCAACATAATCTTTTTTCGGAATTGGGTATAATGATTTATGGTAAACTACGTTCAAACAGGAGGGAAAACGGTGCAGGATGCATATAGATTATCGGAACTGGCCATATTTCATGACCTGACTCCGCAGGAAATCACTCAGTTTTTGGAGCAGATGGAGGCCAGAGTAGAGCAGTATGAACATGGGGCACGGTTGCTTCATGCCTATACGAGCAATTCGAACATTGGATTTGTCCTGAAGGGCGAGGGGCAGGTCGTCGTCGAGGACTGTCTGGGCAATGAATCCGTGGGACACCGGATCAAGCGCGGCTCGATGCTCGGAGCAAGCACGGCGATACTGGCCCCGATTACTCTGCCTATCGATATCGAGGCTCTGACTGCTATGGATGTGCTCTGGATCGAGTACGACCGGCTGGTCACGAAAGGACCGCGGCTCGGGCGCATCCACGGCATCGTGATGCGGAATATCCTCGAGGCGTTCTGCCGACGCAATGTGCGCATGATGCAGAAGCTGGAGATCATCTCGCAAAAGGGGATACGGGAGCGCGTCATCCTGTACCTCATGCAGCAGGAGCTGCTGCAGCTGGGACTCCATCGCATCGAGGTGCCGGGGCGCATCCAGCTGGCTCGAGAGCTCGAGTGCAATCGCAGTGCTCTGACGCGCGAGATCAACCTCATGCAGAAAGATGGACTGCTCACCGTAGGTGAGGGCTGGATGAGCCTCAATCATGAGAAGATTTCTGAGGGACGCAGATGATAGAGATCGTATTTACGGATGTCAGCATGGCTTTCGGTGCGCATCAGCTCTGGCAGCATCTCGATGCCGATATCTCCGGCGGCGTGACTGCCGTCACAGGCGCCAATGGTGCCGGAAAATCGACGTTCCTGCGGCTCGCGGCCCGGATGCTGCGGCCGTCTGCGGGAGAGGTCGTGACCAAGCGGGACGGGCAGCGGCTGACGGCTGCCGAATACAGCCAGCTCTGGGGACTCGATGCGCCGGAGTGTCAATGCTACCCGGAGCTGACAGCCGCGGAAAATGTGCGCTTCGCGGGCAGTATGCGCGGGCTGGTACTGGGGACCGGCAGGATCGAGGAATGCCTGCAGCGGGTCGGACTGCCGCGGGCTGCGATCCGCGATGAACGCTACTATGTGCGCAGCTTCTCGACCGGCATGCGCCAGCGGCTGAAGCTGGCGCTGCTGCTGGCCGTGGATCCGGCCGTCTGGCTGCTCGATGAGCCGGGAGCCAATCTCGATGCGTCCGGACGCGCGATGGTGCTCGATATCGCCCGGACGGCTGCCCGGCAGGGCCGCATCGTCCTCCTGGCGACGAATGAGGCAAAGGAGGCGGAGGCAGCTGATGAACTCATCAATCTGGATCGCTTTTAAAGGCATGCTGCGCAAAGAGCTCTGCGTCGGTTTCCGCTCGCGCACGCGCTGGGTCGTCATGTTCATGTTCGCCGTGACGATGCTGGCCTGTGTCAGTCTGGCGGTGGGCGGCATGGGCTTGCCCGTATCCGTGCAGGCCGCTCTGCTCTGGATCCTCATATTCTTTGCAGCGCTGACCGGTACCGGCCAGACATTCACCGATGAGGCGCAGCAGGGCACGTTCCTGCTGCTGCGCAGCTATGGCCAGGCTCAGACCGTCTTGTTCGGCAAGATGGTGTTCATGTTCCTCGAGCTGCTGCTGCTGACGCTCGTCATCGTGCCGCTGGCCTGCGTGTTCCTGAATATCGATATCGCTCAGCCCCTGCCGCTCGTGGCTGTCCTGTTGCTGGGACTGGCCGGGATCGCAGGCGCGGGGACGCTCGTGGCTTTTCTGACGCTTAGTGCGAAGGTCAGGAACGGACTGTTCTTCATACTGATGCTGCCATTGCTGCTGCCGGTGTTCCTGACGGCTATCGCAGTGACGACGGCCGCACTGGAGGGCCGCTTCGCCGCGGTGAGCTGGCTGTTCGGTCTGGCTCTGTACGATGCGCTGCTCATCGCCGGTTCGTCGGTTTTGTTCGACTATGTCTGGTATGAGGCCTGAGGGGGAGTTCATATTGCTCGGAGCAATCATCATCATTCTTACGCTGGTGCTGGCGGCAGCGGTTTTCTTCGTCGTACCGCCGGCCGAGGGCTTGGGATATCTGGTGCGTATTATCTATTTCCATGTGCCGATGGCCTGGGTGTCGGTACTGGCTTTCCTCGGCAGTGCCTGGTGGGCCGTCCGGTTCCTGCGCTCGGCTGATATGCTGCAGGCCCGGAAAAGCTACCTCTCGGCACAGTGGGGACTCATATTCGCCCTGCTGGCAACGGTCAGCGGGGCGGTATTCGCCAAGCTGACCTGGGGCGCTTTCTGGAACTGGGATCCGCGGCAGACGACGATATTCGTGCTACTGCTCATATACGGCGCCTATCTGACGCTGCATGCGGCCATCGAGGAGCCGGAGCGGCGGGCGCGCGTCTGTGCGGTCTATGCGATCATGGCGTTCCTGACGGTACCGTTCCTCGTTTTCATACTGCCGCGGCTCTATTTCTCGCTTCATCCATCGCCAATCGTAAATGGCACCGGGCTTGCGATGGAGCCGGTCATGCTCATCGTGCTGCTGGCGGCCATGGCCGATGCGACATTGATGTATATCTGGCTCCTGCAGCGCGGGCTGCGGAGCGGGAAAGGACGTGAACACGTATGAAGCGCAAGGTATTGCTCTTGATACTGCTGTTGGGGTTCGCAGGCTACGCAGCCTGGGCGTTCAGCGACTCGGTCACTCCCTATGTCAGTATAGAGGAGGCCCAGCGGGCGAAAGGCAGCGTCCAGGTCAAGGGGCTGCTCGATCCGCAGGTGACACCGCATCAGGAGGGGGAGGAGTTCGTTTTCTCGCTGCGCGATGAGGACTCCGGCCAGACGATGCCGGTGCGCTATGCCGGGACGAAGCCGGACCGCTTCGAAGAGGCCTATCATATCGTTGCCATAGGCCGTTACAGCGAGGGCGTGTTTCACGCGGAAAAGCTGCTGATCAAGTGTCCTTCGAAATATGAGAATCAGCGGCAGAAGTGATAGGGGGAGACAATTATGGGAACTGCCAGCTTGATTGCAGCGCTGCTGCTGGCGGCCGGAGCCGGCGTAGGCTTCGCTTTGGATGGAGCGCGTCCGCAGCGCATCGCGCGCGGATGTGCCTATCTGTCAGCGGCGGTCGTCGTCCTGGCCAGTGCAGCCCTCATGTACGGCATACTGACGGATGATTTCTCGCTGGGCTATGTGGCGGGACATTCCTCGCACGAGCTGCCGCTCGTCTATAAGGTCTCCGCGTTCTGGGCCGGCCAGGAGGGTTCATTCCTGCTCTGGCTGCTTTTCCATGCGGCGGCTGGCTGCTGGCTCGTGGCGCGGCGGCGGATGAACAGCTACGGACTCGTGCTGTTTTTCACGCTGCAGGCAGTGCTGACGGCGCTCGTGCTGGCGAAAAGCCCGTTCCTGCCGGCGGAGACCATCATGGAGGATGGCGTCGGCCTGAATCCGCTGCTGCAGGATCCGTGGATGGCCGTGCATCCGCCGGTCATATTCCTGGGCTATGCGCTGCTCGCCGTGCCGTTCTGC
>Ga0256404_1010727_pt1 | contig 12555 bp, 11 predicted proteins | sample RumenRJG_01DNA_FD_185990 | JGI IMG/M metagenome (GOLD analysis project Ga0256404, IMG submission 185990) | Bovine rumen microbial communities from Lethbridge, Alberta, Canada - RJG_01 | ecosystem: Host-associated > Mammals > Digestive system > Stomach > Rumen | place: Canada: Alberta | collected...
TTTCTACAATTCTATCAACATCTGCCACGCAAATAGCGGAACACGAAAACGAAAGGAGGAATTTTTGATGTCGCTAAATTCAAGAAAGAAAAGACCATTTTTTCCTAGAGATTATCTAAAAAAGATGAGGTATTCACTAGGTTGGACTCAAAAACAAGTCGCAACTAAAATGGGCATCGATGCTTTCGTCTATAACGGTATTGAAAATGGCAATAGGGGTGCACTCATGAACGCAAAGAGATTAAAAGCGCTCGCTTTTGCTTTTGGCATACCTGTCGCGGAACTTATTGATAAAGAAATCGCGTATATAGACGAAGCTGAAACAAAGTTTAAAGGAGAATAGACAATGATTTCAGACTTAAAAAAGAAAATGATGGATGAAGCTCCAAGCCAAAAAGAACTAGTCGATACCTATGTTGGATCTACTGAGTTTAAAAGTGACAATACTGAAACTGTCTATCTGTCTACGCTTAAAAGGTATTTGAAATATCTAGAAGAAAAACGAATCGATAAGCCAACAGAATTCACTACCAAAGCGTACAAGAAAGAACTTAGGAATAAAGGTTTGTCAGCTAGAACTCTTCAGCTAGTAACAATAGTATTAAAACGCTTCTATGCCTGGTGCTTGGATAACGATTTATATCCAAACATAGCTAAAGGGCTTCAAAACGAGAGAATCCAAAAGGATTTCAAAAGAAAGTCCATAGGACTTAACAATGCAAAAAAGTTAATCGAATTTTGTAGAAAAGCCTATATGGATAGTCCAAATGATTTAACCAAATTAAGAGATTATACGATGATCTATTTGATGCTTCATATCGGCCTTAGAACAGTAGAAGTTTCAAGAGCAGATCTTTCTAACATTAAAACCATTGATGGAAAGAATTTCTTATTTGTTAAAGGCAAAGGCCATAACGATCCTGACGATGCTATTAGATTAGAACCTAAGGTTTATAAAGTCCTCGAGCGCTACATCGAGAAAAGAAAAGCAACTGATGGACCTATCTTTGTTAATCATGGCAACAGGAATCTTAAAGAAAGAATTAAACCTAAAGTTATCTCCAAAATTGTGAAAGCTCATTTAAGAGCTATAGGTTTAAACGACGATATTTATACCGCTCACGCTTTAAGACATACGTGTGCTGGAATTGCTATCGCTAATGGGGCTTCCATTCAAGAAGTCCAACATCTCTTAAGACATAAATCCATCGAAACAACAACCATTTATCTTCGTGAAATAACGCCAGAAAACAATCCAAGCCAAGGATACATCGAAAAGGCGTTTAATGACGGAGAAGAAGAGTAATTACCTAAGTGCGTGGAAGATGAAATGAAAGGTAAGTAAAAACGATGAAAAATACAGAAAAAGATGAGGTTTTACAGGGAAATTCCCTACAAAAAGAAGAACAAACCTCTTTAAAAATTGAAATTAAAACATTTATATCCGATTCATTAGGGAGTCTTAGAACTGCCTATGATAACTATGGTAGACCTGTCGTCTGCTTAAAGGACGCATGCTCCATTTTGGATATCAAAAATCCTAGCGATGCCAAAGGTAGACTCAAAGCTAGCGGAGTAGTGCGACTTACTCAAACAGATGGTAAGAAATTCCATAACTATTTATATGTCACTGAAGACAACCTTTATCGCTTAATCTTCCAATCTAGAAAAGAAGAAGCTGTTTTATTCATGGACTGGGTAACAGAAGTGGTACTTCCATCAATAAGAAGATTTGGAAGATTCGACGTCCAACTAATCAATGGATCACCAGAGGCTGCAGTCACATTCCTTGATTCCTATAACGAATTAAAAGTTCGTAACAGCATCTTGGAATCAATAAATATGGAGACCGGCGAGGCAAGAGAATACGTTAAGCGCATGACCGACAGTGGTGTTCTTATCGATTTATTTGATGCTCCTAGCAAACTCAAAATTAAAGGTATTAACAAAGTTAGTCTTCTAGCAATCCTTCGTGATAACCAAGTTTTAAATGATGATAATCTTCCTAACCAGGAATATATCGATAGAGGATGGTTCAGAGTAATTGAATGTACCTATTCCGATAAGAAAGCAGGACAAGTAACTCATAAGAGAGTCTTCTGTTATAAAGTGGCCATTAACGGTATGAGAAAGCTAATTGAAAAGATGGCTGGAAAGAAGTAGCTATTAATGGGAAATAATGCATGTTATTTCGCTTTGAAGATAAAAGAAGGTGATTCTTATGGCTAATCCAAAGAGCAAACTGGATTGGTTTCCTGTGGATACCAGAATCTTAGAAGATCCTAAAGTTAGAAAACTCGTTCATAAATACAAAGTAGAAGGATTTGGATTACTTATCCATGTGTTTTCGCGTATCTACTTAAATGGATATTTCATCAAAGATGATATTGATTCTTTTAGCTTAGATATCGCCTACGACCTCGGTTATAACGATACTGACGATCACATTGCTTTTGTTAAGGAAGTAATTGAGTACATGATGAAGATCAATTTATTGGACAGTTATTCTTATGAATACGAATCGGTTTTCACGTCTAGAGCCATACAGATTCAGTTTGTCAAATCAACACTTAGAAGAGTCCCTAGAGATAAACCTCATTGGTTATTAACACCGGAAGAAGAAGCTGACGCTAGAACATACATGAAGAAAAGGGAGGATGATTCCGTATGATTATGTCTACATTATGTTTTCAATATGTGTACAGAAACGATGATTTTGCAGACATTATGTTACATTCGGAAACATTCCTCTCTTTGAGAAAAGGAAAGTGAAATAGAAAGTGAAAGAGAGAAAAGATATACAGGATAAATATGATAAAAGGAACTGCCCGTTCCATTTGCATTACTTCACTTCCTGTTTGATTGAAGATCATTTGATCACTGTCTATGACAGCGACATATTCCTTTTTAACGAGATGTTTGAAAGCGTTAGTGATTTAGATATCGATTTGGTTCAACGTTGCTATAGATACACCAGAGATTATTGCAACAAAAATAAAGGGCACATTTATAACTTGTTTAAGTTTTTTAAAGCTGCTTTCTATGAAAATCTTAGAAAGATGGATGGATATGATGAAAGGATGGAGAAGTGGTATGAAGAAACAGATGCCTACCTTAGAGCAGTTCGCGAAGATAGTAAGAACAAATAAAAAGAGACTACAAAGGCTCTATGATGATTTAGCATATGCTAGGTATTTGATGTATGCCGCTCAAGGAGTGGACTATGGGAAACCATTCATCAAAAACTCTACCCCTCAATATGACAAGATAACCATCGACCTAGATAGAATAGACAAGTTAGAAAAGAAGATTTTTTATTACGAAACCATCGATTCCCTATGGGATAAATGGCAAAAAGTAATGACTCCAAGAGAAACAGATGTCTTTCACAAACGCTTTATGCAAGACAAGAAAGTGGTAGACATTTCTGCTGAACTCATGATTTCTCAAGCAAGAACTTACGTTTTACTCAATCAGCTTTCAATTAAGTATGGTGAATTCTCAAAAGAAAATTCCCAATACTTATAGAGATAGTTTAATAAAAGTGATATAATTCTCTCTGAAAATTATAACGGTAGCGCAAGATGAACTACGCTGAAGCTATTAAAGCATTGCGCAAAAAGATGCTTATTACACAAACAGAATTAGCAACCATTATTGGTGTTGCTTTTGTATCTGTTAATCGATGGGAAAACGGTGCATATGAACCGACCATGAAAGCAAAGAGGAAACTTGCCCAGCTATTCAGTAAATATGACATTTGTTTGGAGGAATAATCAATTATGAGAGAAGTCAACAATGTATTAGAACAAGAACTGAAAAAAATATCAAAATTTGTAGATGATGAAGGTGTTTTGTTAAAGAGTGCTATTCAAACCGCAGCTCTTAACATGGATGGGGAGCTCATCAAAACTCTTCTTGGGAACGAATTCTTAAAGAAAGCATTTTTTGTTGAGGCCGACAACACTTTGGTTTTTGATAAAATTAAGTTCTCATGGGTTATTAATGACTCAGAGTTTTTGCCTAATTCTTACACTTCGTTTAAAAATAAAATTGGTCTTGGAGATTCATCTCAAAACTTCATCAAGCATAGCGACGATGTTGTTTTGAATTTCCCATTTAAAGACTGTCACATGTTTGGCGGACAAGAGAAAGAAAAAGAAAAAAGAACAGAAGTATTATTAAATGATATTCTTTGTAAAAATGAAATTGATTGTCTTTTAGACAAAAAGGTCTTCACGAATACATACAGATATTCAAAAAAAGGAACAGAAAAAGGAAATATTAAATTTGATGACGACAACCTTTTGATTAAAGGAAACAACTTGATTGTTCTTCATTCATTACTACCTAAATTCGAAGGAAAAATTCCTTTAATTTTTATTGATCCACCATACAACACAGGTAGCGATACATTTGGTTACAATGATAAGTTCAATCATTCAACTTGGCTTACTTTTATGAAAAATAGATTAGAAGTAGCTAAGAGACTTCTTACAAGTAACGGAAGCATTTATATTTCAATCGATTACAACGAAGTTCATTATTTAAAGATTTTGATGGATGAAGTGTTTGGTAGACAATGTTTCCAAAGAGAAATTATTTGGAGAATTGGATGGCTTTCTGGTTACAAAACAACAGCTAAAAATTATATTAGAAACCACGATACCATTCTTTTCTACACAAAAGATCCTAATAACTTTATTTTCAATAAATCCTATTTAGAAAGGGACAAAGATTATCAAGAAAGATTTAATGATGCCGCTTTAAAAGAAATCAAGAAATTTATTAATGATAATTTCACTCTTATTCCTGCTGGATTCCATGATGAATTTACAAAGCTTATTACAACAGTTGGGCTTCCTGAACAGTATCCATATGAAGATACTTGGAATTGCTCGATTTATGACAAATTAAACAGCATTGCTGTGGTCTCATTTTCTGGAGAAAAAGTTAGTAAAATGCTAGGCGTTGATGAAATAAAAGGACAAAAAGCAGAGAAGCTGATTCAAAGAATAATCGAAACATCATCAAATCCTGGTGATTACGTTTTAGATTTCTTTGCTGGAAGCGGTACAACTTATGCGGTTGCTCTTAAAACAGGAAGAAAATTCATCGGTGTTGAACAGATGGATTATATTGAAGACACTACCGCAGAAAGAATCAAGAAAGTCATTAGAGGCGAAGATAACTCAGGAATAACACAAGATACTGGTTGGCTTGGTGGTGGATCGTTCGTATACACTGAATTAATGAAAGATAATCAAAAATATATTGATAAGATAAATTCTGTTGATGAGGAAAACATTTCTTCCTTATATGATGAAATACTTGAATCACCATTTGTAATTAATTACAAAATTGATTCTGAATTGTTATCAGATCCTTTAAACAAAGAAGCTTTTGATAAACTTCCTTTCGAAGATAAAAAACAAGTGTTAATCGATTTAATTGAGAAGAATCAACTTTATGTTAATTACTCAGATGTTGATGATGAATCATTAAACATTTCCGAGGAAGATAAGGTATTCTCAAAATCAATGTATGAGGGTGAATAGTTATGGCAGATTTTCTTTATGAACAAATAAACAGCGCCAAACTATTTGTAGAATCTCCTGAAGTTCCACAATTTATCAAAGAAAATTTATCAGAAAACATTGTGCTTCGCGATTATCAAGTTCAAGCCATGTCTGATACTCTTCTTTATTTAGGAAACCCTAAATTGTCTGGCAACAAACAAACTCATTTGCTATATCACATGGCGACAGGTAGTGGAAAGACAGTTATCATGGCCATGAACATTCTTTACTACTATTCGTTGGGATATAGGAATTTCTTGTTTTTTACAAATCAAACCTCAATTGTTAATAAAACTAGAATCAATTTTACTGAACCTACTTCTATTAAATATCTATTTTCCAAATCATTATCAATGGACGGGAAAAATATACATGTTAATGTAGTCGACAACTTTCAAGATTCAAAGCCAGACGATATTAACATCTGTTTCAATACCGTCCAGGGTATTCACTCTGAATTGTTCTTTATCAGAGAAAATGGCTTGTCGTTGGATGACTTCAAAGATCAAAAAGTAGTTCTTTTAGCCGACGAAGCTCACCATTTGAACTCTGCAACAAAAGCAAACAAAGATGAAGTTGAAGAAGAACAAACTTGGGAGTATACCGTCTATAACATTTTTACAGCGAATAAAGACAATGTTCTCCTTGAATATACTGCGACGTGTAACTTGAAAGATCCTAATGTTTTAAATAAATATAAGGACAAAATTATTTTTAATTTTGCCTTGAAAGAATTTAGAGAAGCAGGTTATACCAAAGAATTTAATAATTTTTCTTCTGACACAACTCCGTGGATTAGAACGCTACAAGCGTTAGTTTTAAGTGAATTTAGAAAGCTTAAATTCAATGAGCATAAGATTTTTGCTAAACCTGTTGTAATGCTTAAATCTTATAGAGTCGCTGATAGTAAGGCTTTTTATAAAGAATTCTTTGAAAAACTATCTAAGTTAACTGGTGACGAAATTAATGAATCTGTTTTTAAACCTAATTTAGGAAATGAAGGCTCGAGATTTATTAATAATGCTTTTGATTACTTTAACAAAACCAATTTATCGAATGATGCATTGGCCGAAATGATTAAATTAGATTTTAGTGAAGATCACGCTGTTATGATGAATGGCGAATCAACCGATGACGACTCTTTATATAATAAAGTCAACACTCTTGATGATAAAACCAATCCTTACAGAATTATATTTACAGTTGCCAAATTAAACGAAGGCTGGGATGTCTTAGGCTTATATGACATTGTTAGACTTTATGAAACTAGACAAGGTGGTAAGGGTGGACAGCCTTCAGATTTCACACTAAGCGAAGCTCAATTAATTGGAAGAGGAGCTAGATATTTCCCTTTCAAATTTGAAGAAGAACAAGTCTCTGATAAGAAAAAGTATACAAATAATATAGATAACCCTGATGCAATCTGTGAAACGCTTCTATATCATTGCATGAACGATTCTAGATATATTACCGAATTAAAACTTGCTCTTATTAAGACTGGTTTCGAACCGGATGAAAAGATTGAAGTTAAATATTTATTAAAAGATGAGTTCAAAAAAACATCTGTTTATAGCGAAGGCCTAATCTTTACTAATCGTAGAGTTGAAAAAAGTAGAAAAAGTGTTACTAGTTTACCAGACAGTTTTAGACTGAAAAACTACTCATTTAGATGCAAAAGTGGTGCAACTGCTTCTGGTGCATTATTTGAAGAAAAAACTAATGAGAGCAATATTAAAACTTTGGACCCTATCAAGTTTAAAGACTTTGAGTTGCCTTTAAGACTCAAGGCATATCGTTCGTTTCATAACACATTATCTTTTGATTTATTAAAATCAAAATTCCCAAATTTGAAGTCTATTGAAGAATTTTTAACAAGTGATGATTATTTAGGTAGCTCGACAATTACATTCACAATAGCTGAAAATTCAACACCTTCCAGGAATGACAAATTAGAAGCATTGAAAAAGATAGTCTCGGCTGTTTCTGACTTTGTTCAAAAAATTGAAGTGCTTTATGAGGGAACTGATGAATTCTTCGGCGAACCCATTAGCAAAGTTATACCTGCACAAAGAATTAGACTTATTTCTAAATCAAGAACTAATACAGACGCATGGGGTGAGGGCGTTTCACAAAACGATTCAAAAGTCCCTGCCTCATATAAGTTAGATTTGACTTCTAAAGATTGGTACGTTTTTAACGATAACTATGGAACTTCAGAAGAAAAGAAATTTGTCTCGTATTTAAATTCTGCTATCGCCGATTTAAAAAAGAAATACGATAGGATTTTCTTAATTAGAAATGAATTATTCTTCTCCATTTATTCATTTAATACCGGCGACAAATTTGAGCCAGACTACATTCTCTTATTAGTTAAGGAAAACGCAGATAAAAACGACTTCTTATGTGTTTTTGTTGAACCTAAGGGAGAGCATCTTCTTGATACAGATAAGTGGAAAGGTGATTTCTTGCTCGAATTAGAAAACAGAGCAATCCCAAGAATTAAGTTTGTAGATAATAATGATTATCGTATATGGGGCACCCCGCTTTATAACGAAGAAAAAACCAAAGCCGAATTCATTGATTATATCAAAGACAAAGGAATTCTCTAATATTGTTAATTGATTGGTATGGGAATTTTTGGTGATATTAAGAATTGGATTGTTAATGCTTGGACCGTAAGCAATCGCTTTGATCCTTATTTCAACAATTTCAACCGTGACTTAAGTTACCTTAAAATCATTAAAGAAGACATTGATCCTGAAATAACGAAGATCTATAACCAAATCAAGGCAACAGCACCCCAAAAATATGCCAAACAAATAGCTCAATATGAAGGGGCGATTGCTAAGATTAGAGACCACAACAATAAAGTTAAAAAGATTAACGATGGGATGGTGGGTTTTGATTACGACAAAATCTTAGATAATCCACACGCTTTTGATTACTCTTCAATTTCTAAATTCGTTGAGATTTCCGATCTGATAAAAACTTTTCCAAAATACGGTTCACCTTATGATGAGTTTGTTGAACATGTTGAAGATATACAGAATTTTTACTATCAGTTAGTAGAAGAGTATGACGCTGTTCTTCAATATAATGAATTGGCAACTATAGAACCATCTCTAGGATATATCGATTCAAAATACAAAAACGAAATTCTTGAAAGAAGAAACGATCTTAAAAACAAGGTTTCTACTCATGGCAAAACATTTTATGTCTGGAGTAATAATTCTGTAGTTACAAATGCCATTAAAAAACACAACGAGCTCTTTATAGAAGAGAACAAATCAAATCCATTATTTAATTCTATCAACGAAAGAAGTTTGGACTCCGAGCAAAGAGAAAGTGTTCTGACTGACGAGTCTTCTACTTTGGTAGTAGCCGGTGCTGGTAGTGGAAAAACATTAACAATATGTGGCAAGGTTGAATATCTTTTAAAAGTTCAAAAAGTGAACCCTTCTGATATTCTTTTACTTTCTTATTCTAAGAAATCCGCTGAAGATCTTCAGAATAAGGTGAACAAAATTGATAGCAGATTAACCGTGGGCACATTTCATAAAATAGGTCTTGAAGTTTTAAAAGATACCCAAAACAAAACCTTCATGGTCGAAGATCAATATAAGGCAATTATCGAAGCCTATTTTAGAGAAGAAATGAGAAAAAGACCTCATATGCTTCAGACGATTTTAACTTATTATGGTCTGTATTTAACATCCGATAAGCATGATAAAAAATATAAAAATGAGGGTGAAATGTATGAAGACTTAAGAAAGTCCGATTTTTCGACATTAAGAACCCAACTTCTTTCATTAACAAACGATATTAATAAGCGTGAAACAATTAAAAAAGAGTTAGTAAAGAGCTTTGAAGAAATGGCCATTGCTAACTGGTATTTTATTAATGGTATAGATTATATCTATGAAGCCCCATATGAAAAAGATGTCTCCACTGTAGACAAAAGACAATACATGCCAGATTTCCGATTGCCTAAGTACAAAATCTACCATGAACATTATGGAATTAATAAACAAGGCAGAGCAGACCAATTTGAAGGTCAAGAAGCGGCAATGTATGTCGCTAATATGCAATGGAAGAGAGGCATTCACCAGCAGAATAACACGGTTTGTATTGAAACTTATTCATATGAATTTGATGATGGTACTGTCTTCGATAAGTTGGAAAAAGAACTCAAAAGCAGAGGCGTGGTCTTTAAACCACTTGAAGGCGATCAAATATTTAATGCTCTCGAGTCAATTTATGAAGGCCAAGCTTTTAAGTCGTTTATTAACTTAATTAGAACCTTCCTCAGCCTTTACAAAGCGGTTTACAGAAGTGCTGATGGCTTTGAAGAATTAAAGAAATATGAATTCGCAAATAAATATGAAAGAAAACGTGCAGACTTCTTCTTAGATATTGTTAAAGATGTTTATCTTTATTACATGGAGTACTTACGTAAAGAAGATAAAATTGACTTTGACGATATGATTCTTCAATCAACAATTGATTTAGACAAAACAGGCAAATTCAAATACAAATACATTATTGTTGATGAGTTTCAGGATATTTCTGTGAGTAGAATGAAATTTCTCAAAAAGCTCATTTCTCACGGAGGTTCAAAGCTATTTGCTGTTGGTGATGACTGGCAGGCCATTTATAGATTCTCGGGATGTGATTTGAATATATTCTTAAAATTCCCGGATTACTTTGGTGAATCCGCAATCACTAAAATAACAACTACTCATAGAAATTCACAAGAGCTGCAAGATATTGCTGGACCATTTATCAAAGCTAATCCAGAACAATTTGATAAGAAGATTAATTCTGCCCGCCACTTGGAACATCCTGTTCAGATTATGTATTACTCCGAAAAGAAATATTATGCTTTTTTAGACGTTCTTAAAGAAATTGCGAGGATTAACAAAGAGGCAAAGGTATTGATTTTAGGAAGAAATAATAAGGATTTTGAAGATATTGCGCTAGACACTAGAGTGTATATTGATTTTAGAGAATCTAATGAAACCAGAACAGTAGTTAAGGTGAGAGACTATCCTAAAATGCAATTCTCTTATAGCACAGTTCATGGTTCAAAAGGCTTGGAAGAAGATTATGTCATTATTATTAACGCAGATGATTCAAGACTCGGCTTTCCAAACAAAATGGAAGATGATGAGCTCCTTGATATGGTTTTAAGCTCAAAAAGCGGATACGAATATGCTGAAGAAAGACGTCTCTGGTACGTTGCTTTAACTAGAACGAGAAACTATACATATATAATCGCCAACAATGAAAATCCTTCTATTTTTGTAAAGGAAATTGAAAATCAATGTTTAGTTATGAATCCGAATATGGAAGTGAGTCATGAAGGCGAAATATCTTGTCCGCGATGTAAGTCTGGAAGGTTGGTTTTGAGAGCCAATGAAAGTGATGGAAGTAAATTTTATGGCTGTTCAAATTATCCGTACTGTAATTACTCCATTAATGACTTTAGGGCGGTTAAAAGAAATAAGCGTTGCCCTCATTGCGGAGATATTATGGTGTTTAAAAAAGGTCCATATGGAGCGTTCTACGGCTGCCATAATTATCCTAGATGCAAACATAAAGAAGAATACGATGGCAAATGATCAAAATAGAAAAGTACGATTAGAGTAGAAAGAGGTGGATTTTACGGGGAATCTAGACAATTCAAACTTATTTATAAGAAGCATAAGATTAAGAGATGATATCGAACCAAAATCGTTTGAAGATTTTCCTTTGAACATTAACGCACTTAGATTCTTTGTTTCTATGAGGTTTACGACACCTGTTACCATTTTTAATGGCGAGAATGGCTGTGGTAAATCTACTTTAATCGAAGCTATTGCAGCGAATTTAGATATTCCAATCATGGGTGGTAATAAAAATCTTAGCGGCATATTAGATAATTACGATCGTGGTGAAGAGGCAAGTAGTGAACTAGCACAATACTTAGTTTGTGATAAAGGATTCTCTAAACCATTTAGAACATTCTTCTTTAGAGCGGAGTCCTTCTATAAGCTTGCTGATATCTTATCTCATGACTCCTGGATAGAATCATCTAACTACGGAGACAAGGATTTATTAGAACAATCGCATGGTGAATCATTTATGGACTTTATGAATCACCAGTTGGCTAAAAAGAGCCTTTATATCTTAGATGAACCTGAAGCAGCATTGTCTCCACAGAACCAACTTAAATTGATGGTGCTTATTGATAGTTTTGCTAAACAGGGATCACAATTCATAATTGCCACTCACTCTCCATTTATTCTTGGATATAGAGAAGCAAGAATCATTAATTTGGATGATGGCATGCATGAGATATCATTTAAACAAACTAAAATTTATAACCTTTACCGTCATTTCTTAGAAAACCCGGAAGAGTATCAAAAGATTTTGTTTGAGGAAGAAGATTAAACATGGAAAGCTTAGAAGAATTTATTGCGAAACATCGCACTACAAAAGAGAAGACTTCTTCGTTCGTTGAATATTTATATTCACTTATGAATAAGTATGGCTTTGATAACCCTTCTGACCTTTATAATAAAGCTAATATTTCTAGACAGCTTTGGTCCTCGATTATTTCCGAAAAATCAAATCCATCATTAAATGTCTGTTTGAAGATTACATTTGCTTTGAAAGCAACTAATCATGAGTGCAAATACCTTCTGAAGAAAGCCGGATATACACTGGCTTCATCTAACAAATTCGCATTGATTATTAGGTACGCGATTGAAAACAAGATTTACAACATCGATGATGTTAATGATCTACTAGAAAAGAACGGTTACGCTGATTCGCTAATTATATAATAATTAAAGATGGTCAAATCAATTGTCAAATACGGTTTGACCTTTTTTATTGTCTTTCTTTCTATAATTTAGGTGCAAAAGGGAGGAAAGACACATGAACGAAAACTTAAAGAAGATCCATGAATACCTGATGGAAAGAGGAGTGGAGG
>Ga0256404_1010730_pt1 | contig 12551 bp, 8 predicted proteins | sample RumenRJG_01DNA_FD_185990 | JGI IMG/M metagenome (GOLD analysis project Ga0256404, IMG submission 185990) | Bovine rumen microbial communities from Lethbridge, Alberta, Canada - RJG_01 | ecosystem: Host-associated > Mammals > Digestive system > Stomach > Rumen | place: Canada: Alberta | collected...
GCAGTGGCGAGCACCTTCTCCTGAGGCGGCCTGTTCAGGAATACGGAGTACTTGCCTTCTTCGTAAAAGTCAGGCAAAGTCATCACGTAGATCCTGTCGCTGTCCTTGATGCCGTGATTGTAGGTAAAGTCGTGATGGACTTGCACGAAAATCACGTACATTGCAGCGAAGGCTGCAGTCATGCCGAGAACGTTCAGGATGGTTGAGACTATGCTGTTTTTCTTAAATAGACTAATCATGAAAATTCAAATTATGAATATTTTGAACTCTGCTGGAATCAGAGTTCATTCTGCACGTCGCTCACGATCTGGCCATCGAAGAGGTCGATTGTCCTCTGTGCCACCGCAGCATCCTTCGGAGAGTGCGTCACCATCACGATCGTGGTGCCCTCATGATTCAGTTCGGAGAGCAGATCCATCACCTCTTTGCCGTTCTTGGAATCCAAGTTTCCGGTAGGCTCATCGGCCAGTATCAGTTTGGGATTTATGACCACCGCTCTTGCGATTGCCACCCTCTGCTGCTGGCCTCCGGACAGCTGCTGAGGGAAATGGCTTGCCCTATGGCTGATGTTCATGCGTTTCATTATTTCGGTGACGCGCTTCTTCCGCTCGCCTGCAGATATGTTCAGGTAACGCAACGGAAGCTCTATGTTCTCATACACGTTCAGCTCGTCAATCAGGTTGAAGCTCTGGAACACGAAACCAATGTTCCCCTTGCGGAACTTCGTGCGCTCCTTCTCCTTCAGCTTCGAGACCTCCTTCCCAAGCAGCTCGTATGAGCCTGAGGTCGGATTGTCCAGAAGCCCCAGAATATTCAGAAGCGTGGATTTACCGCATCCTGAAGGTCCCATGATGGCTACGAATTCGCCGTCTTTGATTTCGAATGACACTCCGTTGAGTGCCGTGGTCTCGATTTCTTCTGTCCTGAATACTTTCGTAAGATTGCTGACTTTGATCATAATGCTATAGTTTTATAAATATTTTTTCTGAAATCGTTCTTTCCACCATTGATGGGAAGCCTGAGATTTCTTCCGACGCTAAGAAAGACAACCCCCGTGCCATCTAATTTAACATATTAATAATGAATATATTATATTCATAAACCGTCTTCCCGCTCCGTAAAGAAACTTTACACCTTTTGTAAACAATGTTTACAAATAATATCCCTCGGAGTTCGATTGGACGATCCGAGGGATTGATAGTTAAGTTAGAATTAAGCTTGTGGGTATTTATCTAAGTTCGTCGGCTGGGTTGGTCCGGGCTGCGGAGAGGGTCTGCCAGAAGACGGACAGGAATGAGATGGCAAGGGATATGGCTACAGCCACGACGAAGATCCACGCATAGCCGGAAATCCGGTCGATAAAGGATTCCAGGTACTTGCGCGAAGCCCAGACGGCCACAGGAACCCCGATCACGCATGCGATCAGCACCATTATCATATAGTCCGCGACATTCTTAGCAAGTTCGCTCTCCACTGTTCCGCCGAACACCTTTCGTATGGCAATGTCGTGCGCCCTCTCATCGGCGAAATATCCACTCATAGCTATGAGTCCGAGCAGAGAAATCATTATCGAGATGAGCATGAACATCTCCAGCAGCCTCATGTTATCCAGGGCAGGTTTGAGAGCATCCTTGTAGGCATCGTCAAGATAGGAAAGGGTGTAGATTTCCTCCATGCCGGTATCGTTCCATTTTTCGAACGCTTGCCTGATGGCATTCATCGCTTCGCCGTGATCGCCTTTGGTCTCGATGAGCAGCCCTGGCCACCACATGTCGCTGTCGCGTATCACGCTCACGATGATGTTCATCCTTTCCCCTTCGTTGGCGATTGACAAAGGGATATCTTTAAACACCCCTGCAAGCTGCTCGCAACCAATGGCTCGCTGACTCAGGGTGTCGATTTGCAGATGGCTGTCATCAAGGCCGGTGGCGCGGAACGCCGTCTGGGAAAACCATACGGAATTGTACATCGGAGCTCCGAAGTTCTTTTCCTGCCTGAAATTCAGCATCGAGAACGCAGTGCTGTCAACCCAGCAGATACGGTAGAGTATGTCCTTGCCATCCAATGTGGTCGAATACTGCCCATTGGCGAAGAAGGCAGGACAGCCTTGCGAGAACCCGATGCGCTCCACGCAAGGAAGCTCCCTAAGGATATCTGCCAAGGACATGTCTGGCTTCTTGCTCCCGAACGTGTACATGTAAATTTTCTCAGCCGAATCGTAATTCTTCGGTCGCTTCAATGACTTGCCGTACTGAGCCTCCATGACCAGAGCCATGGAGATGAGGAACACCGAGAAGGCGCATTGCAAGACTATGAATATCTTGCTGAATACCATCTTGTTGCTTGTCCTGAACGAGCCGCGCACGATGTCTATCGGACGGAAGCGGCTGGCAAAGAGAGCAGGAAGCAGGCCTGACAGGGTGCCGGTAAGGAGGGTCAGCAGGACAAACCCTGCGATGTAGGCAGGCTTGAATTCAATCGTGATGGGCGCCACAGGGTTGCCAAGCAGATTGTTCATCGTCGGAGCCAGAGCTACTGCCATAAGCAGCGCGAAGACAAAGCAGACCGCAGTGAACAAGACCGATTCGGCAATATATCTCCAGATTACGCCTGATTGCTGCTCTCCCACGAGCCTGCGAGTGGCCATCTCCTTCGCCCTTTTCCCCACCAGTGCGAAATTGAGGTTTATGTAATTGAATATGGCGCAAAGAAGAAGGAGAAGCCCAGCCAGGGATAGAAGCCTCAGGGTGCCGAGGTCTCCCTGGTTGACATTTCCCCAGTCTTTAGAGAAATAGATCTCGTCCACCCTCCATATCTTCAGCTTCTCAAAGAAGCCCTTCCCGTAATATTCATACACGTCTTTGCACACAGCTTCAGCCTTGTCATAGAGCACCTGGCGGTCCGTCCCCGGTGCCACTTGCGCAAAAGTGATGACATTCCCAAAATTGTCATAGGCAGCAAGCTTGCTGTACAAATTGCTCTTGTTGCTTGCAATTATGTCGCAATATGAGATGAGCGTAGCCTTGAAATCCTTGACTATGCCGGAAATCATAAGCTCATTGCCATCGATGGAAAGCTGGTCGCCGACTTTCAGGGAATGTTTTGCGGCGAAGGTCTCGCTTATCAAGATGTTGTCCTTGGCATCCAGCGATGAAGGCGAGCCTGACACGAAACCATAGTAAGGGAAGATGTCGAAGAAAGCCTTGTCAGTACCCATCACTTCGGCATTCACGGCAGACTCTCCGATGCGGAAACGTCTCGTCTGCGGAATTATGCTGGTGACCCTCACCACTTCCGGCACCCTAGACTTGAGGGCATCTGGAAAACCGTAGGTAAGGCCAATGCAATCCGGCATGCCGAAGGCATAGATGTTTTCTCTGTCTGGATTTTCCGTATTGATGGAATATTGCTGGTAAGCGTATGAACCGAAAATCACTACGAAGGCAAGGCTGACTACCAGCCCGATGGCTTCGATAAAGGCGTAGGCCTTATTGCGAGAAAGGAATCTTAGAAAAGACTTCATCGTGAATCTATATTTTTTCGCCTTCCGCAGGCACAATCGATGTGCCAAGTATAGCATATAGCCATCAATCAACACGTTGCATTTCAAAAGACATAGAACAGCCGTAAAGATATTTTACAAAATGCGTAAACTTTGTTTACAACTTACCTGAATCTTCCTGTGTCCAATCCTTCACGCTTCTTCTCGGTATATCCTCCGAATTTCCAGGTCAATGACACACCCGCCTGCCGATAACATTCATATCCTGACTTCATGTACTGTCCTCCGTAGTCGATGAGCGGAGAAATCATGCTCGTCTGGAAAATGTCCTTGCAGAAAACATTGACGAGCCCCCTGCCTCCTGCGAAACCCCAGCGCAGCGAAGCGTCCAGATTCCCGGAGGCCGGCAGGTCGTAGTTGCCCTGGATGCCCTTGGAGCGGATCATGCCGTTCACCAGCAGCTTCAAGTTGTGCTTCTTGGAAAGGGTAAATGTATTGTTCATAATCACCATCCCGAAGAAGATATTCCGGTCGAAGGGAATGTCGTAGAAATCGCTGTCCTTCTCCCGCTGCCACGCGCCGATGAACCGTGTCTGCGCATTCCACCAATCGCCCACGTTAAAGGGAATCGTCGCTTGCATGCCGCCCTGCTGCATAAAATCCTCGTTCAGCGAGCGGTAGGTCTGAACCAGCCGGTCCGGGTTCTGATACAGCAGCTGGATGAAATAATCTTTGCTATGGCTGAAGTATGCCGTAAACACATACTTGCTCTTCAGGATGTAGGACAGCGCCGCCTGATACTCCTTCTTCGGGCGCAGCGAAGGATTGCCCACAATCTCGGTATAGGCGTTGGAATGGGTCGTGGTGCTCTGCAGGGACCAGTAGTCCGGGTAACCCTTGTCAGAGGAAAGCCCCAGCTGGACGATATGCCCGGCGGCTGGAAGCCAGGTCAGGTTCAGCGTCGGATACACGGACCAGTCGTTCCAAGCCGCGTTCTTGAAATGCTCCACCGCCAGCGAACCGTCCATCTGCCATTTCTCGGAGAAGGCCTTGCTGAATCCGGCATAAACATTCTGCGACTGCTCGTCCAGCAGGGAGCTGAAACCGCCGTCACCTGCAACATGGATTTTCTGCCCGGTAGCCGGGTCGTAGTACCACTGGAAGCTCTTGTCCCGGGCCCATTCCAGATCCACGCCGTAATTCAGTTCCCAGCCACTTCCCAGACTGTGCTCCTGTCCGGCAAACACTTTCCAGCGGTCAATTGTCTGCCGGTCCTCCGTCCGGAAGTGCCAGTCCGCCCCTTCGAAGGTGCTCTTCAGCAACTGGTTGGAGGGCTTGCTGTAGTGCGTATATTCCGCACCGACGGAAAGCCCGAAAGGAGCCCGGTAATCGGCCCGCACATTGTGCAGCTGCTTGTCCCGGTCGATCCGGGTGGTGGAAACCTGTGTACCGGTCGAGCTCAGATCCGTTCCAGACTTCCCGAAGTTCCCGTTATACACCAGGCTGGCCCGGTGATTCTCACCGAAGAAATAATCGGCACCCCAGCGGACCTGATGCGACTTTTCGCGCGTGTCCACCAGCTGTTTTTCTACAATATCGTGAATACTTCCATCGCTGAGCCGGTGCCGGGCCTCCAGGGAATTGTCGTTGTGCGTCTGCGCAAAGTCATAGGTGTAGATCAAATCCGTAGAGAACTTCCCTTTGGTATAGAGCAGGGAACCCCGCCCCTGGGCGCTGCCGGCATACTTGTTCGCATACTTTCCGTAAATCTCGCCCTGCAGCTTGCCCCGGTCCTCGGCGTTGTGGTTCAGGACAATGTTGATGAGGGCGCCACGCACCTGGTACTTAGCCGTAGCATTGGGGATGACCTCCGCCTTGGCAATCCGGCTCACGGGCGTGGATTTCAGCAGAGCGTTCACCTGATCGGCTGACAGGGTGGAAACCTTACCATCGATGACGACGGTGGCTCCTCTTCCTGCGACGGCAAAGCCGTCCCCCTGAGGCGTCACGCCCGGAAGCTTTCCGATTGCCTCGTAGGCATTGTCCGCCGGAGTCTTCTCCATAATTCGTTGCACATCATACACCAAAGCGCCTTTATCCACCTTGACGACAGGGATCTCACCCACGACCGTGGCTTCCGACAATTTCAAAAACAGACTGTCAGCTGCGGCGACAGACAATGAATCCGGATTCTGTGCCGCCACTCGGGCAGCAGAGATGGCAATACACACCAGCAATAAAATTCTCTTCATGTCGATAAAAATCAGGCCGTCCTTTCCGGCCATTATTTCACGCTGCTAAATTGCCATGAATCTCGGACAAACTGTGTTAACGTTCGGTTAAGAAGTGTTAAATAGTGTTAAAACGCTCTGTGATTCTGCAAATTCCGCTAACTTTGCGCTATGAAATTTCCGTCCAGACGCATCGTCATATTGCTGATACTATCTCTGGCAGCTCTCTTCGGCTACCAGATTTATTGGCTGTCCGGCCTGTACCGTTCCTCCATCAAATCGAAGGAATCCGAGATAAACCTCGCCCTCCAGAAGGCCGATTATGCCGAAATGATGGAGCGGCTGCGTACGGTCAGTGCCAGCGGGAGGCACGGATCACTTGACCTGGACACCGGCTGGTCGGAAGATCATGTCGTATCGCATGTGACGGTCCGCACCGATCCCATCGTAATCAACGAGGACGGCTCCAAATCTATCTCAGTCACAACCGTCCAGGTAGACCGCAATGCCGGGGAAGACAATGATAATTCCCAGTACGCCTACGCCATTAGCAATTCACAAGAATCTACCGACTACTACCAGCGGGGAATGCATGCTGGAGTGGACATCCTTGCCGAAGTGAATTTCCATAAGCTGGATTCATTGCTTTCAATGATGCTCGACGACTACGGGCTGAACGTACCGCACCGCCTGCAGATGCTCACCGACAGCACGATGGTCGCAACTATTTCAACCTCCGGCTATGAGCCGTCCGGCAGAGCCAGGAATTATGACTTCATCTACGGGAAAACGCTCGCTGACAAATACGAGCTAACGATTGAGCCCCTTACCGGCATTGTATTCAGGGAAATGTCCGGCGTAATCGCAGCCTCTCTGATTCTGTTCCTCATGCTAGCCTTCTCCTTCTGGTTCCTAGTCCATGCCATGCTCAAACAGAAGAGCCTGGAGGAAATGAAGAGCGACTTCACCAACAACATCACCCACGAGCTCAAGACACCTGTGGCAGTGGCGTATGCCGCCAATGACGCTCTGCTGAACTTCGAGGCCGGGAACGACCCCGCAAAGCGGCGTGAATATCTGGAAATCAGCCAGAGCCAGCTGAAGAAACTGGAAGGAATGATCGAGCAAATCCTTTCAATGAGCATGGAAAGCCGGAAAACCTTCGAACTCAGGAAAGAAGATATCACGCTCAAGCCTCTGCTGCAAACCTTGGCAGAACAGCACCGCCTTTCAGCAGAAAAGCCTTGCAGCTTCCATATCGAGGCAGAAGATGACCTGATTATCCACGCAGACCGCTTTCATTTCGGGAATGTCATTAGCAACCTCATCGAAAACGCCATCAAATATTCCGGAGATGGCGTCAATATCGCAATCAGGGCAAAGACGACTTCTGGCGGCGTTGAAATAAGCGTAAAAGACAACGGCACAGGGATAGCTCCTGACAAACAGAAGCACATATTCGACAAATTCTACCGCGTCCCCACCGGCGACATCCACGATGTCAAAGGTTATGGACTGGGCCTCTACTACGCCAAGACCATGGTTGAAAAGCACGGCGGGACCATCAGCGTCTCCAGCACCCTCGGCAAAGGCAGCGAATTCCGGATATTCATTCCTCAGTCTTTCTGCTAATGCTGTCATTCTGAATATTCCCATTGCCATCATGAACAAAGCCAAGAATCTATGTCAACGATAAAAATACTGCTTGTTGAAGACGAAAACACCTTGGTCCAAATCGTAAGCGAGACCCTCCGAAGCAAGGGCTTCGCAGTTGAGACCGCCTACGACGGCATTGAAGGGCTCAAACGCTTCTTTGAAGTCCATCCAGACGTACTGATCGCCGATGTCATGATGCCTCGGCTGGACGGATTCGAAATGGTGCGCCGCATCCGTAAAACCGATGACCGCACCCCTGTTCTCTTCCTCACGGCGAAATCCACCCCAGACGATGTCGTCACTGGCTTCGAGCTGGGAGCCAACGACTATCTCAAAAAGCCATTCGCCATCCAGGAACTCATCGTCCGAATAAAGGCTCTGATGGGGAAAGCTTACATGACGGAACGGCAGGAAATGGAACAGAGTGAGTACCTGATAGGCGATTATCGCTTCTTGCCTGTCACCCAGGCCCTTGAATATATCCCCGATGGAACAACCAACAGCCTCTCTCACCGAGAAACCGAAATCCTCAGCCGCCTATGCCGCGCGGAAGGAGCAATCGTCCCCATGCAGAACCTACTCCTGGACCTCTGGGGCGACGACGATTTCTTCAACGCCCGCAGTCTTCAGGTATTCATCACACGCCTCCGACGCAGCCTTTCCAAAGACCCACGCATCCGCATCGTCAATGTCCGCGGCTCCGGTTACAAGCTGATCGTGGCGGACTATTGAACCACCGCTACCGGTCTTCTGACGCACGGAAGCTTACCTGAACAGCAGCTCGAAGGTCGTGCGGGATGGGCTGGAGGCGAGTAGAGAGATGGTGCCGCCGTGCCTGTTCATTATCTGGCGGGAGATACTGAGGCCTATGCCGCTGCCATTGGATTTCGTGGTGAAAAAAGGCACGAAAATCTGCTCCTGCACGTCGGGCGGAATTGGAGCGCCATCATCTGAGACGCGGACATGGGTCTCTCCCGAATTGTCGATGTAAGTGCTGATATCCACATGCTTGGAGCCAGCCTGAACGGCATTCTTGATTAGATTTATGACCACTTGGGAAATCTGGCTCTCGTCAATGTAGAGCATGATGTCCTTCGTCAAGGCCTCGTAAGTGCACTCGGTACCCGCGTCCCTGCATTGCTTGTCGGTCAGCCTGAGGACCTTGTTCATGAGGTCGTCCAGCATCACCGCCTTGCGAAGGGGACGAGCGACTCCGCTCAGCTCCCTGTAGGTTTCTACGAATTTGATGAGGTCACGAGACGAGGCCGAGATGGTCTCCAAACCTTTCTTGACATCCATTTCCTGCTCCTGTGGCGGCAGGTCGGCGTACTTCGACAACGCATCGCTCAGCGAGGCGATTGGCGAGACAGTGTTCATAATCTCATGGGTGAGGACTCGTATCAGCTTCGTCCACGATTCCTGCTCGTTACGCTGACGCTGACGTTCGAAAATCCAGCGTAACCTGTTAAGCGAGCGATTCAGCCTGTTGGATTCAGAAAAACGGAAATTCAGCTCGTCATCCTCTATGGCATCCAGCATGAAATCCACTTTCTTCCTGTCATTTCTGCGGACCACGACAGCAGTCGCTACCACGGCCAAGACAACCACGGCAGCAGCCACGACTATGATCAGCCAGGCATGCATCAAATATTATACTTGTTAAGCTTCTTGTAAAGCGTCGGCCTGCTGATGCTCAGAGCCTGGGCCACCTTCGTGAGGTTGCCGCCATACCGCTCCATCGCATCCCTGATGACCTTTTCTTCTGCCTCTTCCAGCGTTTCAGAAGCAGCAGCGGAAACATGTTCCTTAAGTTCGAAATCCTTTGGCTCCAGCTGCTTCCCATCAGCGAGAATCACGGCCTTCTCCACGGCATTGCGCAGCTCCCTGATATTCCCGCTCCATGAATATTCTTTCAGCTCGGCGCCCGCCTCTGCAGAAATGCATTCCACCGAGCGATGGTATTTTTCATTGAATACTGTTATGAAACGCTCAGCAAGCGGGATAATGTCTTCCCTGCGCTCTCGAAGCGGCGGAAGTTCGAAATGCACCGTGTTGATGCGGTAATATAAATCCTCCCTGAAACGTCCCTCGGAGACGCTTCTTTCAAGATTAGCGTTCGTCGCGCAGATTAGCCTGATGTCGATTGGGATGGCCTTGGAGTCCCCTACCCTGGTAACGCACCTGTTCTGAAGCACCCGTAAAAGTTTTGCCTGGAGATGCAAAGGAATATTCCCGACCTCATCCAGAAAAAGGGTCCCCCCCTCTGCCTGCTGGAAAAACCCTACGTGGTCTGCGTGCGCATCCGTGAATGCACCCTTAACGTGCCCGAAAAGCTCGCTTTCGAAAAGGGTCTCAGGAATAGCTCCAGCGTCCACTGCAACGAAAGGCCTGTCTTTCCGCAGGCTATTGTCATGCACCTCCCTTGCCAGCAAGTCTTTTCCGGTACCGTTCTCTCCAGTAATCAAAACAGAGGCCTCGGTCGGAGCTATCTTCGCAAGACTGCGACGTATGACCGCCATCTTATCGCTGTCGCCCCAGTACATCACGGTAGCATCCGGCAGCGGCTCCGCCTTAGAATCAGCCTTCATTGCCTTGTCCCTAGCCGCAGACAAGGTGGAAATAAGTTTCTCGTTTTCCCAAGGCTTGGTTATGAAGTCAAAAGCCCCTCTGCGCATTCCTTCTACGGCCAGAGCTATGTCGGCGTATGCCGTGAAAAGGACGACCTCTGTCCGGGGAGATATCTGCTTTATCTCCTTGGTCCAATACAGGCCCTCGTTGCCATTGTTGGTGCTGGAATTAAAGTTCATGTCCAGCAGCACGACATCAGGACGGAAGGTTTCAAGCATTGAAACCAAAGTTGCCGGAGAAGGAATAAGCTCAACGCCAGCAAAAAAAGGGGGCAGGAGCAGCTCCAAAGCTGCCCTTATCCCCCTGTTGTCATCGACTACCAGTATGCGCCCTTTCTTCATCATGAGCAAATATAATTATTTTCAGAACACCAGCACATCGCTTTCCCCGAAATTGTCGTATGAAGAGGTAATTACCTTCTCTCCTGGCTCAAGACCTTCCAGCACCTCATAATATTGAGGGTTCTGCCTGCCTATACGAATATTCCTTTTCACAGCCTTGCTTCCATCTTTTGTCAGAACATAAATCCATTTGCCGCCGGTTTTCTGATAGAAGGCGCCACGAGGGATGAGGATGGCTGATTCTGGCTGGCCAAGCTGAAGATTCAAGTAATATGTCTGGCCGGTGCGTATGTTCTCTGGCTGAGTTTCGGTAAACTTGAAGTCTGCCTGGAACTTACCATCCCTCACCTCTGGGTAAACTTTACGTACCTGAGCGGAGAATTTTTCGCCCTGCCTCTCGAATTCTGCCTCAAGCCCCGGGACCACTCTGTCAATGTAGTGTTCGTCAATCTGAGCTTCAATCTTATAGCTTCCCACGGAATTGATCTGACCGATTCTGGTGCCCGCAGGAATAGACTGCCCTAAAACCGCATCCAGAAGGCCAAGTTCGCCGTCGATCGGAGACTTTATCGTCAGGTTCGCTTTCCTCCCGCGAATCAGCGCCATATTCTGGCGCATATTGCTTAAATTGTCTTGCATCTGAGCGATTTCAACACTCCTGTAGAGACTGTCCTGAACGGCACGGTCCAGCACCAGCTTGTATTTCTTCTGCGAAAGCTCGTAGTCCTCCTTAGCTTTGAGATATTCCTCCTTGGCTATTAGCTTATCTGCATAAAGAGCCTTCTGCTGCTCGTAAGCCCTCTTGGTGCGCTGGACCTCGATTTCAAGGGTAGCTTCATCCTGCCGCAAAGAAAGTTTCTGCTGTTCCATCTGAATCATGGTGTTTCGCAGAATATTCTCTTTCTCTGCCAGTTCAGCCTCTGAATTCAGTATCTGAAGGTCAAGGTCATCGTTGCTAAGCTCGAGGATAGGATCCCCAGCCTTCACCATAGCGCCTTCCTCAAGGATTATCTTCTCCACCGTGCCGCCTTCGCGAGGACTCAGCTGAATGGTTACCATAGGCTGCACCTGCCCGCTCACGCGAATATAGTCATTGAACTCGCCGCTCTTTACATCCCCGATGGTGAGGGTGTCCTTGTCTGCCCTGAAGGTTTTCCTGCTAGGGGAGGCAATGAGATAAATTATGAATATGAGGACGATTGCTCCTATCCAGAAAGGGAGCGCCTTGCGAGTGAAAGCCAATCGCCAGCCTTTTTTCTTTTCAATTATTGTATCCATATTCCTTTAATATTTCATGTTCAACATATACTTGATATAATATTCATTAATATATTATATTAAAATTGATTAATATATTCCTCTCCCCCATAGTACCTAACCACGCTCTGCTTTATGAGATATTTGTAGAGGCTGTTGTATTTGTCCGCTTTAGCTTTCAGGTAATTGTCGGTCGCCGTCCTATATTCGATTGGCGAGATCAGCCCTTGCTCCAGCTTTCGGCTGTTGAGCCTGTAGGCTTCATCCTGCACTTCCTCTTTCCTGCTGGCCTGTTGCCATGCCGCCAACGCATCGTCGCTATCCTGAAAGGCCTTTCTCACCTCGGCATCGACATCGTGCCGCTTCTGGTCATACTCAGCCGAAGCTGTTGCCACGGCGTGCTTTTTCCTTGCAATCGTCGAATATTTCGAAAGCCTATTGAAGATTGGCAGAGTCAGGCTCAGCTGGACGTATTCTCCTGCATTATTCTTAAACTGGCTGTGGAAAGGATCAGTCGAAGAGCCTTTGTAAGAGTAATATCTCGTGTCCCAACCAGCGTAAAGAGAAAGTTTCGGCATCAGCTGCCATTTGGCTGTGTTAAGCGCTCTCTCGGCATTCCGAAGCTTCCATCCCGCTATCTGCACCCCTGGGTTGTTGCTCAGTGCATAGTCCGCCACGGAATTGACATCGCCGGATGGCAAAGAGTTTCCTGCATCCTCGATGTCTGTCTCAATGTTCAGGACAGAGTCTAGAGGCCAGTACATCAGATCCCTCAGATTCAGCAGCTGCGTATTCAGCTGGCTCCTGTTGTTCACAAGGTCATATTCCCTGTCAGCTAAGTCGGCCTCCATCTGAACCACGTCCGCATGCCCTTTCTGGCCAAGTTCTTCCTGACGCTTAGCAAGCTTCAGCGAACTCTTGGCAGTCTGAACCTGT
>Ga0256404_1010732_pt1 | contig 12549 bp, 9 predicted proteins | sample RumenRJG_01DNA_FD_185990 | JGI IMG/M metagenome (GOLD analysis project Ga0256404, IMG submission 185990) | Bovine rumen microbial communities from Lethbridge, Alberta, Canada - RJG_01 | ecosystem: Host-associated > Mammals > Digestive system > Stomach > Rumen | place: Canada: Alberta | collected...
ACGGCGCCGGCGAGCGCGCCGAGCGAAGCGCCGGCCGCAGCGTAGTCGAGGCCCCACGGCAAAAAGAGGTCTGCGAGCAAAATCATCGTGATGACGCGGAAAATCTGCTCGACGATCTGCGACACGGCCGTCGGCGTCATGCGCTGCCAGCCCTGGAGATAACCGCGGCTACTCGCGAGCAGCGTCACGAAGAACACCGTCGGCGCGAGCACCTGCACGGCCATCTTCGCGCGCGAATCGCGCAGGAAATGGAAATCGATGAGCCAGTCTGCCGCGAAGAACGTCAAGAGCGAAAAAGCGATGCCCGTCAAGAGCATGAACGTCATGGAAATGCGGAACACGCGCTTCGCGCCCCAGATGTCTTTCAGCGCGACACGCTCCGCCGTGATGATCGAGATGGCGACCGGTACGCCGGCCTGCGACACCGTCATGGCGAGGAAGTAAATCGGGAACGCCATCTGATAGAGGCCGATGCCTTCGCCGCCGAGGATGCGGGACACAAAAATCCAATTCAACGAACCGATGACCTTCACGACGAAGCCCGCAATCGTCAGGATGAACGTGCCCTTGAGGAACGACTCGCCCTTGCTGGACGACTTTTTATCTGTATCAGCCGTACTGATGAAAAACACCGCCTTGCGCCATGAAAACCATGGCCGTCAAAATCCTGCGGAGACAGAGTCCCCGACCTATGAATTATACCATGACGGCCGCAACGTTTCCAGTACATTTTAACGACAAGCAAAAACCTCCTCCGGCACGCCGGAGGAGGTAGAAATCATCGGGAAAGAAATTGCATTACATGACGATGTGCGCCATGATAAAGCCCATGCAGCAGCCCGTCGAAACACCGATGAGGCCAGGAATCATGAAGCTGTGGTTCAGGATGTACTTGCCGATGCGCGTCGTGCCCGAGCGATCGAAGCCGATGCACGCGAGGTCCGACGGATACGTCGGCAGGAAGAAGTAGCCGTAGCAAGCCGAGATGAACGACATGATCATGATCGGCTCCATGCCGACCGAGAGCGCCATCGGGACGACGATCGCGATGGCCGCCGCCTGCGAGTTCACGAGCTTCGACGTGAGGAATGCGATGATTGCATACGCCCACGGATACGTCGTGACCGCACTGCCGAGCGCTTCCTTCAGGAACGACATATGCGCACCGAAGAACGTGTCCGCCATCCAAGCGACGCCGTAGACCGAGACGAGGGCGACGATGCCGGATTTGAAGACCTGGCAGTTGCCGACATCCTTCGCCTTGATCTTGCAGGTCACGAGGATGAGCGCTGCGACGAACAGCATGACCATCTGGATGAGGGACGTGCCCGAAACCTTGATGGGCTTTGCTGCGCCGGCCATCGAAGCGAGTGCGCCGAACACTTCTTTCTGGAAGTTGCCGAGGAGGGCGATGACGACGATGCCGATCAGGAAGATGTACATCGCGCGATAGTACTCTTTCGGGAGCTCCTTGCCCTGAAGCGACTCGCTGTCGCCGTAGACATACGATTTGTTCTCCGGGTCTTTGATGAATTCCTGGAAGCGCGGATCGTCCGCGAGCTCTTTGCCGCGACGGAAGCTCCAGATGGCCGCGCAGATGACGCCGAAGCCCGTGGCCGGGATGGACACCATGAGGAGCTGGACGATGGAATAATCATAGCCGGCTGTCGCAAAGAACGCCACCATCGAGACGACGGCGACCGAGACCGGCGACGCGCAGATGCCCATCTGCGACGCGACGGACGAAACCGCCATCGGGCGCTCCGGGCGGATGCCCTGCTTGATCGCGATGTCATAGATGATCGGGAACATCGTGTAGACGACGTGGCCCGTGCCGCAGAGAATCGTGAGGAACCATGTCGTCAGCGGCGCGAGGATCGTGACGTACTTCGGATTCTTGCGGAGGAAGTGCTCCGCATACTTCAGCATGACCGTGAGGCCGCCGGACGTCTGCAGGAAGCCGGCGCACGTGACGACCGCGAGGATCGTCAGCATGACGTCGATCGGCGGCTTGCCCGGCGCGTACTGGAAAACGAATGTGAAAATGACGAGGCCGATGCCGCTGATGACGGCCAGGCCGATGCCGCCATGACGCACACCGACTAAGAGGCATGCGAGCAGCACGAGGAAACCGAGAAGCATTTCCATAAAAGAACTCCCTTTCTCTACTCTTTACCCTTTTCTATGATTCCCTTGATTTATCTTATTATAGCTGAGTTCGTTCAACTTGTAAATTCACGTTTTCATTAAGCTCTCAGACGATAGGACAAATTTATCGTAGCATCAACGATATTAAGGAATCACAGGGCTTCGGCATCAGAGTTCGTACAGCAGCGTGACCGGCCCGTCGTTGACGGACGCGACTTGCATGTCGGCGCCAAACTCGCCGTGCGCGGGCGGGTAGCCGAGATCCGAGAGGCACGCGAGGAAATATTCGTAGAGCGGCTTCGCGAGGCCGGGCTTCGCCGCGTGCGAAAAGCCCGGGCGGCGGCTCCCGAGGTCCGCGTAAAGCGTGAACTGCGAGACGACGAGGATGTTGCCGTGCACGGCGGCGATGTCGCGGTTCATGCGGCCCTGCTCGTCTTCGAAGACGCGCAGGTGCACGATTTTTTCTGCGAGTTTTTCTGCGGTTTCCTTTGTGTCCTCCGGGCCGACGCCGAGCAGGACGAGATAGCCCTGCCCGATCGCGCCATGCAGCTCGCCTGCAATCGTGACGGATGCGCTTTTGACGCGCGTGACGACGGCGCGCATCACTTGCCCGCTTTCATGCGGTTGACGGCGCTGAACAGCGCCTGGATCGAGGCCGTGATGATATCCGTGTCCATGCCCGCGCCCCACGTGATCTTGCCGTCCTCGCTCGTGATGCCGATGTAGGCCATGGCGCGCGACGACTGGCCGATTTCGAGCGCGTGCTCCGTGTACGTCAGGTCTTTGTAACTCACGCCAAGATTTTTCTGGATTGCATTCGACGCAGCGTCGAGGCGGCCGTTGCCGCGCGCGAGGAATGTCTCGTGCTTGCCATCAATCTCAACATCGACCGTGCCGCTGCGCGTGCCGTCCGGTTCTTTCTTCAGCAGGAAGTCGATGAGCTTGTACGGCGTCTCGACGTTGACGTATTCGTCCTGGAAGATCTTGTAGATTTCGTCCGGCAGGAGCTCCTTGTGCTTGTGGTCGGACACGCCCTTGACGCAGTAGCCGAAGTCCTCGCGCATCTTCTTCGGCATGTCGATGCCGTATTTCTTCTCCATGATGAAGCCGACGCCGCCCTTGCCGGACTGGCTGTTGATGCGGATGACGTCGCCGTCGTACTCGCGGCCGACATCCTTCGGGTCGATGTAGAGGTACGGCAGCGTCCACTTGTCGGGATTCTTCTCGTCCTTCCACTTCATGCCCTTCGCGATGGCGTCCTGATGCGAGCCGGAGAACGCGGCGAAGACGAGCTGGCCGGCGTACGGCTGGCGCGGTCCGACTTCCATGCCCGTCAGCGTCTCGTACGTCTCGACGAGCTCTGGCATATTCGAGAAATCGAGGCCGGGGTCGATGCCGAGCGCGAACATGTTCATGCCAACCGTCACGACGTCGACGTTGCCCGTGCGCTCGCCGTTGCCGAACAGCGTGCCCTCGACACGGTCCGCGCCGGCAAGCAGGCCCATCTCCGTATCCGCAACGCCGCAGCCGCGGTCGTTGTGCGGATGGAGCGACAACACGACGCCGTCACGATATTTCAGGTTCTGGTTGATGTAGGCGACCTGCATGCCGAAGACGTGCGGCATGCTCATCTCGACCGTCGCGGGAAGATTGATGATGGCCTTGTGATCCGGCGTAGGCTTCCAGACGTCGAGCACGGCATTGCAGACCTCGAGCGCATACTCCGGCTCCGTGCCCGTGAAGCTCTCCGGCGAATACTCGAACCGGTAGTTCGCGCCGGCTTCTTCCGTAAGTTTCTTGAGCAGCTTCGCGCCGTCCACCGCCATCTGCTTGATCTCGTCTTTCGATTTGCGGAACACCTGCTCGCGCTGCGCGACGGACGTCGAGTTGTAGACGTGGACGATAGCGTTCTTGACGCCTTTCAGTGCTTCGAACGTCTTGCGGATGATGTGCTCGCGCGCCTGCGTCAGCACCTGGATTGTCACGTCGTCCGGGATGAGGTCGTCCTCAACGAGGCGGCGCAGGAACTCGTATTCCGTCTCGGACGCCGCCGGGAAGCCGACCTCGATTTCCTTGAAACCGACCTTGATCAGCATCTTGTAGAACTCGAGCTTTTGGTCAAGGCTCATCGGGATGACGAGCGCCTGGTTGCCGTCGCGCATGTCAACGCTGCACCAGATGGGCGCATGGTCAACGGCGTCTTTCTTCATCCACTCCGTGTCGATGACGGGCGGCAGGAAATAGCCCTTGCTGTATTTTTTGTAGTTCATCATGAGAATTTGCTCCTTTCATCAAAAAAAGCCTTTCGTCCCTGTAAAGAGACGAAAGGCTACAACCTTCGTGTTACCACTCAATTTCGCGCCAACAGCGGCGCCTCATCCGGATACCAACATATCCTGCTCCATGATAACGGAGAGCTCTCCGGCGCCGCCTACACATTCGTGCACAAAATTCAGCGGGCTGCTTCAAGGCGAGTTCGGTACGCGCTTCGCCACATCCTTCCACCAAACGGATGCTCTCTATCCACTCCACGCGTCCTATTATTCCTCTGCAACGCATTTGCTGTGTAAAGTTGTTTCATTGGTTGCTATGCTACCATAAAAAATGAAATGGCGCAAGTATTTTTTTTACTGCGCGTCGAACAGCGGCAGCTTCTCAAGATAAATGATGTCGTCGCGGTCGGCGGCGTCGCCTTCGGCGAGCGCGGCGGCCTGGCCGATGACGCGGCCGCCCGCCTGCTCGGCGAGCTCGCGGAGCGCTTTCAGCGAGCCGCCCGTGCTGATAACGTCGTCTAAAAGCAGGACGTTGTGCTCTTTGATGCGCTCGATGTCGGGGCCGTCGAGGCAGAGCATCTGCTCGCCCTCCGTCGTGATTGAGACATCCTTCACCCAGAGCGGATGCTCCATGTACGCCTTGACGGATTTGCGCGCGACGACGTAACGCTTCTGGCCGATGCGCTTCGCGAGCTCCGCTGCGAACGGGATGCCTTTCGTCTCGGCCGTGAGGATGACGTCGATGCCCTGCGGCACGCGCCGCGCCATCTCGGCCGCGCACGCGTCAACGAGCTCGACGTCGCCGAGCATGACGAAGCCAGCGATCGCAAGCGTATCCGTCACGTTGAGGATCGGCAGCTCGCGTGTCACGCCAGCCACCGTCAAACGATAATATCTGTCTGCCATGGAAAAGCCTCCAAAAAATCAAAACTCATACGTCGAAGTCATCAAAATCATCGCCGCCGAAGTCGTCACTATCGAAATCGTCGTCAAATCCGTCGTCAAAGCCATCATCGGATGACCAGTCCTCATCGTCATACGAATCATCATCGTCATCGTACATCATATCATCATCGCTGTACGAATCATCATAAAGGTCATCGTCACGCGCAGAATCGCCGTACATATCGTCATCGTAACGACCATCCTCAAAGCCATCGTCATAGCCGCGCGCGTAACCATCGTCGAAATCATCGCCGCCATCGTAGTTCATCGTCTGCGCGAACGCGTCGCGCTGCGCGGCGGCTGCCGCATCGATATGGTTCTGCGTCCCTGCCGCGTCGTGGTGATGTGCAAGCGCCGCACCGGTTACGACACCCGCGACGCCGGCTGCCGCCGCCATGCGCGCGTCGTGACTCTGCTGCGCGAGGCGGTCGGCGCGGAGATCTGCGAGCGTCTCGCGCTCGTCCGGCGTGAGGGCGCGGCCATGGACATATTGCTGTCGCGCGCGGGTGACGGACGGCGTTTCCATCGGGTTGTCCTGCAGATGCGGCAGCGGTGCGTCCTGCGTCGGATGGCGGCCGACGGAGCGCACGGCCCAGACGATGAACAGCAGGCCGGCGATGCCCAAAAGCGTCATCATTCTGTCCCGCCTCCCATCAATGGCAAAAAACAACATCCATCACAGGTGCAAACGGTTTGCGAGTGTTCATAACGTCGCCTTGTGCGACAGGTTGATGCGTCCTTTCTCGTCGATCTCGACGACTTTGACGGTCAGCTGGTCGCCGATCTTCACAACGTCTTCGACCTTCTCGACGCGGCGCTTCGCGAGCTGCGAGATGTGGCACAGGCCTTCCTTGTTCGGCAGGATCTGGACGAACGCGCCGAATTTCAGCAGGCGCGTAACCGTGCCCGTGTAAACCTCGCCGACTTCGACGTCGCGCACAATATCGTGGATCATGGCCTTCGCTTTCGCCATGCCCTCGGCGTCGTTCGATGTGATGAAGATGTTGCCGTCCTCGTGGATGTCGATATCGACACCCGTCTCGTCCGTGATGCCGCGCACGACCTTGCCGCCCGTGCCGATGACGTCGCGGATCTTCTCTGTCGGAATCGTGATGGTCTCGACGCGCGGCGCGTACGGCGAGAGCTCCTTCGCAGGCTCTGCGATGCACTCGAGCATCTTGCTGAGGATGAACGCGCGGCCGCGTTTCGCCTGCGCAAGCGCCGATGCGAGGATGTCGCGCGACAGGCCGTCGACCTTGATGTCCATCTGGACGGCCGTGATGCCCTCCGACGTGCCGGCGACCTTGAAGTCCATGTCGCCGAGCGCATCCTCCATGCCCTGGATGTCCGTGAGAATCGTGTAGGCGTCGCCCTCTTTGACGAGGCCCATCGCCACGCCCGAGACGGGACGGCGGATCGGCACGCCGGCGTTCATGAGCTACATCGTGCTGCCGCAGACGGACGCCTGCGAGCTCGAACCGTTCGATTCGAGCACCTCCGAAACGACGCGCACGGTGTACGGGAATTCCTCGATGGGCGGCACGACGGGCAGCAGCGCGCGCTCCGCGAGCGCGCCGTGACCGATCTCGCGGCGGCCGGGGCTGCGCATCGGGCGCGCTTCGCCGACGCAGTAGCCGGGGAAATTATAGTGATGGATGTAATGCTTCGTCGTCTCGGGGCCGAGGCCGTCGATGATCTGTTCGTCGCCGAGCGCGCCGAGCGTCGTGACGGACAGCACCTGCGTCTGGCCGCGCGTGAAGAGCGCCGAGCCGTGCGTGCGCGGCAAGAGACCCACTTCGCAGCTGATGGGACGGACTTCTTCGAGGCCGCGGCCGTCCGGGCGGATTTTTTCATGCGTGATCATATGGCGCACGACGGATTTTTCGAGGTCGTGGAACGCGCTCGCGATCTCTTTTTCCATATCGGGAAAATCCTGCAGGAAATGTTCCGTGACGTCCGCCGCGATCGCGCCGATGTGCGCGTCGCGGTCGAGCTTGTCCGGGTTGCGCGTCGCCTCGTCGAGGCGCTCGCGCGCGTAGTCGTCCATGGCCTGCTCGAGCTCGGGCGGCGGCAGGAAGAGATGCGGCTGCCGCTTCTCCTTGCCGCACGCGCGCTGCATGTCCTGCTGAAACTCGACGATGCGCTGGATCTCCTTGTGCCCGAAGAGGATCGCGTCGAGCACGACTTCCTCGGAGAGCTCCTGCGCGCCCGCCTCAACCATCATGACGGCGTCGTGCGAGCCGGCGACCGTGAGGTTCAGCGTCGAAACGGCGCGCTGCTCCTCCGTCGGATTGATGACGAACTCGTCATTCACGCGGCCGACGCGCACGCCCGCAATCGGGCCGTCGAACGGGATGTCCGAGACCGTCAGCGCCGCGCTCGCGCCAATCATGCCCGCGATCTCCGGCGCGTTGTCCTGGTCGACGGAGAGCACCGTCGCGACGAGCTGCACGTCGTTGCGGAAACCTTTCGGGAACAGTGGGCGGATGGGGCGGTCGATGAGGCGCGCGCAGAGCGTCGCGTCGCTCGACGGACGGCCTTCGCGCTTGATGAAGCCGCCGGGGATCTTGCCGGCCGCGTACATCTTTTCCTCATAGTCGACCGTCAGCGGGAAAAAGTCGACGCCTTCGCGCGGCTCTTTCGACATCGTCGCCGTCACGAGCACGACCGTGTCACCGTAGCACACGAGCACGGCGCCGTTCGCCTGCTTCGCCATCTTGCCGTGCTCAAGCGTGAGCTTCCGGCCGCCCACTTCCATTTCAAAGGTTTCCATTCGGGGTCCCTCCTGCAATTGTTTCTGATTTCGATTCGTTTACGTTACTTTCATTCGACGCAAGGGACGAAAATCCTTTTTTTGCAGCAAAATATGCATTGTGAACTTGCTCGTACAAATATTCGCGCGTGCCACTGTTGTCGAGGACGACATCGGCGCGCGCGCGTTTCTCCGCGAGCGGCATCTGCGCGCCGATGCGGGCGCGGGCTTCCTCTTCCGTCAATTTGTTGCGCGCCATGAGGCGCTCGATCTGGAGCTCCTCTGGGATGGACGCGACCCAGATCTCGTCGGCGTATGTGTCCCAGCCGGATTCGAACAGCAGCGGCACGTCGAGCACGACGACGTCCGTGTGTTTTTTCCGCAGCCCCTTGAGACGGCGCCGCAGTTCCGCTTCGAGCACGGGATGCGCAGTGCGGTCGAGCCAGGCGCGCTCCGCCGCATCGCGAAAGACGATTGCGCCGACGGCGCGGCGGTCGAGCGTCGCGTGCTCCGTCAGGATGCGCTCGCCCCAATGCGCGAAGTAAAGATTGTAGAGCGACTGCTTCGGCTGCATGAGCTCGTGCGCCATCTTGTCCGCGTCGATGATCTTTGCGCCGAGGGACTTGAGGATTGACGATACCGTAGACTTTCCGCAGGCGATGCCGCCCGTTAGTCCGATGACACGCATCATTTGGCCTCCGCCCAGTTCTTGCCGACATTGATGTCGATGACGAGCGGCACGGAGAGCTCCGCCGCGTGTTCCATCGCTTCTTTGAGGATTTCCTTGACCTGCGGAATCTCTTCGTCCACGACTTCGAGCACGAGCTCGTCGTGGACTTGCAGGAGGATGCGGCTCTTGACATTTGCCGCGCGCAGCATGCGGTCGGCGCGGATCATCGCGAGCTTGATGATGTCGGCGGCCGTTCCCTGGATGGGCGTGTTCATCGCCATGCGCTCGGCGAGCGAGCGCTGGTTGAAATTCTTGCTGTGGATGGCCGGGAGCTCGCGGCGGCGGCCGTACATCGTCGTGACCGCGCCCGTCTTGTGCGCTTCCTCGACGACGCGATCCATGAACGCTTTGACGCCCGGATAGCGCGTGAAGTATTCGTCGATGTAACCGGCTGCCTCCTTGCGCGAAATGTGGAGGTCGCGCGAGAGGCCGAAGTCGCTGATGCCGTAGACGATGCCGAAGTTCACGGCCTTCGCCTTGCGGCGTTCCTCCGGCGTGACGTCCGCGAGCGGCACGTGGAACACCTCGGCCGCCGTGCGCGCGTGGATGTCCTGCCCTTCGCGGAACGCCTCGATGAAGTTCGCGTCCTGAGAGAGATGCGCGAGCAGGCGCAGCTCGATCTGCGAGTAATCGGCCGAGAGCATCGCGTCATAGCCCTCGCCCGGCTCGAACAGCGCGCGGATGGCCTTGCCTTCCTCCGTGCGCACGGGGATGTTCTGCAGGTTCGGGTCAGAGCTCGAGAGGCGTCCCGTCGCCGTGACCGTCTGATTGAAGCTCGTGTGCACGCGGTTGGTCGTTTCGTCGATGAGCCCCGCGATGCCATCGAGGTACGTCGACTTCAATTTCGTCCAGAGGCGGTATGCGAGGATGCATTCGATGATCGGGTGCTGGTAGCGCAACTGTTCGAGCACCTCGGCGTTTGTCGAGTAGCCCGTCTTCGTCTTCTTGACGGGCGGCAGGCCGAGGTCGTCGAACAAGACGCCAGCGAGCTGTTTCGGCGAGTTGATCTTGAACGTCTTGCCCGCGAGCGTGTAAATGTCTTGCTCGAGCCCCGCGATCTTGTCGCCGATGACCTCGGCCTTCTGCGCGAGATGTTCGCGGTTCACGTAGACGCCCGTCTGCTCCATCGAAAAAAGCACGGGCACGAGCGGCAGCTCGATCGTCTCGTACACGTTCGTCAGGCCGAGCGCCGCGAGCCGTGCGCGCATCGGCGCGGCAAGCCGCTCGATGGCGCGGGCAACGTCTTCCTTCGACAGCGCGTCCGGCTGGACGTTCTCGGGGAAAAACTCCGCAAGGAGCGCGGGAATCGTATACTCAGATGCCTCGGGGTGCAGGAGATACGCCATGAGCTTGATGTCGTCGACGGGCTTGCCGTCGTCAAACGTCATGCCATCTTTCAGGCAAGCCTTCCAATCGAACACGACGTGATGACCCGTTGCCTCGACTTCGATCGTGGAGAGCGGCGGCACGTCGGCCGTGAGCGTCAGTTCCTCTGCTTTTTTCTCCGGCGCAGCCGGTGCGAACAACTTCTTCCCGCGCGCGAGCACGGCATTGAGGTTGTAGCGCTGGCAGAACGCCGTGAACCGCGCGAGATCCGGCTGCATCGCGTACGCGCCCGGCGCCGCGAGTTCCGGCACGGCGCAGTTGATCGTCGCGAGCGTCTTCGAAAGGCGCGCTTGGTCGGCAAATGTCGTCAGATTTTCTTTGAGCTTCTTGCCCTTGACGTCCGCGACATGGTCGAGCACGTTTTCGAGCGAGCCGTATTCCAGCAGCAGCTTCGTCGCCGTCTTCGGCCCGACGCCCGGCACGCCCGGAATGTTGTCGGACGAGTCGCCCATGAGGCCCTTGAGGTCGATGAGTTTGATGGGCGGCATCTGGTATTCTTCCGTGAATGCCGCCTCGTCGTACGCCTTGAGATCCGTGATGCCCTTCTTCGTCATGAGCACGCGCAGATTCGGGCGCACGAGCTGCAACGCATCGCGGTCGCCCGTGACGACCATGGCCTCATAGCCTGCGGCGGCCGCCTGCGTCGCGAGCGTGCCGATGATGTCATCAGCCTCGTAGTTATCCTTTTCAAGGAACGTCACGCCGAGCGTCGCGGCAAATTCTTGCAACAGAGGAATTTGGCTCTTGAGCTCGTCCGGCGTCTTGTCGCGCGTGCCCTTGTAGTCAGGATAGAGCTCCGTACGGAACGTGTGGCGGCTCTTGTCGAACGCGATGACGAGCTCGTCCGGCTTGAGCTCGCCCACGAGCTTCAGGAACATCGTCGCAAAGCCGAAGATCGCATTCGTGTACTCGCCCGTCGGCGCCGTCAGCGGCGGGATGGCGAAGAACGCGCGGAAGAACAGGCTGCTGCCGTCGAGGATGACAAAACGCTTCATGAAATGACCTCCTGTCAAAAAAAGAGCGATGATAAAAGTTCCTGCCGCGTGGCAATCTTTTATCATCGCTCCTCAAATGGTGTGCTGTTTTATTTCGTTTCCGGCTGCGTTGCAGACGTGCCCGCCTGCGCGGCGTCCGCCGTCTCCGTCGTTTTCTCCGTCTCCGCCGCAGGCTTCACGGGCTGCGTCGTCTTCGGCGGCACTTTCACCGTCTTGTAGACATATTCCTTGCCGTTGCGGCCGCCTTTCAGCGGGAACAGCGTCGTCACGTCGTCGGCGTTGCAGTAAAGGTTGTCCTTCTTGTCGTAGCCCGTCGCCTTGCCGATTGTGCTGATGAGGACTTCGTCTTTTTCATCCCAGCCGAGGTTCACGCCCGACGCGTCCGCGAGGTCGATGGCCGGCAGGTACGTGATGCCGTCCTGCTCGACGGCCTTGTTCTCGAGCTTCTTGCCGTTCACCGTGATGTTGTAGACCTTGCCGATGTACGTCGGCTCGCCGTCCGAGGCGATAATCTTCTGCTCGATGTCCTCGTCGCTGATGAAATTCTGCACGCCGTAGCCTTTGAGCCACTTCGTCGCCTCCGCGACGTCGAGCGGCTGGCGGTCGTAACCGTCCGGATAAATATAGAACGCGACCTGGTCGTCCGGCGTCTTCTCGACGACGATGCGGTTGTACGTGATCTCAACGGGCGTGCCGACCTTCACAAGGTCGAACACAGCTTCGACGTCCTTCTCATTCATGCGGACGCAGCCGTTCGACACGTAATGGCCGATGGACTCCGGCTTGTTCGTGCCGTGGATGCCGTAGTTGCCCTGGAACTCCATCCAACGGTAGCCGAGCGGGTTCGCGTCGCCTGAGGGGATGGAATACTCCGGATCGTCGGGATCCGTCCACGTCGGGTTGAGGTCTTTCGACTCGACTTTGAAATAGCCGACGGGCGTCGGCGTCGATTCCTTGCCGGGACCGATGGGATAGAGGCGGATGCGCTTCGTGCCTTCGTACACGGCAAGCGAGCGCGCCGCGAGGTTGATGCTGATCTTGCGGCTGTCGAGGATTGCGTCCTCGTCCGACTTTGCTGCTGTTTCCGTTTTTTCGGCGGTTTCCGTTTTTGCCGGCTCGGTCTTTGCCGTTTCCGTTTTCGCCGTGTCCGTTGTTGCAGCGGTGTCTGCTTTTCCGGTGTCAGCCGTTGAAGCTGTCGCGTCCGTCTTTGCCGGCGTCGTGGCCGTATCCGCTTTCGTCGCGGCCGGCTCCGTCGTCGTCGTGGCGACCGTCGCAGCCTGCGGCTTCGCGTCCGTCACGGCCGCTGCGGCCGATGTGAGC
>Ga0256404_1010733_pt1 | contig 12548 bp, 16 predicted proteins | sample RumenRJG_01DNA_FD_185990 | JGI IMG/M metagenome (GOLD analysis project Ga0256404, IMG submission 185990) | Bovine rumen microbial communities from Lethbridge, Alberta, Canada - RJG_01 | ecosystem: Host-associated > Mammals > Digestive system > Stomach > Rumen | place: Canada: Alberta | collected...
CATTAAAAGTGGTTAAAAAATATCAATGAACTTGATGTAAACGGTATATACAAATTATACCGGTTATGATATAATTACATCATCAAATGAAAGAGAGGTAATAATATGGTAATAGGAAGAAAAAAAGAAATTGTAGCCCCGAATAGTGGGGCTACTTTAGTCAAACGTGGACCTGGTGACTATTATGTGAAGAAAAAAGGTTCTGAAAATATATGGAATATTTTTAGACTATATCCTAGTTGTTGGGGATATAATTTAAACGGTGGCGTCACCATAGCTAAAAAAAGAACTTTAAATGAAATAGTAGAGAGATTCATATGGTAGGAGGTTATTAAATGATAGTTAGAATTATTAATAGAACCACTAATGAATTAATTGAGATTAAAGAATCATTAACTATACATATAATTAATAATGAAATAATAGTAATAGATATACTCTATAATCAGTATATATACCCTTTAAATGATTGGATGGTGACAGTCATATGAAATATATAATAGAATCACGTGACGGATTTCAGCGTGTGTTTCCACACGCTTATGAAATAACACTTAATGATGGGTGGTTCTGTATTACTGATGAAAATAACATCAGATGGGAATTTAATCAACGGTATCATTCAATACATAAAATATATGAAAAGGGAGATTGGGAGTTTATTACAGATAAGAAAGATATACTTTTAGTTCAGAATGGTATTGAAAATTTAAAAAAGATATATCCAAATGACTCGTTCGAAACACCATCAGTGAAAAGATATGACGGAAACCAATGGTATGCAATTTTATATAAAATGGATTCATTCATTTCATATAAAATAATATTATAAAAAGGAGATTAAAAAAAATGAAAACAACAGAAACAAAAACAGAAACAAAAACAAATAAGATAATAATTAATGGAGTGATGACGTCCGCTTTTTACGGGAAGTCAAAGATGGAGACGAATAGCGAAGCTAAGACTCGCTTGGCAATTCATATTGACGAGGACGAGTGGAAAAGATTAAAAGAGTTCGCTGCCCCATATTATGGTAAGAAAGATATGACACCAGCTTGGCTTGACTATGATAACTATTCGGATGCTGGTGATAACGGTGTTTATGTAAATCTCAAGTCAAACTATGAAATACCAACGAGATATAATAAACAGAACTACTCCGATATTTTAGTGAATGACGTTGAGTATTCAGATAGACTTATCGGTGCAGCTGTCAAAGTTGCCATTAATTTCAAGCAGGGTGCTTTTTATCCATCTGCAATAGTGATTAATGAACTAGGGGAAGAACGTAACCCATTCAACGGTATGGAATAATTAATTTATGTTTCACGTGAAACATTACAACACAAATGTTTCACGTGAAACATTTTTTTCAGAAAAGTGAGGTAACATATTGTATGAATATAAAAGAAACTGAAAAGTTAATTAAAAAACTAAATCAACGTGCGGTAGACGTTTACCGACAATTCGGTGCTAATAATAGCACATATCAATCTTACATGAAACATTTTAACAAAATAGTTAGTAGAACTGGTTATGATTTGATAGAGAGTACGTCGGGTGCTTATAACATGCCACGAAGTAAAGCATTTTACAAAAGTATAAATGAATTACTATATAACGAACTTAAAAAAACAGAGAAAAAAGTCTATACGGTAGGACGTTTGAAGAAAGAAACTAAGGCTAATATTTTAAAAGAGCGTGCTAAAAAAGGAATTAAAAATAAAAGAGTAACTAAAGAGGAGATTAAAAAAAGAATAGATGAAAATTCATGGGTTCATGGGTTTATTGAAGAACACACTGCAGAAATTTACGAGTACGAAGAACTGCATGATGCAGTTAAAAGGCAGACTAATTTAACATCAGATGAGGTTGCCAAGCTAAAAGAATTAGAAATGAAGTTAAACAACGGAGGGAAATTAAAAGAGTATAACCCATTCGAAAGCTTTCCTCCGGATGAATAGGAAGTGATTTAATGCAATGCATTGTAAATAAAAATAGTAAAAAACACAGTGAGTATTTATCATTTAAATTCAATGAAATAACGCAAACCATGTTAGTAAATATGATAGATACACCTGGAATTGCCAGAGTGAAAAAGACTGATTACATGGTATTACACTGCGGGTTCGATATTGAAACTACTACATTAAATGAAACAAATGCATGGTGTTATATATGGCAATTCAGTATATTAAATGGTGGTGGTATGCAACATGTAATTAAAGGTAGATATTTAGAAGATTTTATATCTTTACTTAATATGCTCGATGAAATATGTAATAATCATCAATCTCATCTAATTATATGGGTTGCTAATCTCTCATATGAATTCCAGTGGGTTAAAAAATTAATCCACTACACTGACGGATTTTTTAAAGATAGAGGTAAGCCGTTCTATTTCATACATGGGTCGTTTATTGAGTTTCGAGAGGCACTAACTTTTAATGGAAACTCATTAAAAAAACTTGCTGAAAACGTATGCAACACGCAAAAATGCATAGGTGATTTAGACTATTCGGTTATTAGAACTCCCTGCACTGAATTATCACCGTTAGAGGAGAGTTATTGCGATAATGACGTTATTATACTATCCGAGTTTTCAAGATGGTTTTTCGATAAATGGGTTATTCCTTATCATTACATACCTGTGTCGATTCAAAATGTTATTAGACACGACATAAAACAACGTTCTTTAAATGGTTTTTATAAAAATAAAAAGCAATTAAAACGTACAATTAAATCAGCACTCCCCAGTAAAGAACTTTATAATTTCTTTATGAAATGGGTGTTTCGCGGTGGGTATTGTCATGGAAATATAAAGTATACCGATATGTTACTTAAAGAAGATATGCAGATAGGTTCGTGGGATTTTACAAGTTCATATCCTGCTAAGATGGAACACGCTTATTATCCATATAAATTTAGAGCGGTGGAATTTAATGAAAAATATTTAAAGACACATTGCGTCATCATGTATGTAACATTTCATAACGTAACAAATACCACTAATCATTCTATAGAATCTAAGTCCAAATGCATAAATCTTATTAATCCATTGATTGACAACGGACGCGTGTTGAAAGCTAAAGAAATGACCGTTGCCATTACAGAACTTGACTATGATATTTACACTAAGTTTTATAAATGGGATAAGATGGAGGTACATAAGTGTTGGATTGCGTCAAAAATACAATTACCAAGATATATTTTAGAAAATATGGAGCAATACTACACGAAAAAAAATGAACTTAAAAATAACGGTCAAGACTATGCATTTGAAAAATCCGTAGTCAATAGCCATTATGGTGTATTAATCACTAGGGCGGTATTACAGAACTTAGAATTTAATACTGACACATTTGATTATGATGTAATTGATAACGACACATGGTATGACAGTCTCTCAAATAATCCACTATTACCACAGTGGGGCATTTATATCACTGCACATGCTAGGCACTCTTTATTAAATACTGTTTATGAAATAGAGACTAGTCCTACAAATAGTGAGGTGTTATATTGCGACACAGACAGCATAAAGGTAACATACTATCATGAATGTAAATATATATTTGACAGATATAACGAGAAAATTTATAATATAAATAAAAAAATATGTGAAAAAAATAATTTAAACTATGAACACTATAAGGACTTAGGTGCATTTGATTTTGAAGGAGAACTATTTAAATTAAAATATTTAGGTGCAAAACGATATATTTATGTGCATTATAATAAAAAGAAAAATAAAAAAGAAATAGCCCAAACGGTGGCTGGTTTAGGTAAGACCACACTGTATGAAATGTCACAGAATGCACATTTACATAATAAGAGATATAATATTTTTAAAGAATTTACAAACCACATGCATGTTTCTGAAAATAAAATTTTAATGAAACCACTTGAAACCGCTGTAGATATTATATATAACGGTGAACACATATTTTCTGAAAGCGGGTTCGCTACAACTTATAGCGACTTTACAATGAAAATAGATGCTGCATGGCTTGACCTATATACGAATTACACCGACACATTAGAATATAAAGAAAAGAGGTAGATATTTATGGAATACATTGGCGGTAAAAAAGAAAACGGTATTTTATATGATTGGAAAAAAATCAGAAAAGAATATAAAAAATTAAAATGCCCCAAACAGTTCTATAATCCATGTTGTAACAATTTGGAAAATGATTATTATTTCATGGACCTTTCTGAAAGATCCATAGGCAAAACAACGTCATGGCTTTTATTGGGTTTATGCATGAATAAATTATATGGTACTAAAGTGCAGTATATCCGACAGCGTGATGATATGATTGTGAATAAAAATATATCTAATATGTTTGACACCATTTTAAAACACGACTATATCAGTAAAATAACAGACGGAGAATATAACTATATAGAATATAGTAAACGCGGTTGGTATTATGTAAAATTAGACAGTGAGGGTTTGGTGGAGAAAAAAGATACTACTGAAGTTGTTAAATGTCTGTCAATTCAAAATTCAGAAATTTATAAATCGAGTTATAACGCCCCAACGGGGGACTTAATAATTTTTGACGAATTTTCATCCAAAACATATCAACCCGACGAATTCGTATATTTCTTAGATTTATTAAAAACCATACAACGTGACAGACAGTCCGTTAAAGTTGCTTTGTTAGCAAATACAATTGATATACACTGCCAATACTTTCACGAGTTTGAGGTATTTGACGACGTGTCTACAATGGAAGTAGGTGAGTATAGACGTGTTACTACGGATGGAGGCACAAATATATCCTTAAGAATATTATCACCCGATAAAGTACTTAAGGAAAATAAATCAATTTCTAACAAGTTATATTATGGTTTTAAAAATCCAAAACTCAATGCAATCACAGGTGGTGGCTGGAGTATTAAAAATTGCCAGCGGATTGACAGGACGTTAGATTTTGACGTTATATTTAACAGATTTTATATTTACAGAAATAATAAATATCTAAAACTTGACGTTGTAAACACTGAAATTGGTATCTGTATTTATTGTCACTGGGCATCTGTAACATATGATGATAGTATTATATTTACTTTAGATGAAATCAGAGATAAAAGATATATCGCTAAGATGGGATGCGGGCAGTTATTAAAATTTTTCCAAAAAATGTATTACATGAATAAGTTTTATTATGCGAGCAATGACTGTGCCAGCTTTGTCGAAAACTATCTGAAATCTTGTAAATTGATTTCAAATTTTTCTTGACAAATACAATATATTTATATACAATATTGTTATTGTTAATATTATATTCAAACTTTATATAGCAACTATAAATAAATGTTTCACGTGAAACATTTCATAAAAGGAAAGGAATGATAAATGAATGAAATTTGAAGACGTATTAAACGCAACTAAATCAGCGGTGGCCCAGACTATGGGTACGGAGTATATGGAAAGTTCTGGATTGCTAACTGCCACCGAATCATTTAAGATTGCAGACGTTGGTAGAGCTATTGAAGATGCAGGTAGCTCCGAGACCTATACCAACGCTTTAATAAGCGTATTGGCTAAGACAGTAATTGTTCAGAAATTATATAAGAGGAATATTAAATCTCTCTACGTGGATAATTTTGAGTGGGGAGGATTTGTTCAGCGTGTTTATTTTGACCTTGCAAATGTAATTACAGACAATATGTATAGTCTTGTAAATGGCAAGGACTATTCAGAGATTGAACACACATTTTATGAACCGAAAGTGTCAGCTAAGTTATTTGCAGAGGGTAAAGACATATGTATTCCTATTTCAATTGTTAAAGACCAGCTCTTTGAATCTTTTAAAAGTTGGGACGCACTAAACAGTTATATTTCAGCTATAAGAATGTCAATTACTAACACATTAAATGCGGTACTTTACGGTTATGAAAAGATGCTTGTTTCATGTGGAATAGCGGAGAGTGTTTCTCCGAATGCTTTAAACAATGCGGTGCATTTAATAAGTGATGCAGTTAAAGACGGTATTGTCTCACAGGTTAATTCGGAGAACCCAACATATGAACAGATACGAGCTAATGAAACAGAGTATCGCAAGTTTTTAACATACTGTTGCGAGAAAATAGCTACTGTGAGGAGTAATATGAGGGATATGTCAAAAGCATACAACAACGGTAACGTTCCAACATTCTGTGATGCGGAAATGCTTTTAATATCACAGTTCGCTAAGCACATACGTTTCAACGCAAGGGCTAACACATTTAATTCAAACGAGTTAGCGTTCGGAGATTATGAAGAAATTACAAGTTGGCAGGCTATAAAAAATACGGACGGTTCGGCTTTTGATTTCAGCGCGGTTACAAGCGTTGATATTTCTGCAGATGCTAATAATAAGTTGGGAATTGGTACATCCGAATTTAAAACTAGCGGTGTAATCGGTTTGGCTTTTGACAAAATGGCAATGGGAATTTGCCTTGAAAAAATAAAAATGACTAGCAATTATACAGCATGTGCGGATTTCTGGAACGAGTTTACACATGTTTTAGTAAATTACTTACTCGATACGAATTGCAACATTGTAGCTTTTGTATTAGATTAATACACACATGTTTCACGTGAAACGTTACTTAAATGTTTCACGTGAAACATTTTTTATATGGAGGAAAAAAACATGCATACAGAAATAATAATTGCAATAATATCATTTTGCGGAACTTGTTTAGGTGCATTACAAGGAAGTAGGCTAACAATATATCGCATTAAAAAACTTGAAGAAAAGGTGGAAAAGCATAACAACTTTGCAACTCGTCTGCCGGTTGTTGAAGAGCAAATAAAAGTTATTAACCACAGATTGGAGGACTTAGAAAATGAGAGATAAAATAAAAGAAATTTCTATAAAAACTATAAAAACAATGTGTGAAACTGCAGTAGGATGTATCGGGTCATCTGTAGTATTATCTGATGTATCATGGAAATATGTAGTTTCAGCGAGTATATTATCGGGAATAACAACTATACTTATTAATATATCACAGTTAAAGGAGTGATTAAAATGTGGTTTGAAACAGCATGTGCTAAACTTTCAGATAGATATATTAAAAAAACAACTAGATTTGCATACATGACAGACTTAATTATTTTCTTGCAATCTATGTTTAAACATGATATTGAAAATATGTCATTAGACAATGGCATACCTATCGGTACAATAGAAAAATACTTAATAACAAATGGTATTTGTGCTTTCACAAAACATAATGATAAAATAGTAGTCGGTGTGGCTAGCACAGTGGGTATCACACCATATTCAGTAGGTGACACCGTCATTATCACACTAGAGGATGCAACTGTACTTGAAAGGAAAATAGGTATTGACGCAACTGTGATGTATAATAATACATTGCGTCTGCCTGACTTTAACGTGATAAAATATGCAGATATGTTTACAGAGGTAGATACTTCTCTTAAATGCCTTTTACATAATACACGTTTGCATCCAATACCTATTGCAAAAGACAGACAGACAAAGGCACAAATTGAAGCAGCATTGAAAGATATTGATTGCGGGAAACCTACAAGTATATTATCTGAAAATATACTTGAGGACCTTATAACCAACACAAGATCTGAAACAATTCCAGTAGCTAATATCACAGATGTTAATGCTAGTGATAAAATACAATATGTGTCAAACTATTATAATGACTTAAGGAAACGTTTCTTCACAATGTATGGTCATGCAATGATTAACACATCTAAACTTGCACAGCAGTCCCAATCAGAGGTTAAAGACATGGATTACATATCAATGGTACTTCCACACAATATGTTACACTCAAGACTACAAGGATATGACTGTTTAAACAAGCTATTTGAAACAAATTATACATGTGATTTCAGTGACACATGGAAGCAAGAATGGAAAGAAATATGCACCGAGACCGAGGGCGATAACCCTGCAGAAATAGGCGAGAAAGAGGGTGGTTCTGATGACGAAAATACCAACGTTGATTGAACCGATTTTAGAAGGTGAACTTACTAACTATGAATTATATCGAGTTAGAACTAATGGAGTTACGTTAGCAGAGGGAACAACTACACTTGAAATCTTAAATGATTTATATGGTGATATGTATGCTATGTTATCTGAATCAGATGCATTGACAGATTTCAGGTTAAAATGGATGAATTTTACAAATAGCGAGCAATTTAATTTAGACACTATTTATAAAGCATATTCAAGTGAGTACAATCCGATTGAAAACTATTCTATGATAGAGACGGGGAAAGACAATAGCGTTATTAAAAATACGGGTACGGTTGCAAATGTAAAGTCTGAAAATATAAGCGGTACGGATGCCACCACGACTGTAAATACTGATACAACTACCTATGGAAAAAATGTAACTACTGAAAATAATAATACAAATACAACAATGTATGGGAAAGTAGATACACATAGTGGTACAGATACCACCACTACAACATATGGCAAGGTAAACACATTTGGGGGGACTGACACATTAACGGATACTATTTCTGAAAAGGATAAAAATAGCGGAAGTGACATTAATGTAATTTCTGAAAGTCATAAGACGGTAGATAGTGGTTCAGATTCTAATAAAACAGATTATGGAAAAAATACAATTCATAAAACAACTTCTTATGATGATGAAACACTTAGAAATGAATATTCAGATGGTGACACAGGAACTGACACTAATACTACAACATATGGTAAGACTAGTAATTTAACAGACACTGGAAATAATCAAATAACGTTTGGAAAAGTGGTAGACCATACGGCTACAAATACCCATGCTACTAAATATGGAAAGACAGATACTAATTCTGGAAAAGATGCTACTGATTTAAAGCACGGTTTGACTGATACATTAAGTGGCAGTGATACTATTACTGAAAGTGGAAGTGAATCAATTAAAAACGCGGGTACTGATAGTCTGAACTCAAATGGGAGTGTTTCGCGTGAAACATCTAGCACCACGCAAAGTAATGACACGCGAACTGACAACTTACAGAACACGAGCGATACTACACATGAATTGAAAAGAAGTGGGAATATCGGTGTTACTACTAGTCAACAGATGATAGATAGTGAATTGCAGTTGAGGAAATATAATGTACTGTATAATTATTTGAGACGTTTCGCAATAGCGTATTTATTCTATATATAAGGAGATGGGTGAATGCCGAATTTAGTACTTTATAAAAATATATCTGATAATAATAAAATCAATAAAGATATAACTTTTATTGATGAAAGGCAGTGTACTTTTAAGGAGGGTGTATCACTTGATACACCCATTGTAACAATAAATTATGACGTAGGTGCAATTGTTGAAAAACATCTAAACTATTGCTACCTTGCTAATTTTGGGAGGTATTATTATATAAATGATATAGTATGTCTAAGTGGGGGACTACTCGAGTTGCATTTAAAATGTGATGTATTGATGAGTTTTAAAGATAGTATTATTAATACCAACTTTTTAATAAATAGGTGCAGTAATAAAAATTGGAGAAATCCTGATTTAGTTGACAGTGAAGTTAAGTTATCGAATGACGCTATAATTTCTTATAAGTTAATCGATGATACATGCTTTAATGTTGGAGAATATCCGAATGTGTATATAATGACAGTGGCAGGAGGTGCATAGAAAATGGCTTTTCATGATGATTATTTTTTTACAAATGAAGAAAAATGGAAATTCCAACAAGATATCAATGCAGTTCGATATTTTGAAAGCAGATGGAATCGAGCGTATACTCAAATAGGATTAGATGATACTGCAATTAATCCATGTATTTATTATCTTGAGTTCAGAGGGCAGCATGAAAGTGGCGGTGTTACAGTGTTATTTGAACACAGAGCGACACTACATGTTGAGAGTGGTATATTTAGAGTAAGAACAATGTGGAACTTGACTGGGATACCGCAAACGGCTACATATCACGATTTTATCGAACCTAAAAATTTTGATGAAATACGAGAAATGGCAAGTGAACAATCATGGCGAACTTTTACAGCGGGTGTGGGTGGAAATTATGCAGCATCTGTCGGTTCATTTAATATGAGTAGACGTGGTTCTTATTTAGATTGGAATACATTAATTAATGACTGGAATTGTAATTTAAATATAGTTTCAAGATGGTATGATGACTGGGATGAATATCAGAACGCTTTCAATGCGATTTCTACAAATAGTGTTATAACGGATGATATGTTAAATGGTCATCCCATTGTTGATACTGAATACGATACTGTATTTTATAGAAAATATCAATCGGTTAATTATAGTGTTAAAAATCGAGAATATACTTGTTATGTTAAAGCTAATGAGGAAAATAAGGAAAAAGCGTGGTTATTGTTATGTTATATAAAGTCTATAAATACGATTGTATGGTTACACAGTATTAACCCTTCCCTTGACTTGACAGCTGATACCACCGTTAAGTATGAATGGAATGGATTGATTTTTGACCAGACTGTAAATGAATATCCCGATATAGATGAGATTTCAGATTTCAACAAGTATAAAGGTTATATAAGTAAATACGCTTTAACTAACATACCGATAGAGTGGAAACAATCCGAATACAAGTTGATGAATGGAAAATATACATTTAAAAAACATGATGTTATTGAAAAATTATCAGACTTAACATGGGGATGGGTAATTGACTCAATTGATAAGTTAGGAGTTGTAAATAATTTAGAAAACTACTTTTTTGTAAATGATATAGGCAGTAGCCTTATCGAGTTTACAGATACAAATCAGTTTTTATCGTGGTATAATGGAAATGAATCTATTGTACCAAATGATATAACACCGTCCACACCTGATAACCCGCAGCCACCCACACCGCCAACGGATGATACTAGCGACCCTGTCAATCCAAATGATATAGTTGTTCCAACCGCTAATATGGTTAAATACTATGTCTTGAATAGTAGTGATTTGCAAAGCATTGGTGCTTATTTATGGAATAGTGAAGATAGCGTATATCAAGCTATTATTAAAGACTTAGAATTGATGGGTAGCAATCCGTTGGATGCTATAATATCTATAAAAGCATATCCATTAGATATAACTAAGTTTAACACATTATCACCTGCAACATTTAATATAGAAATAGGTAGAGCGTCAATAGGTGGTTTAAAAGCACATACTATTATTCAGACTAAACCGTTGATTGACGTGTGTAGCTTTACACTTGAGAGAAATTATAATGATTTTATGGATTTTGCCCCATATACAACTTATGGTGTATATTTACCGTATGTTGGAATAATACCGCTTGACACGCAAGGTATTTATGGGAAAACTATTAAAGTGCAACTTGCTATTGATATTATCACAGGTGGTGGAGAATATATCATTTCAATAGGGGATGCCCCTATACGATATGAACCTTGCCAGATTGCCGTTGATATAAGTTTATCGGCGATAGATAATCGGGAGAGGGTAAATAATGTTATATCGGCTTTAAGTGGAACAGCTACCGCAACGTTGGGAGCGTCATTACTTGGAGGAAATCCGCTAGCTATTGCTAGTGCAACAGTTGGTGGTATTGCTAATACAGCGGTATCAGATGCATTATCTAACAATATAAAGAATAGTGGTCAAGGCGGTAGCATTTTGAATTTTATAAATCCGCAACAAGTTTATTTGATAAAATCTCACGTGCCGTATCAAGAACCATCAAATTATAATATACAGTATGGATATTGCTGTAATAGGTATGGAGCTATTTCTAAAATTCAAGGTAAGGTATGGGTTGAAAATCCAAATTTAGATATAGTTCCTTGTACTGAAAGTGAAAGGAATGAGTTAAAAGAATTGTTGGAAAGTGGTGTTGTTTATTAATAATAAAAGGGAGTAGCTGATGGCTACTCCTTATGTACGTCACCTTCTTTTATATACTCTATAACTTCAGACATTGTAAAATGAAATGAAATGTCAGTATAACCAGAATTCGGTATATATTCAACTAAATATGTGTTACTTACAATATCTTTTATAATATTATATACACCTTCATCCGTTGTTACAGATATAATCTCAGTAACAATACTATTTATTCCATAGCCTTTTAATTGTTTCCTGAAAAACTCAAAATCTTTATCATCCATTTTTATTACCTCTCTTTATGCTTCACATCTAAAAATAACAAATCTCGTCATTACTGTTGATATATCTATCGTGACATATGTGTGCCATATCTACACCTTCAAAAACAATCTGCATTGGATGTAATCCAGCTTTCTTTTTTCCATCTGTAAAATCTGCATATTTTCTCCTTGTTCCAAAATTATCATTTGTAACAACAATATCGCCTCTTTCATCTCCAAAATTGATTAGTACCGCTCTTACTTCCTTATTTACTTTTGAATGATTTCCCTCCACATCAAAGAAGTTTTTATAAATTTTTGTTGTCAAATCTGTTTTCATGTCAATCACCTTTTAACCTTTCTTTCATTTTTATTTATTTATTTTTGATGATGTAATTATATCATACCTGGTATAATTTGTATATACCTTTTACA
>Ga0256404_1010734_pt1 | contig 12546 bp, 6 predicted proteins | sample RumenRJG_01DNA_FD_185990 | JGI IMG/M metagenome (GOLD analysis project Ga0256404, IMG submission 185990) | Bovine rumen microbial communities from Lethbridge, Alberta, Canada - RJG_01 | ecosystem: Host-associated > Mammals > Digestive system > Stomach > Rumen | place: Canada: Alberta | collected...
GCCCGAAGACCGCCTCCAGCACCTGCCAGGCATCACCGTCTATCCCGAGCGCACGTTCTGCCCGAAGGATCCGTGGACGGACGAAGTCGCCATCACCCCCGCCACCTACGCCATCCACCACTTCACTGGCACCTGGAACGATCTCGCGGACAAAGACATGCCCTTCATCCGCAGCATTCCAGAGAAGGTGAAAACCTTTGCCAGGACGTATCACGAGCGATACGAGGGCCGGCCCATCATCATCTACGGCACCGGCATCGTCGGCTACAACGCGTACCAGGCACTGAAGAAGGACAGCACCCTGCCAAACGTGACCGCCTTCATGGTGACGTACTACGACAACGGCTGGCGCAGCTACGACGGTGTTCCAATCGTGGAACTTTGTAAGATAGACCATTGGAACAAAGAGCCCGTCGTGTTGATTGGGACGGTGGAGAGGTATTGGGAAGAGATCAGGCAGAGTCTCCGATTGCATGGATATTCCTGCATAGAACGAATGAAGCCTCTGGAGAAAGGTGAGAATGCATGAGTGTAACAAAAGAAGATGTCAAAAATGCATACCGCTATATTTTGGGGCGTGATGAGAATTCGGAAGATGCGATTCATTTTTGGATGGATCATGCAGATTCATGGCAGGAATTACGAAAATACTTTCTGGCTTCGGAAGAGTATCAATTGAAGCATGCGGACAGTACTATTTCTGACTCGCATGAAGATTTCTACTTGAAGAAATGCGATAAGAATCTGCTGTGGTGCCTCCGTTCAGATGGAAATGATAACGTCTCCCAGGCAATCAAAGCAAAAGGGAGCTGGAATGAAGCTGCAGGATTGCAAGAAACGGTTTCCGCATTAAATAAAAATAATAAAATCGGGGGGGTAGTATTAGATTTAGGAGCCAATGTAGGGGCAATCAGCGTGCCGTTCGCACAGGCTGGATGGCATGCAATTGCTGTTGAGGCTGGTTCAAGGAATGTGGATGCGCTTCGAATCACGTCGAAACTGAATAATCTGGACATCGAAGTGCTTCCGTATATTGTTCATGCGGAGACAGGGACAATGTATTTCCATCAGAATGGGCCTTGGGGATTCGTGACGAACGATATTGTGAAAGAGAAAGATGCGCAACCCCTCAATGCATTCAAGCTGGATGACTTGGAACGTATTGCCGGGCATGATGTCAATCGCATTGATTTCGTCAAGATGGATGTCGAAGGCTCAGAGCCAGCTGCAGTCAGAGGTGGCAGGGAGTTTTTCAAGCGATACGGATATCCGCCCGTTTTCTGTGAAGCGAATCGTTGGACGCTGATCATGCAGGGCGAGAGCGTGCGCAGCTTGAAGGAAGCCTTCGCGGAGCAAGGGTACCGGCCTTATGTGATTCGAAATGGCAGACTCTGGCAGGTCTTAGACCCGGAGAATGAGATTGAAACCGTAACGAATTATTATTTCATCCATGATAGCCGAGTGCCGAAGGAATACGTTTCCGACAAAGATTGGAAGATCGCGGATCATGATTATGCAAAGCGCGTCGAAGATTACGTGGATGCATATGGAAAACGGCTGGATGTTACCTACAAATTGTCTGTGTTGATGCTTCTGAGGCAGAATGCTGAGCTGATGTCAAATCCCAAGTTGAAAGCATTTGCAGATGCGGCAGAACAGGAGCTTCGAAATGCTGACTTACTATCCAAACTGATTGATCAGTGTTATCAGCAAATGGCATGACGAACTGAGGGTTTTACGCGTACAGAAAGAAAGGACGTCCGATATGCGGGACTGGAAAAAGAATTTGATTTCGCGTTGCTGTCGAGAGGCGGATTGGGACAATCCTGTCTTTCGAAATATATTACAGGACTTGCAGGCATCGGAAGGATTGCAAAAATATCGTCAGGAATGGCATTTCACAACGCATGATCGGAAAGATTGGGAATGGGCGTTTATCACAGAAGTACTCGCGAATCATGGCATGCTGCAAAACGGGAAACGAGGCATCGGTTTTGCAGTTGGCAAGGAGCCTTTGCCTGCGTATTTCGCATCTAAGGGTGTAGACATCTTGGCTTCGGATCTCTCGGCGGAAGACCCTGGGGCAAAAGACTGGCTGGCAACAAAGCAAAACGCAGGGAGTGCTATCGAATCGCTCTTTTATGATGGCTTGTGCAGCAGAAAAGATTTCGATGCTCATATCCGTTATCGTGATATCAATATGAACGCGATTCCCCGTGATGTGGCGGGATATGATTTTGCATGGTCCAGCTGTGCCATCGAACATGTTGGCTCTTTAGAAAAGAGTAAAACGTTTTTGAAAAATGTAATGAATGTTCTGAAAACTGGGGGGGTATCCGTCCATACGACGGAATACAATCTGTCATCCAATGACAAGACGCTCGAGTCAGGCGTCAATGTTATCTGGCGCAGGAAAGATGTCGAGGAAATCCAATCGTGGATGCAGGAACATGGGCATAGAATGATTGTTTCCTTTGAGCGAGGGAATCGACCAAGCGACCGCTATGTTGATACGCCGCCGTTTCGTACAAAAAATCCCGATGCGCATCTGTGCTTGCAGCTGGAGAAATTTGCGTCCACGTCATTTGCCTTCGTCATTCAAAAAGGACTGGACAGAAAGCCGCTGTGGGTCGTATCAGAAGATGCAACGAACCAGCAGAACGACCTACGCTCGGTCAGAGGCAGTAAGGAGATATCGATCAGAAACATGGAGAAGCTGTTAGTTTATGGAGTCGGCGAGCATCTGCACGACATGCTGGCCTGGCATCCAGAATTAGGAAGCCGCATTGGACGGTTGTTTGACAAGAACAAAAAGAAAATTGGGCAGAAGATGCTGGCATCTGGCATCGTCGTGGAAAGTCCAGAAGCGCTGGATTCGTTGCCGGAGGGCACGCAGATCGTTATTTCTGCGATTCGCTACTATGATGAGATTCGGAGAGAGCTCACGGAGAGGAATCCCGGGCTGGTCTGCATCAGCATCGATGATGCCTACACGCTCTTGCAGGATAGCGGGACGGTGACAGTTGCTGCTCCTACGGAAGCGCCAGCTGTCGTCCCTGGCGATGGGATGACAGACCTGCAAAGGCAGCGACTGAAGGGGTTGGACGCTGCCAACCGCTGGCGGAGAGACACCCTCATGCGTTGTGCGCAGAAACAATTGGTGTTTTGGGGGACGCGCGGGAGACGTGCGATATTCCTTCGCCGCGCATTCATGCCAATGATGGGGAACCGTTGCATTTTCATCGATTCAGACCCGTCGCAAGCAGGGAAGATGATAGATGGCCTGCCAGTATGTCTGCCAGAAGTATTGAAAGATATGCTGGAACCGTTTGTGATTATCGTACTGACGGAAGACTATGACGCTGTACGAGCGACATTATCGAATTTCGGATATATCGAAAATGTAAATTTCGTAGAAGGCCGCAGGCTTCTGGGAGAGGACGAAAATGGAAGCTGGGATATTCCGCAGATCGATAAACAGGCATCCCATACAGGTATGATTGTCTATGGCTCTGGAGCTCATCTTCATGACATGCTGGCCTGGCATCCAGAATTGGCGGAGCGCATTCTCCGAGTGATTGACAAGGATCCTGCAAAAGCCGGAGAGCGTGTTTCAGGTGTTGGCGTTCAGATTGAATCGCCGGGAATCTTGCGGAATCTGCCTGCCGGTACGGAAATTGCGATTTCAGCCATTCGTTATCTGAAAGAGATTACGGGGGAGATTCTTGCCCTGAATGCGGGGCTGTCGTGCAAAAGCATTGACGATGTATGGCAGGAATATGTGTCTCCTGTCAATCAGGAAAGCGCTAGGCAAGCAAAAAGACCGTCCGATCCGCAAGAACTCCTTCATGAAAACAGATACGAAGCACTCATGGAAGATTTTCCCGCGGTAAAAAGCATGGCGGAACGTCTGAACAACGTAGCTTCAGCCGTTTCCTCCAAACAGAAAATGGTATCAGAGTGGAGCTGAAACATGAAATTACTATATGATATATTGTCTGCGCAGACAGCCCATGCTGATCGTGGCATCGGTAGATACAGTTTGGACCTTGGCTTGGCGATGCAGGCAGAGCTTGCAAACCAGGGAGGGAAACTCCAGGCGTTGGCGTATGACTTCATGCCCGGGCGCATTCCATCGTTACGGCGCGACTTCGGATTTGGGAATGTAGACATCGTTCATATTCACAAGAAAGATGCTTGGGAACGTTTGGAAACGCCGTGGGCAGGTACAGCTTCCTGCTTGGTGGAAGATGCTTATCGGAATACGGATGCGGATGCCGTGTATGTCAGCATGCCGATTGAAAGTCCGCCGGACCTCATGGGACTGCCGATGGACTACCAGAAAACGGGGAAGTACACGGCGGGAACATTTTATGATCTGGTTCCGTTGCTTTTTCCAGAGTACTATACCTGTGATGAAGGGTACAAGAAAAGTCTGGAACGGACAAAGACACTGGACTTGCTGCTGGCTATTTCCGAGAACACACGCCAAGATCTGATTGAGCATCTGGGGATTGCGCCAGAGCGTGTGGTCAATATTGGCAGCGGCGTGTCGCATATTTTCAAAGAAAAGGAAATTCAGGATCGGGAAGTGATTCTGGAACGCTATGGTGTGCATCGTGATTTCGTCATGTATACTGGCGGCTCTGACTGGCGGAAGAATCAGGATGGATTGATCCGCGCATGGGCATGCCTGCCAGAAACGCTGAGGAAAGAGCATCAGCTCGTGATTGTTTGTGCCATTGACGAAGGCAGTAAGAAAAAACATCTTCAGTTGGCACAGAGCCTGGGGCTGCGTCCGGATGGCGTGCGTTTTACAGGATTCGTCTCAGATGATGATCTTGTAGCGCTATACAATTTGGCAGAGCTCTTCATATTCCCGTCCCTGTACGAGGGCTTCGGCCTGCCAATCGTTGAGGCCATGCGTTGCGGAACGCCTGTGATTGGATCGGATAATTCCAGCATCAAGGAGATCATCCAGCAGCCGGAAGCACTTTTTAATCCGCAAGATGAGCATGACATGGCACGGGTCCTGGAGCATGCGTTGCGCGATGCTGATTTTCGCAGGAATCTGAAATCGTGGGGCAAAAAACGCGCTACTGATTTCACATGGGAACGCTCGGCACAGACTGCATTGGAGGCAGTACAGGAAGGGCTGCAGCGCAGGGGAAAAGTACGTGGAGCAGCCGTGTGCCAGTCACTTGCATCCACTGAAACCGCTGATACTGCAGAAGAGAAAAAGAAGATTGCCTGGGTGTCGCCAATGCCTCCGGCACAGAGCGGCATCGCGCTTTATTCGGAAGAGATTCTGCCATATATCTGCAAGTATTTCCAAGTGGATGTTTACACGAAGATGGATCAGGCAGATAGGATGGTGGAATCTCCGTTTGATTTATATGACTGGACGGAACTTCCAGCGAAGGCGGATCAGTATGAGCTGATTGTTTATCAGATGGGAAATTCGGATTTCCATGATTATATGCTTTATCTCATGGAATGCTGTCCAGGTCTAGTGGTACAGCATGACTATTACCTCAGCCATATGCTGAGGTATCGCGCTGTATTCCACGAGAGTCAAAAGAATTTGTTGGCACAGCATGTCTTTTATGGTCATGGATGGCGTGGCCTTTCCAATCTCTTACTTCGTGGTAGCGAGAGCGTTATCGACAAATATCTGATGAGCAAGAGAGTTTTAGATTCTGCTGTACAGGTCGCATTCCTCAGTTCATTGGGCAGTGAAACTGTGCGCGAGGCGTATGGCAATGCGTATGTCAAAGAATTGGCACCAGCGGTGCTTCCTGCCATTGCCCTTCATAGAGAGCAGCTAGAAATATTTGACCACACACAAGAGCATCGAGCATCTCTCCGTAGAAAATATGGATTTGATGAAGATGATTTCCTTGTCATGTCGTTTGGCATCGTAGGCGAACTGAAAGCTCCTGAATTGCTGATCGACGCTGTGAAACTTCTGCGTGAGGATGAAACCGAGGCATCTGTAAAACTGGTCTTGGCAGGGAAGACGCATGGCAGCTACGGCGATCGGTTATATGATTGTGCAGGAGCGGATACCTGGTTCAAAATCACAGGCAGCTTGTCCGATCAAGAATATCTGGACTATCTATTGATGGCAGATGTCGCGGTTCAGCTCCGCAAGAAACGGATGGGAACTTCGGGTGCTGTAATGGAATGTTTTTTGGCGAAAGTTCCTGTCATCGTTAGCAAGGGCGCATTTGCTCCATATCCGGCTGGGGTGGCTGGTGAGCTGGATATGAGCGCTGGCGCGGAAGAGCTGGCATCGTTGATTGCGGAACTGCAACATGATGAGCAAAAGCGCGTGAAACAGGCGCAGAACGCCTTTGCATATGTAGAAAGCCATCATGCTGCGGCACAGGTCGCTTTCGAATACAAGACACTCATTGAAAAAACGATTCAGAGAAAAGATGCCATAGGGCGTAATCGCTTTATTGCCCAAGCGGGCAGGATGCTGGGGCAGGAAGATGCAGATGAGCAGACGTGTTTGCGTGTGGCAGAATGCTATGAAAAGAATCATCAGAAGGCAGGATACCGTCGCGTTTATATGTGTCTGCCAGATCGGGAACAGCAGGCGTTGAAAGAGAGCATGCCAGATGTACTAAGAACGAATCCGCTATTTGAGATCGTCCCGTGTCGCTTCAGTCCAGATGAACAAACGTTCTTTGTTGATCTGAAACGTTTCGATGGCCAGAAGGTCGCATGCCCCGTGTCATTGACAGAGCAGGATGCAGTCCTCTTGCTGTATGGTGCTGATAGCAAGTCGGCGGTAGCTGTTGCAGTAGACCAGGCTGCAAGTGTTTATCTTGTTGCGGATGGTTTGACAAAGCAGGTTTTGGATGCGGACATGCAGCAGTGGGTAGCTGGTATTGTGCCTAAGGCGCATGTTGAAGATTTCTGGCTCACAGGCTGGGCTGTAAGAGAACAAGTTCCAGGAACAGGACGTGTTTTTATAGATACTTCGTACTTTACGCACCATGACGACCGTGGCGGAGTATATCGTCTTTGTCATGAAGTGGGACGCGAGCTATTGAAAGAAGATAGAAACATCCATTTGGTACAGTTTGCAGATGGGCGAATGGTAACGAATGAGAGATTTTTTCTCCATGAATATGAAAAACAAGGAACTGGAAAGCCGTTAGAAAAATCAATTAAGTTTCAAGCTGGCGACGTGTTGTTCTTGCTGGATCCTACGTGGACGATGAGCGATGCATTTTATCCAATCGTGCAGGAGCTACACCGTGTGGGCGGTCGTGCTTTTGCTGTTGTGCATGATTTGTTTCCGCTTCGATATCCTGAATTTTTCAATATGAAAGAACCAGATGCGATTTTCAAACAATGGCATGAGTTCGTAATGAGGGAATGCGATGGCCTGATTTGCAATTCGAAAGCGACGGCAGATACCGTGTCAGATTACATGATGGAGCATGGTATTAAGCCAGAGAAATCTACAAATTTGTATTATTTCCCATGCGGTGCTGTCATGCCAAATGCATCGGGCAAGGTACGGAAGAAATTATGTAGATTTTTGGCAGATGCTTGTCCGATGTTCTTGATGGTTGGAGTCATTAATCCGCGGAAGGACTATGCAACTGCATTGGAAGCATTTCGGAAGCTATGGCGAAATGGCGATAACGCAAAGCTGCTGATTATAGGAAGACATCTGATCAATTCTGAAATTGAGGATGAAATCATGTCAGTACAGAGCCGTGATGATCGGCTGCTTTGGTTGCAGGATGCTTCTGATGCTGAACTGGTATACGCTTATAAAAATGCAGATTGTTATCTGACTGCCAGCTTGGATGAAGGATTCGGTTTGCCGATGGTCGAGGCTGCGAATTTTAGTCTCCCGATTCTTTGCTCTGATATTCCGATTTTTCATGAAGTCAGTCAGGAACAAGCCGACTTTTTCCCAGCAGGCGATTCCGATGGATTATGCAGAGCGCTCACAAAGTGGATGAAGCAAGACGACCATCCAGATTCTAATAAGATTCGGATTTATAGCTGGCGGGAAAGTGCGGGAAGTATTTTGCAAATCTTAAGAGGCCGCACAGAGCCGTATATGGTAATGGAATGATTTCATGGAGGGAAATGGTATGGGAATCATCTCATATGCACAAAATTATGAAGACGTCATCCTTTGGCGCGCTCTCGGGGGCCTCGAAGATGGCTTTTATCTCGATGTGGGTGCCAATGACCCGGAAGAGCTGTCTGTGACAAAGTGGTTCTATGATCAAGGATGGCATGGCATCAACTTGGAGCCATCAGAAGAATATTATCAACTTCTTTGCAAGGCGCGCCCAAGGGATGTGAATCTGCAAAAGGGAGCTGGAGAACGGAAATGTCATCAAAAATTCTATGAAATTCCCCAGACAGGCTTGTCGACGACTGATTCTGAAATTGCCGAAGGGCATAAAGAAAAGGGCTTCGAAGTCATAGAAAAAGAAATATCGATCGTTCCGCTGGCAGAGGTTTGCGAAGAATATGTCGGCGACCGGGAGATCCATTTTCTGAAGATCGATGTGGAAGGCGGGGAAGCAGCCGTCTTAAAAGGAATGGATTTCCATAAATTCCGCCCGTGGGTTTTGGTGATCGAAGCTACGCTTCCCTTGTCCACAGAACTGAGCGTCGATTGGGATGAGATGGTACGCAGAAATGGCTATCAGTTCACGATGTTTGACGGACTCAGCTACTATTATGTTGCGGAAGAAAAGAGCGCTGAGCTTGAATCTAAATTGTCGATCCCAGCGAATGTTTTTGATGGATTTGTGCAGGTGGACAAAGTCCGATTGGCAGAAGAGAGGGATGCACTCAAGAAAGAAGTGCAATATCTGAAAGGCACGCATCCTGTTGATTGTTTGATCGATCCGCGATTTGATTTCCCGTGGAAGGCCATCCAGCCAGGCAGTCGCATCATTATCTATGGCGGCGGTGTGGTCGGGAAGACGTACCTGCATCAATTGCTCGCAGTGCCATATTGCAAGTTGATAGCTATTTGTGATCGCCATCCCGCCAATACTGGCGTGAAAGAGGTGCCTGTGATAACTTTGGCAGAATTGGCAGGATTGGATGCATCGACCTATGACACGGTGTTGATTGCTATCGAGCGCGAAGAGGTTGCGCGGGAAATTCGTAACAGCTTGGAATTAGCTGGTCTTGATGTACATAAAGTGAAATGGTTGGATCCAGCGCGTAACGCGTGAACCAGCGAAAGCAAAACTGCGAAGGAAAAGAGAGCCTGGAATCATTGAAAATCATTCAAATCTTGACTGGCCTTGGAGATGGTGGCGGCGTCAGTAATGCTGCTATGGCGATTGACAATATGTTGAAGCAAAAGGGATATGATGCTGTTATCTACAATCAACGTTTGACGACGCAATCTGTTTCTGATCCGCTTTTTTCAGGTGACAATATCGTCATCTACCATCTGGCACTCACGGTAGACCCGATGTTGCGTTACTTGAAGTGTCGAAAGATCTTGGCGTTCCAGAATATCACTGATCCGCGCCTGTTCCGTGAGCGTGGCCTTGATGAGCTTCGCATGCAGGCGGCAATCGGGCTTTGTGATGTGGAGGAGACGCCGCAGTATTTTGATGCGGCCATCACGTTTTCGGCCTATAGCCGAGATGTGCTGCTGCAGAAGGGCTGGCGGGCGGATCGGGTGTTTGTCTTGCCAATCTTGATGCGTTGGGAGCAGTTTCACCATGCGCCAGATGCTGGCGTGCTCCAGCGGTATCAGGATGGTCGGACGAACATCTTGTTCACGGGGCGTATTTTTCCGAGCAAGCGGCAGGAGGATGTGATCCGCGCCTTTGCGGCGTATCGGCAGTATGATGCGACAGCGCGGTTGTTCCTTGTGGGAAAGGTCGCAAGCGAGCATTACTACCAGCGGTTGTTACGATTGGCGAAGTCTCTTCATGTTGCTCAGGATGTGATTTTTCCTGGGCATGTGCGGTTCAGCGAGTATCTGGCGTATTACCAGGTGGCGGATGTGTTCCTCTGCATGAGCTTGCACGAGGGGTTCTGCATCCCGCTGGTCGAGGCGATGTATTTTCGACTGCCGATTGTCGCGTTGGCACGGACGGCCGTTCCTGATACGCTGGGCGGATGTGGCGTGCTGGTGGATACGGCAGAGCCGGAGACCGTTGCTGCGGCCATGCATCGCTTGCTGTCAGACCCAGAGGAGCGAAAGCGCATCCTCGACGGGGAAGCGGCGCGACTGCAGGAGCTGCAAGCAGACACCCTAGAAGGGCAGTATCTCGATGTCTTGCGGAAATGCAAGGCCATCATGAAGCAGGAGCCTTTGAAATATGAAGAGACGCAGGATGTGATGGAGATTCCTCTGCCGAACGGCTGGGGAGACGGCACGCCGGTCGTGATTTATGGCATGGGAGCGGCTGGCAACCGGCTGCTGGATATGCTGCGAAGCGATGCTCGTGTCAGGGTGGTGGCGCTTTGTGACCAGGGCATGGGCGGAAAGGGCCGGCAGATGCATGGCCTGGCAATCGAGCTGCCAAGCGAAGTGCTGCCGTGTGTCCGTGATGCGGAGTACATCATTTCCATCCAGAACCGTGCCATCGTCGTGCAGGTAGCATTGATGCTGCATGATGCAGGTATTTCGTCAAACCACATCCACATCTATGATGAGATGGGCGAGAAAGTCATTTAAGGATAGAAAGGTTCGTTTGTATGAGCAAGACAGCATTAATCACAGGCATCACCGGGCAGGACGGCGCGTATCTCGCGCAGCTGCTGCTTTCCAAGGGGTATCAGGTCTATGGCCTCCTGGCGCGGCGGGCGACGACGACGACTTGGCGGCTTTCGTATCTCGGGATTCTTGACCGGGTGACGATTCTCGAGGGCGATCTGATGGATGTGACGTCGATCATCCGGGCGGTGGAGACGGCGCAGCCGGAGGAGTTTTACAATCTCGGGGCGCAGAGTTTTGTCGGGACGTCGTGGCAGCAGCCGCAGCTGACGGCGCAGGTGACGGGGCTCGGGGCGTTGAACTGCCTGGAGGCCATCCGCATGGTGAATCCTCGCATCCGGTATTACCAGGCATCGACGTCGGAAATGTTCGGCGGAATGGCGGAGCATCCCATCCAGTCGGAGGAGACGCCGTTCCATCCGCGCAGTCCGTACGGCGTGTCGAAGCTGTTCGCGCATTGGATGACGATCAATTACCGCGAGAGCTACGACATCTTCGGCTGCTGCGGCATACTTTTCAATCACGAGTCGCCGCTCAGGGGCATCGAGTTCGTCACGCGGAAGGTGACGGATGCTGTCGCGCGGATTCATCTCGGTGTGCAGAAAGATTTGCATCTTGGCAATATCGATGCGAAGCGCGATTGGGGCTTTGCGGGCGACTATGTCGATGCGATGTGGCGGATGCTGCAGCAGGATGCGCCGGATACGTATGTCGTGGCGACGGGCAAGACGACGACGGTGCGCGAGATGTGCCGGATTGCGTTCGAATATGTCGGGCTGGACTATGAAAAGCATGTCGTCATCGATCCAAAATTCTACCGTCCAGCCGAGGTAGATGTCCTCGTCGGCAAGCCGGACAAGGCGCAGGAGAAGCTGGGCTGGAAGGCGCAGACGGATTTGACGCAGCTCATCCATATGATGATGGATGCAGACCTCGAACGCGTGCAGGCAGAACTGCGGCTCAAGGAGCTGAAATGAGCCCGCTCAAAGTGCTCGTGACGGGCGCGCAGGGCTTTGTCGGCCGGTATCTCGTGCAGGCGCTTTTGCGGCATGAGCACGAGGTCGTAACAGCTGGGCATCGGTGCGCGTATGACATCGACTTGACGGACAAGCTCGCGGTATTCCGCTGTATGAAGGAGGTTCGGCCGGATGCGGTCGTGCATCTGGCCGCTGTCAGCAACGTGCCGTATGCTTGGGAGCATCCCGCACAGGCGGTCGAGGTGAATGTCAGCGCGAGCACCTATTTATTGGAAGCGTTTGCACAGGTGCAGCCGCAAGGGACGTTCCTTTTTGTCGGTTCCAGCGATGCATATGGCCTGACAGCGAAAGCTGGGCGGCCGCTCGTAGAGACCGACCTCTGCCAGCCGCAGAATCCCTATGCCATCAGCAAGCTCTGTGCAGAGCAGATGATGCTGCAGCTCGGGCATCGGCTTGGCGTGCGCGTGCTCGCGACACGTTCGTTCAACCATTTCGGGCCGGGACAGGCGAAAGGCTTTGTCGTCAGCGATTTTGCGAGCCAGATTGCGGCAGTCGAACGCGGGGAACAAGAGCCAGTCTTGCGTGTTGGCGATTTGAGCGCGGCGCGCGATTTCACGTTCGTGACGGATGTGGTTGCGGCGTATGTGGCGCTGCTGGAAACGAAGGGAATCGCTCCGGGCATCTATAATGTCTGTTCGGGGCAGACGCACGAAATCTACGAAGTCATCGACGGACTGTTGCAGTTTTCGCTGGTGAAAATCAAGGTCGCAAAGGATCCAGAGCGGTTTCGGCCGTCGGAGGTTCCTCGTTTCGTCGGGAGCGCGAAAAAGC
>Ga0256404_1010738_pt1 | contig 12540 bp, 2 predicted proteins | sample RumenRJG_01DNA_FD_185990 | JGI IMG/M metagenome (GOLD analysis project Ga0256404, IMG submission 185990) | Bovine rumen microbial communities from Lethbridge, Alberta, Canada - RJG_01 | ecosystem: Host-associated > Mammals > Digestive system > Stomach > Rumen | place: Canada: Alberta | collected...
ATTCTGTGTCTGTCGATGATCGTCTCGCTGGGGACCTTCGCCGGCTTCCACCAGACGGCGATCGCGAAGGTCTATACCCGGGAGGTCCTGGACTGTCCCTACGCGCGCGAGGGGGCGGAGCCGGTGGCCCACGTGCACAACGACGACTGTTACGAGGGGGAGACGCTGGTCTGCACCCTTCCGGAGCGGGCTGCGCATACGCATGATGATACCTGCTATGCGGAGAGCCGGCTGCTGAACTGCGGCCTGGAGGAGAACCCCGGTCATCAGCATTCCGAGGCATGCTTTGACGAAAACGGCGAACTGATCTGCCAGATCCCGGAGGGCGAAGGCGCCCACAGCCACACGGAAGAGTGTTACACCATCGAGCGAGCCCTTGTCTGCAACCAGGCGGAGCTTCCGGTCCATATCCATGACGCGGGCTGCTTCCGCACGGAGGAGATCACGGTCGATGAGCCGGAAGAGACAGCCGCATCCGAGCAGGCCGTGAACACCGTTCCCGAGATGCCCGTCAGCGATCCGGACGCGGACCTCGAGACCGCGGATGACTGGAACCGTGAGTTCGAGAACCTGGAGCTCAGCGGCAACTGGGCCAGAGACCTCGTCCTCGTCGCCGCCACCCAGCAGGGACGTAGCGAGAGCCCGAACAACTTTGAAGCCGTTCTGAACGACGCAGGCGACGCCTGGGTCACGCACGGCTATACCCGTTACGGCGCCTGGTACGGCTATCCGTACGCGGAGTGGGACGCGATGTTTGTCTCCTTCTGCCTGCGCTATGCCGGCATCCCTGAAGAGAATGTCCCCAACAACCCGACGGCCGCCTTCATGGCCGAGAGCTTCTCCATGGGCGGGCTCTTCGCCGGACGGGACTATATCCCCGCCGCCGGCGACCTGATCTTCTTCGACACGGTCGACGACGAGATCACGAACATCGACCACATGGGCATCGTCTATCACGTGGACGCAGAGAACGGCACCATCAACACCGTCGAAGGCGATCGCACGGACGCGGTGGCGACCTTCGGCTACTACCTGAACGACGAGCAGATCGTCGGCTACGGCCTCCTGCCGCAGAACCCGAACTACGTTCCCGATGAGGAAGAAAACACAGACATTCCAGACGAAGCGTTCGACGGCCTCATCTTCATGACCACGGACGAGGAAGAAGAACCCGAAGAAACCCCGGCCGCGGAAGACGTAACCGTTCCTGCCGTTCCCATGCCCGCCCAGAGCTGGGAGAGAACGGCCGGCGGCATCAAGGTGTCCGTCGAGGCCCCCGAGGGCGCCTTCCCGGAGAACACGACAATTGCCGTCACCCCCCGTGAACGGCAGCAGCCTGATGGACACGGTCTCCGACGCGGTCAGCGGCGAGGTCCTGGAGGTCCAGGCCGTCGATATCACCTTCTTTGATGCCAGTGGCCGTGAAATCGAGCCTGCTGTCCCCATCCGCGTGGTCATGACCCCGGCGGCGACGGAGCACGCGGAAGAGAAGACCAGCGTCGTCCACGTGGACGTCGCCCAGCAGACAGCGGAGCTCATCGAGCAGGCCGAAGGCACTGAGACCGACAACAGCGAGGTTGTCTTCGACGCGGAGGCCTTCACCATCTATGCCATCGTCTATACGGTGGACTTTGAGTATGAAGTAAACGGCAGAATCTATGAGGCATCCTTCCCGGGAGCCCGGGATATCGCCTTGGAGACAGTGCTCAGAGAGCTTGGCGTAAGCAACAAGGGCGAAACGGAATATGCGGACGCGGCGGAGGAAGACGCCGCCGTGCAGGCCTTCCTGGGCAAAATCGCCTCCGCCGTCTCGACGGATGAAGAAATTGTGCGCGTCAGTGACGGGACCGTCCGCGTCCTGAAGGACGGCGACGCCCGGATCGTCATCACCATGCAGGACGGCGCGGTGTTCAGCATTGACGTGAGCGCCGAGGGCGAAACCAGCGTGGAAGCGGAGAACGTCGCCATCAGCACCGTGAACGACCTCTATCTGCCGGAGGAGGCGGCCGCCTATGCCGAGGTTCTGCCGGAAGAACAGAGCGAGAGCGCCATTGCGGCGATTCGTAATGAAGAGCCTGATCCGACAGCCGGGACCGTGCCGGATACCGCGGAGACGCCGGTTGAGACCGATGCAGCTCCTGAGGAGCACGCCGCGGCGGAAACGGCCTATCAGGTGTTTGAAATCCGGCTGGATAACGTGGATGCCACCGAGTATGAGGGCTTCCGGGTCCAGGTCACGCTTCCGGAGAACATCATCGGTAAAGATTTCCGCCTTTACCACCTTCATGAGGGGGAGACCACGGATATCACAGCGACGTTGGAAATGACGACGGTGGCGACGACCGACAACGGCGAGATGGAAATCTCGGATTTCAGTTTTCGCACGGATGATTTTTCACAGTTCGTGCTGCAGTATACGCAATACACGGTGGACTTCCACTATGAAATCAACGGCAAGGCCTATGAATTCAGCATCCCCGGCGGCGGATTCATGAGCCTGGAGCATCTGGCCGAAGCCCTGGGCCTTGCCTATGAGGATGCTGCCCTGAACGAAGCCGCTCCGGAGAACAGTGAAGCGGAAAACGCAACCACCAATGAAGTCGTTGCTGTGGAAAGCGCAGACACAGAGCCTGTCACGGATGCCGCGGACACGGCACTCGACCTCAATGCCATTTCGGTCAGCGAGGAAACAAAGGCCTTCGTTGCGAACGTGGCGAACGTGGAGATCTCCGATCCGTCTTTACTCTGGATCGGGAAGGCAGAGAGCGACATCACGGTGGGCGAGCTGAAGGAACAGAACGCCATTTCCGTCCTGTACAGCGCAGAACTGACAGAAGAGCAGATTGACGCCATCAACGCGCAGACGGTGGAAGCCGGAGACTGGGCGCTTGTCAGCATACTCGCCTTCGACACCGAAGAGACCCTGACCCTCACCATGACGGACGGTAAGCAGTACGTGATCAGAGTGACCGACGCAAGAATCACCACGACCGTCATCAGCGCCTCCGGCGAGACCTATGAGATCAGCGTGACCTATGGCGCCGACGCTCAGATCCACGACGGGGCAACACTGGAAGTCACAGAGATCCTGCCGGAGGACGAGAGATACGCCGCTTACTATGAGCAGGCCTCCCAGGTCGCCCTCGGCGACGCTGAAAGCCAGGGAATCGAACTGCCCGTGGTAGAGGGCATGCGCATGTTCGACATCGAGATCCATACCGATGAAGGAAAAATTGAGCCCGCCGCCCCGGTGCAGGTGGACATCCGCCTGGTCAGCGCGAAGGCCGAACTGCTTTCCGTGGTTCACTTTGCCGAAGAGGGCCCAGAGGCCATGGGCATCACCGGTCAGCAGTCTGTCGAGACGGAAGCGGAGACAACTGAAGCACCTGAAGCTGTCACGGAAGCAGAGAGCATGAGCCTCAATGCGATGACCTCCGAAGTGAGCGCATTCGATGAAAATGACGTCCCCACCGAAACAGCCGCCATGCCCTCCGCCCAGGCATTCAATGAAGTTCACTTCACCGCACGAAGCTTCTCGGTATACACCGTGGTGTCGGTGAGCAATGACAATCTTGCTGCATTGGCTGCATTGTTGGAAGACGGTCCATATGCATTGGTCACCGGAATTGCAAACGATAGGGGAGAAGCAGGCTATCCTGAAACATGGGGAACGGATTATTTCACAAAATTCGTTAACGCTTTGGCAATGAACTACAATTATGGATACACCCTGAATGATGGAATTGCTTCTATGGGTGTGCACCTCTGGGAAGACGACGGTCAGAGATATGTGGGCAGCGAGGCCACAGAGTGGTACTTTGAAAGTGCCGGCAACGGAAATTACTATATTTACTGTCTTGATGGCAGCAACAAGCGATATATATATCAACAGGGCGACACGCCTGGAGGCGGCTGGACACCGAATAATAATTTAGCCTTTACACCTGCAAATGACCCGAATAAATGGCGTACGACGTTTTCTGTCATTCCAAACAATGATGGAACAGTCCTCATCAAAAATATAGCCGGTAACTGGTATATGCACAACAACTCGTATAACTGGAGCGGGACTAACAACGAATGGACCTCCCGCAACTATATGATGGAGGATAATCCAAATCAAGATGCCTTGGCCTCCAGCGCTTATAGATTCCGACTCAGCAAGGCCTCCGAAGATTATGACAGTTTTGCAGCAAAGAAAATATCTGTTCAGACGGTTGTGCCGGATACGTCAGGAACGGATTATCAGTACGTAATTTATCGCAAATTCGAGGATGCACAGGGTAATGAAACGCTCTATGCGCTTGCCCATGACGGTACTTTTGTTCGCGTCTACGATGGAGGCGATAGCATATACTGGCGCGAGACAGAGAAGGATATCTATTGGAAGTACAGCCAGTCGAGTTCCGGCGGCCATCGGCTTTATTATACGGACAGTACTACAGGACAAAATGTATATATTAATCCTAATGCGGCTTCCCACCAGACGATGACATCGGGAGAGGCCGTCAGCCTGACCCTCCACGGAAAAGAAAACGGAGACTATGGAACCACCATTGAACGATGGGACCAGGAATCCTATGATTACGCTGGCCTTCACGTCACGGTGACCGACGGTGTGGCCAACTTATCTGCAGGCACCGGCGGCGCCGGTACATCGGATGAGTTTCTGTTTGCCATTGTTGGTGAAATGCCGAGCATCGAACAAGCAGAACCGGTTGAAACTGTCGACAGCAATGCCTTGGGCATCAAGATCACCATGTTCGACTACGGCGAGGCCGATCATGAATACAACGCAGGTGAAAAGCTTAGCGAGATGACAGAGATTGCAGGAAACGAAGAATATACACCACACGCTGCCCATGCACTGGTTAGAAAGTATCTGCAGAACGGTGTACCTGTAAGTACTTCAAATGGGCCGATGACAGGCCTGTTTGATACTGGTGATGCTATCAAATATAAGCAGACAGATGTCAATCATCTGTTTCTCCAAAGTTATTACGACGAAAGCGGGACATTCCGTTATCGTTCTGAGGACAACTTTGCCTATTTGGGATTGAATGGAGAGACAGACTTCACGGTTTATCGTCAGGCAGCCACACCTTATACATCTAACATCAATATTGGACATTCATATTATTATCATGGACATTTTATGCCATATAATGATATCGATATGACAAAAAGGCTTCCTCGTCTTCTGGATCAGTATGGCAACGCTGAATCTGCAGTAGATCTGCCGGTAGAAGACGGCAGAACCTATGAGTATATCAACGGAATCCAGGGAATTCCGAATTATTACGTTGGCATGAAAATGGAGGCAAACTTCAGCCAGCCACGTAACGGGACCCTCGATAACGGCGACGACATGATCTTCAAGTTTACCGGCGATGACGATATGTGGGTTTATATCGACGATGTACTTGTTCTCGACATCGGCGGTATCCATGAGCCGTTGAGCGGGACAATCAACTTTGCTACCGGTGAGGTGACCAACCCTCCTGGCTCAGGCCTGCCACCAACAACAACATTGAAGGCCATCTTCGAGGCTGCCTTAGCAGATAGTAGTACACCTGATGATGTTAAAGAGAAAATAAGAGCAATTGAATGGGACGGTAATACGTTCGCTGATTACACCAATCATTCTTTCAGCGCTTTCTACATGGAGCGCGGAGCCGGTGCGTCGAACCTGGATCTTCAATTCAACCTTAAGGTGACACTTACTGATCAATTCACTGTAGAGAAAGAGCTACCGGAAGATGTCGACACAAGGTATATTAACCAGAGATACAGATACAGAGCAACATTCATGGATGGTGGAACGGAAAAGCCTCTGTATGCCGGCGCGAAAAATGCTCAAAATGAGGTGGTCTGCACAGGTGTTATCTATCAGGGAATGACAGATGGGCAGGGGCATGCTGTTCCGGTGAGCGTAGATGAAAATGGTTATTTTTACCTGAAGCCTGGTGAAGTAGCCGTATTCAAAATGAAGGATGAAACCATACAGTATAATGTGCAAGAAGTGGGAATTGATGTTGATCATATCGAAAAAGTAGAGATCAACGGTGTGGAAACAAATCACAGCACTATTATAAGCCAGAACAATACCGCTTTGGCGGGATATGCAAGCGGGAGAGATCGCAGCAACGTGCTCTTCCTGAATTACCCGTATTTGCAGAATCTGCTGATTACAAAGCATCTTACAGCTGATTCTGCCCCGCTTGATGACGGAGAGGATCCACGCTTCGAATTCAGAGTATATTTGGAGACGACCGTAGTTAATCCAACCGGACAAGAAGTCCGCCAGATGGCATATTATGCTAATGCACCGTATTATCTCGTGAAAGAAGTAAATGGGGTCCAGCACTATTTCACCTTAACAGGGGCAAACAATTCACCTGAGGATCAAGGAACGACTCCGGTGGTATGCTCTACTTCCGGTCGTACCGGTACGATTAACAGTATCCCTCCAGAGTATACTGTCATGATACCTAATCTGGGAACAGATACACACTTCTATGTAGAAGAGGTCATATCAGCTGGAGAAATCCCGGAAGGCTATCAGTATGTCAAGACGGAATTAACTGCAGATACTTACAACGAAGCGGACTCTGCGGGAGCAGTTATTGGAGACACGCTCGGACGCATCAAAAAAGACAAGGATGCAGATGCCCATATTTATAACAAGAAAGAGGGCACCGTAATCTCTGTAAAGAAGAACTGGCAGCCGCTTCCCAATGATCCAGATGCAAGCGTGACGGTGGAGCTGCACCGCTATGCAAAGAAAACCAAAGGAACAATCAATGTAATACTGAAAGACACGACGAGTATTCAGGCCGCGGTTGTAGGCGCAACATTTAAACTGCAGAAGCTGGATTCAAACGGCAATTATGTTGACACAGGTTCAAATGTGACCACGGATGTTAATGGCAAAGCTTCAATCAGCGGACTGGAACCGGGAACGTATAAGCTGGTTCAGACCGAGACCCCTGACGGCTACAGCATGACTGAGCACAAAACGGAGACTGATCCATTTGTTGTGCTGGATAATGTGACGACACATCAGGAATACAGCGAGGTGCTTTATAACACAGCATTGGTGACCTCTGGAAGCCTCACAATTACCGCTTTGGATGACGAAAACGTACCAGTCCAAGGGGCTAAGTTTACGCTGTACAAGGATTCTCAGGAATACCAGGTCGGCCTTGAAACTGGAACAGATGGGAAAATCAATGTCGGAAATCTTAGTGCGGGACACTATTATGTCGTACAGACGGCGGCTCCGGAAGGCTACAAACTTCCGACGAATACGAATGTTGGTGCGTTTACTGTTGAGACAGGCCACCTGGGGGAAGATCAGCATACTGATATCTCAGTGACTAATCAAGGAACACCAAAAGGCACACTGACTGTGACGCTGCTGAAAAAAGACAACGGGGGACCTATCAGCGGAGCAACTATCCAGTTGAAACAGGGAGACGCCGTTGTTGAAACGGAGACCACGGATAAAAACGGAACAGTCACATTTGCCACATACCTTTATGACGGAAATAGCTATACCGTCCATCAGGTTAATACTGGCGATGTGGGAGAAGCATATCGTCTGGCCAACGATATTCCTGTTGCGGTCAATCCAAATGGCGGTGCGCATCAGACCATTACTGCTCAGATGGAAGACAGCCCGAAGGGCAGAGGAACCATTACAGTTACGCTGACGGATGAGAGCGATGAGAATATCCATTATTCAAATGCAACCATCCAGCTAAAGCAAGGCGATACAGTTGTTGAAATCGGAACGACAGACAATAATGGTACGGTGACGTTCGGAAGCAATAATGTTACGCTCTATGAAGGCACCTACACAGTCCATCAGGATAACTTGGGCAATGCGCCCGAGGGTTACGCTACCGCAGCTGACCAGAATGTTACGATTGCTGCTGACGGAGGGACAGACCAGCATGTCAACGTGACGCTTCGTAGCGGTGAAGCCGCCGGAAATGTGACGATTAAGTTGTGGAGAAAACAGGGGACAGCTGAATGGAATTGGGAACTCCTTAAAACTTATACAGGTTTGAAATCAGACAAACCCTATTCGTTTGTTGCGACGGTTGAGCCCAGTGTATATAATAATCATATCTGGTATTATCAGGATGCACAAGACCATCAGGGGGATGGAGATGCTATTAACCCAGGACAAATAAAGCAGTTGAATGCTGCAGACTGGAATAACGGAACTTATCGCTTTACAATTACACCGGAGCAAGATAATACCACGTATACATATGTACTCTTAACAGACTGGGACATAAAGAGTATTTCAAAGATGGAGATGGACAGCTCGAATAGTCTTTCTATTAATTCATTGAGCACTTTCTCCATGACAAAACAGCCTTCAGTTGCAGTACCATCGGGTAATGAACAGATAATGGTTTTGAGCGCAATGAAAAAGGCATATTACTCAGGTAACAGTGCCACATTGACACCTCAGATGAACCTCCTTACGGCAGCGACTGGAGTAACACCGACCGAACCTCCGGAAGGATATGTTGAGGATTCGAGCTTTACGCCGATTAGCTATACTTTAACCAGTGCAGATGACAATTGGCAGTATACCTTCCCGGCTCAGGCCAAAGTTGATGCCGACGGAAATCCGTATTACTACTATGTGGTTGAAACAGCGTGTAACCTTGATACTTATGAATTAACTGGGTATGAGAACGATCCGTTGAGTTCAGATGGAACGATTGAGATTACGAATACACGCAAACAAAGCAATCTTCAGGTAACAAAAACAGTGAAACTAAACGCCTCCACGGACAGCACTCATGGCGGGGAAAACCTGACGTTCTATGTGGGACTGTTTAGAGATGCAACCACAGTGGCAGCTATTGACGGCACTGTCAGGGCCATTAATGTTGAGAGCGGTTCTGCAACCGGTTCTGTAGTATATGAGAATCTGGATATTGGCTCCAGTTATTACGTATATGAGACCGATGCCCAGGGGCATAAACTGGAGGCGGGTCAGAAGAATAACGGCTACTTTGTCACGGTCAGTGGGGGCCAGTCGGCGCCGATTACACTCACTCCGATTGTTAATGTTGATGTAGAAAATGAGAGACGAACCGGGGACCTGGAGCTGACCAAGAAAGTTGCAGGTGATGGCGCGGACACGACGAAGGAATTTGAGTTTACTATTACGCTGACTGCGCCAAACGGTGAGACGCTTGCGGAAAACTATTCGTTTCTGAAGAACGGAGATCCCATTAGTGAAGGGATTACCTATTCACGCGAAGCCGGGAGCACAACTGCAAATATTACTGGTATCAAACTAAAGCATGATGAAGTATTTGTAGTGAAAGATCTTCCTGACGGAACAGGCTACCTGATCTATGAATCTGATTACAGTTCAGAAGGCTATTCCTCCACAATCCCTGCGACAGGAATGGAGGGTTCAATTACCGGAGGTGCGTCTGCAAAAGCCGCAGTTACCGTTACAAACACATTAAGTGCCGGCAATCTGACGGTTGAAAAAACGGTCGAAGGAAACAGCGCAGAAACCGATAAACAATTTGCATTCACGGTAGTCTTCTCTAAAGCCGGAGTGACCGGGAATGCCGGTACCTGGAAGAAGGGAACAGAGGAGACGATCGAAACTGCAGAAAGTACGGACATCACCTTCGATTCCGGAACAGCGACGGTAACCTTCAGCCTTGGAAATGGTGAAGAAGCACGGTTTATCAACTTACCGACAGGCACATCATTCACAGTAAGTGAAAACTCTGCCGATGAAAAAGGATATGAAACGATTGTATCCAGCACCGGAGGAATAGAGAATGAGGATAAAACCGTTACCGGCACAATAAGCTCCGAGACTGCAGTAACAGCTTCCTATGTGAACAAAAAAGAGACCACGGAAGCGGCAGCCGGAAAAGAATGGAAGAGCGGTGAGCAGACGATCGCCTGGCCGGAAGATGTGGAGAAGATAGAGTTCACACTCTATAAGACGGTGAACGAGGTTACCTCCAAGGTTGAGGCAACGGATCTGACGGACTATATGACCCAGGAGGAAGTTGCACAGTTTAAGAATCCTACTGAGATAACGGCTACAAGTAATCCGAAAAAAGCGTCTTGGAATAAGCTGCCGGTAAAATACTGGCTTGAAGCGGATGAGAGTGCAGATCCGACAGTTGAAGCAGGCTGGTACGAGGCAACCTATAGTATTAGGGAGACAAAGATCGTATATACCGAAGCCTCCGGAAAAGAGATCGAGGAAAAAGATCTTCCTGCCGAAGAAGGGATCATCACAAACGAAATCGAAAAAGTGCAGATTCAAGCCACGAAGCAGTGGAAAGACAAAAATGGAACTGTACTTGACGGTTCAGAAGGAAAAGAATATCCCGCGGACGCAGAAGTGACATTCACACTCGTGAAGAATGGAGAAGAAGATCCGACACATACCGTTGTTGTGAATGGTGTGGATGAAACAGAGAATGGCACGGTTACACCACAGAAAAAAGACTATGAGGGTGAAAACTGGACAGCATACTTTACGGAGCTTCCGAAATATACGGACGAAGGCAAGCTCATTACGTATACGGTTAAAGAAACCGTCAAATGGACGGGATATGCGGTTGTTGGGGAAGATACTGTATCGGATAAAGAAACAATCATAAATCAGGAATCCTCTGTTGACATTAACATTCGGAAAGTAGATGGATCAAATGGTGTTACACCGCTGACCGGCGCAAAGTTTGTCCTGAAACGCTTCGACAAGGACTATTTGGAAGCCCTGGAATCCTGGGATGAGAAGGAAGTCAGTTCCGAAGCAGGGAAAGAGGGTACACTGTCGTTCGAAAAGCTGACAATCGGCTATTACGAGCTCGTGGAGACGAAGACACCGGACGGATATATCAAGAGCTCGTCGAACCCGCGCTTTGAAATCAAGGAGGAGACTGACGGAAGTTTGAAAGTTGTCTTTACAGACACTAACATGGTGACGTATAAGGCGGAAAATCAAACATTTACTGTCAAGAACGAACCTGGCACAGCTCTTCCCCAGACCGGCGGGATCGGTACCAAGCTCTTCACCGCGCTCGGCGGGCTCATGACGGCCACGGCAGGCGCGATCCTGACGATTCGCAGAAAGAGAAAGCCTGCAGAAGTCTGATCGATCCCACGCAAAAGCAAAAACGCACAACAAAAAACAAGACCGTACTCCTCGAACTGGGGAGTGCGGTCTTGCGGCAGAATAAACACGGCAAATTGTTGAAATTGCCTTGAATTGTTCACAGGTCATGGATATAATAAGAGGAAAGAGCAGAAGATAAGCGGAAAGGCGGGTGAAGTGGAGATGGGATCAAAGAATGAAGTCGGAAAGGTGGAATACCATTACGGCTTCTATGGCGCTGTCCATGCGGAATACGAGCCGACACATGTCCAGATGGAATACCTTCAGGAGCATGAACTTGGGGATGAACCGGTCCGGATGGATATGCTGATTATCAAGAGAGACTCTGCGGTATTGGTTGATCCTATTGGGAGCTTCTTCCGCACGCATAATGTGCTGGAGTACAAGTCCCCGGAGGATAGCCTGAGCATAGACGATTTCTACAAAACGCAGGGCTATGCATTGCTCTACAAAGGACTGGGAAAGAGAGTAAACGAGATCCCACTGGAAGAACTGACAGTCTCTATTTTTCGACATGCATATCCACGGGAGATGTTCCGAGCGCTGGAGCAGAGCGGTCTGTACGTTTCAGAGGACACGCCGGGAGTGTACAGAATCGCCGGGATGCTGAATGTACCAACGCAGGTTGTGGTAACCTCGAGACTGCCGAAAGGAGAATACAGCGCGTTCAAGGCGCTGGCAAAAGATGCGGCAAAAGAGGATATCATAAAACTGCTTGAGCTTGCTGAAAGCGGCGATTCGCAGATGATCAACTATGTTCAGGCAGTGATGCAGGTAAGTATCGTTGTCAATGAACAAACCATTACAGAGATAAAGGAGGCGGGGATCATGCCGGAAGCAGTACGCAGAGTATTTAAAGAAGAGTTCCAGAAGGAACGTGCGGAAGGACGCGCGGAAATACTTGGTGACCTGGTGAAAGATGGGATAATCAGTGCTGCGGAAGCAGCCAAAAGACTGAATATGACCGAGCGGGAATTTCTGAAAGAAACAGGGATTTATTTGCCACAGTAAGCCGGAATCTGCGATGTTCAGCAGACCGACGGATGCGGCACGGCGTTGTTCACGGCGCTCGGCGGGCTCATGACGTCCACTGCCGGGGCGATCCTGACGATTCGCCGGAAGAGAAAGCCTTCAGAAGGCTGATCGATCCCACGCGAAAGCAAAAACGACCAAAAAACAAGACCGCGCTCCTCGAACCGGGGAGTGCGGTCTTGCGGCAGAATGAACACGGCAAATTGTTGAAACCGCCTTGAATTGTTCACAGTGCTTGAGTATAATGAGAACAAAGACAAAAGGGTGAAGGGAAGAAAAGGCATATGATGTATCCATACATGACATTGAACGACGATACA
>Ga0256404_1010739_pt1 | contig 12540 bp, 8 predicted proteins | sample RumenRJG_01DNA_FD_185990 | JGI IMG/M metagenome (GOLD analysis project Ga0256404, IMG submission 185990) | Bovine rumen microbial communities from Lethbridge, Alberta, Canada - RJG_01 | ecosystem: Host-associated > Mammals > Digestive system > Stomach > Rumen | place: Canada: Alberta | collected...
GTTCCTGGGTATGGCAGGTGCCTCTATGACAACGGATAAGATGGGTAACAGTATCGTTGACCCGTCAAGCATCACGCAGAGCGTCCTCGACATGATCTGGTCGCTCTTCTCTCTCTTCCCTGCAGCGATGGCGCTTATCATGGCGGGGCTGCTGCTGTTGTATCCGATCAAAAAATAGGTTTATAATATGTCTATGCTTTCCCTTTCTTCCCAAGTGCAGCAATGCCTTGAAACAAATATTCTGCCTTATTGGATCAATAAGGTGCAGGATCCTGACGGCGGCTTCTACGGCCGCGTCGACGGGCACGACAATGTACATCCTGAAGCTGAGCGCGGAGCCGTGCTCAATGCCCGTATTCTCTGGGCTTTCTCAGCCGCTTACCGCGTGCTGCACAAGCCGGAGTATCTCGCTGCTGCCGAGAACGCATACCGCTATGTGACGCGTCACTTCATCGACCCCGACTTCGGCGGTGTCTACTGGAGTGTCGACTGCCATGGCAAGGCGCTCGATCCGAAGAAGCAGACCTATGCCATCGGCTTCACCATCTATGGCCTCTCCGAGTATGCCCGCGCTACGGGCTCCAAAGAGAGTCTCGCGAAGGCTGCCCAGCTCTTTCGTGACATCGAGACGCATGCCTACGACAAAAAACATAATGGTTATATCGAAGCACTGACCTGTGCCTGGGAGCCTATCGCTGACATGCGACTCTCCGACAAAGATGAGAACGGCAGCCGCACGATGAACACCCATCTCCATATCCTTGAGCCATACACGAATCTGCTGCGGGCAGCACGTGAGCTCGGCGACGACAATCTGGCCCAGGAGGTGGCACCGCGCGTGCGTAATCTCATTGACATCTTCGTAGGGCCGCTGCTCAATTTCAATACCGCTCACCTTGACCTCTTCTTCGATGATGAGTGGAAAGGTAAACGGAATATTGAGAGCTTCGGTCATGACATTGAAGCGAGCTGGCTGCTCCATGAGGCGCTTCTCGTCCTCGACGACAAGGCGCTCACGAAGAAGCTTGAACCGGCTGTGCGGAATATCGCCCACGCTGCCGATGAAGGTTTGCAGCCCGACGGCTCGATGATTTACGAGCATTGGAAGGACACGGGGCGTTACGACCGGCAGCGTCAGTGGTGGGTAGAGTGCGAGTGTGTCATCGGGCATGTCAACCTCTATCAGCATTTCGGTGATAAGGAAGCCCTCCATATCGCGGAGCGTTGTTGGGAGTATATCGACAAGCACCTCGTGGACCACGAGAACGGTGAGTGGCACTGGGCCGTGCTCCCCGACGGCACACTGAACCTCGACGATGACAAGGCCGGCTTCTGGAAATGCCCGTATCACAACACGCGTATGTGCCTGGAGCTCATCGAGCGGCTCGGATGATACTGTTCCCTCACACATATCTTTTCCCACATGGATTTTTCTCACACGGATCTTAAAGATTTTAAAGATTATTACGCCGCTTTGCGTCTTAGAAAAACATTAATTTCCAATAATATCCGTTAATTGGACAATAATATTATTGATAATTAATTGGTCAACAATTTTGTTGTTAATTAATGGGTAATTGACGGAAATTAATGTTTAGATCCCTACCGCGTAGCGAATAGCGTAGCCATCTTTAAAATCTTTAAGATCCGTGTGAAAAAGATATTCGTGTGAAATAAAAATCTTTGGAGATGTCTGTATGGTAATATTCTGAAAAGGCAGAGAACTATGAGTGAATATCAGATCTTACATGAGATCACGCCCTTGCAAGGTAAGGACGGAATCTACATTGTCGAACGTCATAAGAAAGAGTTCGACTATCCGGTACATCGTCATGAGTGTGCCGAGCTCAACTTTGTTGAGAATGCGGCAGGTGCACGGCGTATCGTCGGCGACAGCAATGAGGTGATAGGCGACTTCGACCTTGCTCTGATCACCAGCTTTGATCTGGAGCATGCCTGGGAGCAAGGCACGTGCCACAGCGATGATATCCGGGAGATAACGATCCAGTTCGATTTTGGTATGGGCGAAGGCAGTTTCTTCGACCACTCGCCTTTCCGCAGCATCTTCAATATGCTTCAGCGGGCAAAGAAAGGACTCGCTTTCCCGAAAAACGACATCGCCAAGGTATACGATAAGCTCGATACCATCGCCAAGTTGCAGGATCCCTTCCGGGCAACCATGCAGCTGATAGAGATTCTCCATTCTCTCTCGCTGAGTGAGAAAGCCTACACCCTCGCCACGACAAGCTATGCCAAGGTGAAAGTGCAGGATGACAGTAAGCGGGTGCTGAAAGTGAAAGAGTATATCAATAACAACTATCAGCACGAGATCAAACTCGAGGATGTGGCAGCCATTGCCAACATGAGCCGTACGTCCTTCAGCCGGTTCTTCCGTCAGCACACCGGTCGTACACTTTCCGACTATATCACCGATATCCGCATGGGTTATGCTACACGTATGCTTGTCGATACTGAGGAGAGCATCAGTGAGATCTGTTTCCTCTGTGGCTACAACAACATGAGTAACTTCAACCGTACCTTCCGAAGGCTGAAAGGCTGCACACCGGGCGAGTACCGGGCGCAGTATAAGAAGATTAAGGTATTAATATGAGGCCCCACCCCGACCCCTCCCCCATCCAGGGGAGGGGATGATTACATGGATAAACGAGTATTTGCAGCCACAAAGAATGTTTTCCCGATTACAGGTGGATCTATGGAAACAACCTCGAAGAGGTCGTACATGGTTAGCCCCATGCAAGGAGCGCAGCGACGTAGCATGGGGCTGTGATTGGCCCGGTTGACCTGAATACCGGCCTCGAAGAGGGCGAACATGGTTTAAACACCCAACAGCTGTAACCAGCATCCCGACCATGTTCGCCCTCTCCGAGGCCGGATATCAACGAAACTACAACGAACCCCAACCCCACGTTTCGGCTTCGCCTCACGTGGGGCTAACCTTGTGGCACCTCTCCGAGGTGCTGTCTGCCTCTAAGAAAGAACGAATTTCAACCGTACAGTTCGAAATTATTCGTATCTTGCGTTCTTCTTTCTGAGCCAACGGGCAAAGAAACGGTCGTAGACGATGTAAGTATTGTCTTGCTTGTAGACAAACTCGCGGTTGATAAGTGCCGTGAGGGCGATGCTGATACTGCTTGGGGCAGGTAGTCGGTATTTTGAAATAAACTCCATGGATGTGACCGAACTGACGCACTCTTCCTGTGCAATGGCAGAGAGTAGGGCTGCCTGATTGTTTGTCAACGACTCATAATAGCTGTTGAATGCCACATCCTGTTCATCAACCAATTCTTCTATTGTACTGTCTATCGCCTCAGTAGTGATTGCTTCCTTCATCTCATACAACCGGTTAAGGACAACCTGCAGATACCAGGTCTGCCCATCAAGACTCGTATAGAGATGGTGGAAGACCTCTTTACTCATCATTTGGCCATTAGGCAGAAACAGTCTATTGGCGAATTCCAGGTATTTGCTTTCGTCAATCAACGGCAGATTCATGATCTGTGCACTCTGATAGAACGGACGCTTGGCGGACAGGAACATGTCCGACATGATATGCTGTTTACTGCCAGCAAAGATGAAGTAAACGTTTGGCAGAAACTGAATATATGATCTCAATAAGGCTTCCGTCCCTTTCTCCGGGTATTCAGCTACTTGTTGAAACTCATCAATGGCAATATAAATCCTTTTTATCCGAGAGTTTGAGATAGTCGAAGATCTTCTCTAAAGTGTCAACTTTCCCGATAACTGTTTTTGCGAAGTAATGGATAAACTCGGTCAAGTTGCGTGTAGCATTGACATCCATATAGAAACAACGGATGTCGTTGTCTGTTCGAGCTATCTCAGCAAAAGCATGGTGGATAAGTCCCGTCTTTCCGATTCGTCGTGGGGAGATGAGGACGATGTTGCGCTCGTTGTGCAGGGCGCGAAGTAGCGTCTTGGTCTCTTGCTCGCGATCGCAGAAATATTCCGGCCCTTTATAGCCATAGATAACGAAAGGATTATTCAGCTTTTTCATGTTTCCCGTTTCATGTTTTATGAAATGTCTGTTGCAAAGATAGACAATTAATCGCAGACGACAAACAATGAGACAAGAAAAAATCCGGCTCCTTGGAATGAAGAAGTCGGATTGTTCAATGGTTAAAATATCTCTCGATATTAATTTCTGTATGGCCAAGCCTTGATGCGAGCTGTCACTTTGATAACGTTCTTGGGCTCGTTCTCATCGGTAAGGATGAGGTAAGTCGGATGCTTCGGGTCATCAGTCGTGATCTTGAAGCGGCGGGCTGTGGTCCATGCGAACGGATAAACGATATTTGCATAACCGTAATACTTCACATAATAGTTACCGTTCAACACATTGTTTGCAGCATTGTATGTGAGCTCCACCTCGTCGTTTCCGATGAGCTTGTAGTCCATAGCCAGTGTGCCCCACCATGATGCGCTGCCATCGAAGCTTGCGAACGACAGACCGAAGTTCTTACCGTAGTTTGCACTGAACTCGTAGGTACCAAGGATGGCATAACGCGTCTCTTCACCATACTTATCCTGATAATTTGTCTTCGAGTCGTTCCAGTAAGCTTGTCCGAATGCGCTCAGTCCGCTAAGGCTTACACCCCATGCACCAAGCACGAACTGCTGGTTGATAGGTGGAATAATTGGCATGAGCGCTACACTCTTGTCGGCCGGGTTGAGCCATATGCCGTCTGTAGAGTACGTGAAGCCTGTGATGGTCTTGCCGCGGAACGTTACGGGCTTGTAGAGCTCATATCCGCTTGGCGTAAGGGTGAATGGCATGTCTGTGTCTTCACCGGTAGCCTTGTCGGTCACCGTGATCACATTATAGTTGAGCGATGCGTTCAACGTGTCGTTGTCAACGACGACAGCATAGTTGTTATAGCTTTCCATCGAGTCGGCAACAGCTTGTATCTGCTTGTAATAGTCGGACCATGATGACTGTGCAGGTACCATGACGATGCGGTCACCATGTTTCTTTCCCTGGAGGATGACCGAGTCTTTTGTGGCAGAGAGCACACGGAACTCCAGGTCGCCATTAAAGCCTTTGCCCAGCGTACCGTAGTCGCTGTTGCTCGGGTCGGAGTAATAATGGAAGACGGGATTGTACTCGTCGAACGAAAGCACTGTACCGGAGCTCTGCTCGAGCTTGAAATGTGAGGTGAACGTACTGTCCGGACCGTATGCCTCGCTGCCAACGGTCACGTTGGTGTTGTCGAACTTGCACCAGATGTTCTGCCCACCATAAGTCAGGTTACCGTAATAGTGCATAATCCAGCCGCCTGTCTGGCTGGTGAGCACCTCGCGTGTGGTGCTCTGAGATTTCGCGGCACGGTTGGCAGAAGAGTCGTCAAAGACATCGTCTACCGTAGGCGTGCAGGCTGCAAAAAGCAGGGCGACAACCGCGAAGAGTCCTAAACTGAATATTTTTTTCATACGAATAGTCTATTAAATTTCCGATTGAATAGCCTTTTACTTCAAATGGCGCAAGTCGAGCGTTGACACTTCCTCAGAGCGTCTCAGCACGATGGTGCGCAGTTTGTCGAGGTCGATGCCCCATTCGTTCTTGAAATACTCCTTCACGAGATTGAGCTTGCTGACAATAGCCTCATACCCCGTGGTGTCGTAGGTGGGAACGAGCTCTTTCGTCTTTTTATCAACCGTGTATACGGTGTCTCCGTTCTCATCGAGCTTCACTTTTATGCTCTTTTCAAGAATGCCATCCCACGCATCCTGTGTATGTGTGACATAGGTTGAATAGATCTCAGCGAAGTCTTCATTATACTCCTTAGAGGCATAACCGCTGACAAAACCCATGGCTGGTGCGTCAGCATCCTTGACGTTAATCCAGTTGGATGTCTGGTATTTGCCGGTAGAGATTGTCTGGAACTCCGTGCTGTAGTCTTTCTTCTGCGTAAGGATATGGCAGAACTCGTGGTGCATGGTATGGAAGAACCAGTAGTTGAGGTCGATAGGTACAGCTCCGGTGTTAGGTTGCGGGCTGTCGACATCGATGACGGGATGGTCAATATCGATGTTGTTCACACGGAACAATGTGACCTTCACGCCGCCTTCTGCCACGCCGAGCACGATGCTTCCGTTGGAGTCGTATTCAGGCGAGCCGATGAGCTGATAGATGCGAGGACTGTTCGTCTTGAGGAAATCAGTTCCCAACAGCTCACTGTAAGCATCCATCCACACATGTTTGACCATGATGGCGAGAGCCACTGATTTGTTGTAGTCGGCTGGGATGACGTTGTAGTAGTTGTCTGTCTCTTTATCGTTGTAGCGATAATAGAACCGGATGTTGTATACATCGGTAAAGTTGGTCTTTGTCCAGCGGTCGAGCTCCGTGCTGTCTGCTGCCGTCGTGTTGTTGTCGAAGATGCTCTGACTGCTGAGGTCATCGTCGGAGCACGCCGCCAACATCGACGTTGCCGCCAAGGCCAATATGATAATTTTATTAAACTTCATAACTGTTGATTCGATAATGATTAAACATGTTCTTACGCCTTACCTTGGGTTGGCCTCCAGTCCAGCGTTGATAACATCCGATGGCAGCTGGATAGCGCCCCGCTTGTCAGCGGCATGGAAGATGATAGGATCTTCACTGTCGACGAAATGCGTGAACTCGATGCCATAACGCTTGATGTCGATGAAGCGTAGTCCTTCGCCCCAAGTCTCGAGACGACGCATCTGCAGGATGAGCTGGATAAGATTCTCCTGGGTTCCTTCTTCAACAGTGAATCCTTGCGGATGGAGCACTTTCTTGATGGTACGCTGAGAGTTGGCGGTAGGAGTGACTTCTGAATATTTCACGCCATCCATATACGTGTTGACACTTGCTTCAGTGAGTGTGGGGCGTCTTGCCGAGCCTCCCGCTGATTTACAATGTGCTATGACCCATGTGTTCATGTCGGCCAATGCGTTGGTAAAGTCCTTCTTCAGCGCGTAGGCTTCTGCACGTACAAGCAGCGTCTCTTCCGTGGTGAAAGCCATGTCAATGATGTGCGCGAAACCGGTATCGTTCACCTTGTCGGTCACTTCGAAGTGCTCTCTGACTTTTGGGAAATAGATCTGCTGAGTGCTACCATAGAGCATAGTGGCATAATAGAGCGTATTGTTTGTAGATCCGGTTCCCCATGGTGCCGGTGCCCAGAATGTTTCGCGCGATGTCATGGTCTGGTTGTGCGCAAAGCGGCGATAGGAGGTTGAGCCTTGGAAGGCACGTCCTGCAAAAGAATAGGCCGGAAGGATGAGCAGATTGGCATTCTCCTCCGACTTGATATAAGCGTTGCCCAGGTCATTAGCGCCTAAGGTTGTGTATGCGGAATAGTCGCGCAACCTATTGGCTGGGTTTGTCCCCAGCACTTTCGTGGCGTACTCAATGGCCTTATCGTAGTTGTGATACATCAGGTTGAAACGGGCAGCAAAAGCAAAGGCGGCGTTCTGATTGAAGTGGTACTTCGGTGTCGTCATGTAGCTGTCGTTTACTCTGGGCAGGGCGGCCTCGATGTCACGGTTGATGCTGGCATACAGTTCTTTCAGCGTGCCACGCTTATACTTCGTGTTGACACTCTGCTCCGGTTCCGTAGGATAAGGCAATCCTAGATAGACATCGGCAGAGTCGGGGTTGTAGTTCATGCAGAAGACATTAGCCAGCTCGTACATGTTGAAAGCACGACAGAGCAGTGCCTCAGCATATTCGGCAGGATAAGCAGCTGTGTCACCTATCTCTTTCAGGTCAGCGAGCGCCTCGTTGGCTGTACCCACTTTCTCGTAGAAGTTGTTCCACAACGAGTAGGGATCATCATTGCCTTGTGTGTCAACATCCTTGAAGCGGTACATCTCTTCCTGGCTGATACCTGTATAATACTGGGAGCCGTTGTCGGTGACATTGTCGGAACTCATCTCGAAGATGAAGTTGGGCAGATGGGTAGGATAGGCATCGACAAGCAGCTTCTCCACTTTCTCGCCTGTATTGACCTGCGCACGGTCATCGGGCAGCTTGTCGAGATAGTCGTTGCAGGCAGTCAGGGCAAAGAGTGACAGCAGACCTGCAAATGTATATAGTTTCGATTTAATATTCATAATATAGTCTGTTATTAATTTGACCTTATGCGATTAGAGTCCAAGCTTCAGCGTGAAAGTGAACTGACGTGCCATAGGCACAGCTACACCACCGGCGTTGAAGAACTCAGGATCCTGTCCGTTGAGCTTTTTGTCAGCATAGAGCAGGAAGAGGTTTGTGGCCTGGAGCTTCATGCTAGCGTTAGAGAGACGGACAGCGTTTACCCATTTCTTCGGGAAGTCGTAGGCAAGCGAGATCTCCTTCATGCGGATGAAGTCACCTTTTGCTACACGTGCCGTAGAGAGGTTGTAAGCGTTGTATGCACGGCTAAGCTTACTGTCGCTGCTGTAGACACGTAGGTCGGCAATGACGGGGATGTCGGTGTATTTCTCTTCACCGGCTGTTGTCCAGCGGTTCTTAAATTCCTTCGGCATAGCGTCGAGGTCGGAGTAGTAAGAACTGAAGACACGGTCGAGACGGATCTTGTTGCCGAAGCTGTAAGTAGCAAAGATGATGAGGTGCCAGTTCTTATAAGAGAAGGTGTTGCCGAGCGAACCGGTTGTGGTAGGCTCTGTAGGACCTTCATAAATGAGGTAGTCTTTCACCTTTGACTGGAAGTCGATATCAGAGGTGGTCAACTCACCGTTCTGGTTGATGAACGTTGGCAGACCTTTCTCGTTCAGACCCTTGAAGTCGATACTGAAGAGTGCACGGTGTGGATAGCCCACCATCGTGAAGCCGTTGCCGGTAATGAGGTCGATGATTCGGGTGTCGGTATCGAGGTTGGTCACCTCTGTCTTATAGTGCGAGAAGATGAAGTCGGTTGTCCACTGGAAGTTCTTCGTCTGGATGTTCTTACTGGTGATAGAGAGCTCTTCACCGTTTGACTTCATGTCGGCGACATTGGCATATTTGAGGATAGAGCCGCCGACACCCGTCGTCTGCTTCGGGCCGATAAGGTCGAAGTTTTTACGGGTCCAGTAGTCGAACGTCACGTTGATACGGTTGTTAAGGAAACCAGCATCGAGACCGATGTTGAACTCATGTTTCTTCTCATAGGTCAGGTCGGGGTTGGCAAAGTTGTAAACATACAGGCCCGACTCCTTATCGTTAGCAAACGGACGGTAGGGGTTGTAGCTCTGGATGATGGACGAAGCGTTTGTCGTGGCAGGATCCTGACCGGTCAGTGAGTAGGAAGCGCGGATGGTAAGGTTGGACAATACGCCTTTGAAGGTCTTGTCAAACCAAGGCTCCTCGTGCGCGTTCCAAGATCCGGAGACGTTCCACGTAGGCAGCCAACGCGCTGACGTGCTCTTACCCAGACGGTTACTGCCCTCGTAGCGCTCGGTGAAGTTGAGGTTGTAACGGCGCTTGTACGAGTAGTTGATGTAGCCGTAGAACGAGGCCTTGCGCTCATAGGTGTTACCGAGATTATAGTAGACGCTGTTCTGTTCGGCTGCCTGCTTGAAGTAGCGGTAGTCGTAACTGCCGAGGAGTCCCATCTCATACTGGGTGCCTACACCGTTGAAATAGCTGCTGAAACGGTCGGCATTGTTAACCTCCATACCATAGAAGACGTTGACGATATGCTCTTTCTGGGCACCGAAGGCATCGTTATAGTTGGCGGTGAAACGAGCGTCCCAGCCATTCATCTTATATTTCTGCTCACTGTAGAAGCCACCATTAGGCAGCACGGTGATAGGCAGGGAGTTGGCAACGTCAGGATCGGTATAGAGCCATGGGTTGCTGTCGCGGATGGTGGCTGTGCTCATGGCGCGGTACGACTGTGCCATGTTACTGTTCTCTGTCACCTTCGTAGCGTTGACGGTTTGTGCGAACTTATAGTCGATAAGTGCCTGCAGTTGAACCTGCGTGATAGGCTTATACGTAAGTTGTGCCTGATATTTGAGGTCAATGACATCAAGATCCATGTAGTTGTTGTTGAGCTCGTTCTTGATGTTGAACGGAGCATAGTTGCGCGTGTAATACGTGTTTGGATCGAGGGCACGCGAGGTGTTGATGGCGTAAGAGTACGGGTTGATGTCGAAATAGCGGCTCACGGCACCCGTCACGGCATCCACGCTCTGGTTAGTCGTGCCCGGAGCACGCTGTTTACGGTAAGAAGCGTTGCCGATCATGTTCAGTGAGAGCTTCTTGCTGAGGTTGTAGTTGGCATTGATGTTGGCGGTGTAACGCTTCACCTTGCTCTGCAGCGTCCAGCCCGGATCGCTCATGTAAGAGAAAGAGACGTAGTACTGTGCCCTGTCGGTACCAGTGCTCATGCTGATAGAGTGATTGCGGCTGATGCTGTTGGAGAAGAGCTCGTCGAACCAGTTGGTGTTGCGGTATTCAGCCTCACGCAGGTATGCGTTCATGGCAGCGTCGGTGTTGGCGAGGGCAAACTTACCGGTTGTAGCGTCGTAGGTGTTCATGAGTTGATACATCTTGCCGTAGACGCCACTGTTCGAAGCGTTGAGCAGACTGCTGAACGAGAGCCAGCCGTCGTTGTAGAGCTCTTTGTAGATACCCATCTGCTCCTGCGAGTTCATGATGTTGAACTGGCTGTAGCTGGGCTTGAGGCGCATGGTGTACTCACCGGTGTAGCTGATGTGGTTCTGACCGGCATGACCTTTTTTCGTGGTCACGACGATCACACCTGACATGGCGCGTGCACCGTAAATAGAGGTAGCTGAACCATCCTTCAGGATCTGGAAGCTCTCGATATCGTCGGAGTTGAGGCCGGCAATAGCGGAGGAGATAAGGGTCTTGGCATCACCGGAGCTGAGGGCATCGGCATTCACGTCGGTCACATCTTCCATAATGACACCGTCGACAACCCACAGCGGCTTGGAGCTACCGTAGATAGACGTGGCACCACGAACACGGATCTTAGGTGCTGTACCGAATGTACCACTGACGTTCTGCACACTCACACCTGCTACACGGCCTTCGAGTGAGCGTGAGATGTCGGCGATACCGTCGAGCTTGGCCTTGTCGGCATCAATCTTCGTGGCAGCACCGGTAAACGTGCGCTTATCCATCTGCTGCACACCTGTGACGACGACCTCACCGAGCGTCTTATTGTCTGGTGTGAGCACGACACGCATGCCTTGTTTGGCTGCTACGGTCTGCTTTTGCATGCCAATGTACGTGAATACAAGGCTCTTGCCTTTGGGCACTTGCAGGGTGAAGTGTCCTTGAGCGTCGGTCACTGTTCCGGTTTTCGTGCCTTCCACCATAACGGACGCGCCTATGATAGGCTCGTTATCGTCTTGGGAGACAACGGTTCCGGAGATGTCGGTTTGGGCATATACCCCTCCTAAAATAAGGAAAAGACATGCCATAAGAGCGAATAGTCTTTTTTGCATACTTCTCTCCGTTATTAATAATTAAACAAATAAATTCTCCTTTTTATAATCCTTAAATGAAAATGCTTACAATTTGATACCTTATTAACTTCCCAGTCATAAAATTGATATCTATTTGCAAAGTTAATAAATTATCGCTAACAAACAAACAAAAAGAGCAAAAAATATCAAATTGTGTATATTTTGCTGCTTTAATATTACAAAAAGTGTCTTTTTAAAGTGGTTTTTAGTTGGATAACAAACATGCATTCCTGCGTAATCATTATGGTTTGACTACGCAGGAATATTAGGTCGATTTGTCGTTTACAGATATATACCGAATGACAGTGTGTGGAAGCGTAAGCCCCAGCCGTCTTTGACAAGATGCGCGGGACTATACTTGAAATAATAGTCGAGGAAAGGTGTCCTAACGGTAGCCAGGAAGTCAACCGTTACGGGGTTGATATGGATACCTTTGCGTGACTCCTTGACCGTGCGCCCGTCCTCTTTCCATTTAGACAGGACGCTGGCATGGGTGTTGAGGTTGATGACGGGTCCGAGGGAGAATCCGAACTTCCCGGCCCTGTACACATACTGCACGGGAAAGGTGAGGCTGAACACTTTGATGCGTGAGAACTTGGGGCGCATACCGTCGTCGTAGCCCGTTAGTCCCAAATGCTCATCGCCGTCGAGCACGAACCGCACATCTTCGCGGGTGCGATAGTTGCGCCAGTCTACACCGAAGCCTGCCGAGAACCCGTGGTGGCGCGTCAAATAGTCATATTGTGCGATAACCCACCACAGTTCCCACGAGCGGAACGAGTTGATGTCTACTGAGTTCGGCATACCCGGTGCCCCGTTGAATCCTGCATAGAAATGCATGCTGATTTGTCTTTTTGGATAGGTCTCCTTACATTTCTTATTGCGCAGGGGGCCGATGGAGAAGCTGAAGTCGTTGTCAATGCCGCTTGTGCTGACATAGTTGCTGTCGACGAGTTGCAACGTGTTCCGGTAGTTGTATTCTGGGTTGCCATCCCTGCCTTCGATGTGGATTGTCTGCATGGAGTCGGTGGTGATGACCGTCACGCGGTT
>Ga0256404_1010741_pt1 | contig 12539 bp, 11 predicted proteins | sample RumenRJG_01DNA_FD_185990 | JGI IMG/M metagenome (GOLD analysis project Ga0256404, IMG submission 185990) | Bovine rumen microbial communities from Lethbridge, Alberta, Canada - RJG_01 | ecosystem: Host-associated > Mammals > Digestive system > Stomach > Rumen | place: Canada: Alberta | collected...
AAGTCCTATTTTTAAGTAGGGCTTAGAGCCGTTTACGCTTTTTTCAATGAAAACTCAACAGATTGCCCGAAATCTGCACCTCTGGGATGAAGTTAGGGACTATTGCTTATTTGCAACAGTCCCTTCTATTTTTGATTTGAAAGAAAAAATGACTATGAAAAAGCTGAAATGGTTTAAGAGAGTAATATCGGGCGCACTCGCCGTAGCTGTATGTGCCACCTCACTTTTCGGTGGGGTGGATTTTGGCGTTTTCAAAGCATCAGCAGCAGGTGACAGTAGGCTGACGCTAACCCCTGCGCTGTGAGCCTATTTGTGACCGCCTTGCTCTGCGGCGGCAAACTACCCGAGGCTCAGAATAAAAACGCCGCACGGGGCATCGTGGTGCATATGTGAGCCTGCGTTTTTCTTTTTCTAATAATTATCATTGACATTTATCTATATGAGTACATCAGCGCTATTTGCCTTGCTCGTTTTCTGTTCGTTTTGGATTTGCCGTTGTCGAACAAAACGAATATAAAAATTTATAAAAGTATAATTTGCAAAAAAATCTGTTCGCTGTTGTTCGTTTTGCTTGTTTTCCGCTCGTTTTGCAAATGGCTCGAAAAGTTCGTATCAGCGCTGAAATGTATTTGTTCGTTTTGCTCGGCGAAAAAAAGATAGGGGTAAGTATTTTGCAAAATACAGTTTGATTAATTGTCTTCAGAACGGTTTTTAATTGTCCGCCGATTTTCTGCATCAGGCATTTTTCACCCCATAATATAAGTAGAGGGAAAAATACAGCGCCTATCTCAAAAATTCCGCCGAACGAGCAAACAAGTGTGTGCAAAGCCCGCAGTTGCTGAGAAAACTCTGTTTGCTAGTTGTTTGCTGGTGTTTGCTGAGTTTGCTCGTTATTTGCTTAATGTTTGCTGAACCAAAAGAACAGAAAGCCTTTAACTGTGTGGATAGCCGTGCATTGTTTGCTTGTTTGCTCAATATATTGATGTGAGCTTCGGCAGATAAAAATGTCCTTACAAACGATTTTTAAATGTCCTGCAAAACTATACACTTTGAGATTTTCTTCCCATAATATAATCAGAGGACACTCAAAAGGGTGTTCTTCTTTTTACCATGAGTGACAGCAGCCTGCACCACTGCACCTGTAAATTTTTGCTGCCACTACCGTCACTGCATTATAAAAAGCCTTTACCTGCGCACTTTGCGATGTGACACTTGATGTGATGGGTGACGGTAGGGGTGACGGTAACTCTCGCACTGTGAGCCGATTTGTGAGCGCCTTGTTTGCGCCGACAAGTTACCCGAGCTGCTTCCCGAAAACGCCTCACAGGGCATCGTGGCGCAGGTGTGAGCATAAGTACAGGGGGGGTATCCCGATCCTCGCCGAACAACCGAACAAAGCAACTCAAATCCCGTAGATATGCTGTTTGCGCCGTTCGTTTTCTGTTCGTTCTTGTTCGTCGTTGTTCGTTGTGTGTTCGTTTTGGAAATCGCTTTAAAAACTCGCAAATGCGCTGAATACTGCGCTTGTTCGTTCTGTTCGGTGAAAAAAAGAGATACCCCTGACCTGCAAGATCAATCAAAAAATGTGGTCGGAGAGGTTTTTAAATGTGGTCAAAAACTATACACTCGGCTTTTTACTTCCCATAATATATATAGGAGCATCCGAAAGGGTGCTCTTTTTCATTTTTCATCAGTGCGCCGCACAAGGTCCTTGTGATCGACGCACACGAGCGCTATTATCATCTGTTGTAAATCTCAACAAGTCAAAGTTCGGTTTATTGTGCAAGGCTACAAGAAATATTACAATTTTCAAATTTACCCCCCTCAAAACACCTTGCTCACTGCCTCTATATTAGAGGCACAAATTAAAAACTCATCGTGTTTTTCACTAAAAGAAAGATCAGTTTTCCGTGCAGGTCTACAAAACGAATTGCAAATATTATTTTTGGGTGTGCAAAATCATGTTCTCTGTCTCTCTATTATAGAGGGCAATAATTACAGCAACTTGACAAATCAAAGTTTTGTTTGTTGTGTAGTGGTGCAAATATATTTGTGAATTTCAATTTTGGGTGTGCAAATATTCTTTCTCACTGCCTCTATATTAGAGGGCTATGTTTCACAGCATTTTGAAAAATGAATAACGAAGGAGTGAGTCCAATGTGAAAGCCAGCGAACAAAAATAGGAGAGCAGCACCAACATTATCTCTTTCTGCCATGATAACAGAAAGAAAAAGAAGTCAATTTGAGGGGTGCAAACGGCAGTCCGAAAATCGCAGGTATTCTGTCAATGCCAGCATCGCAGGCGGCAGTCCGCCACCGCCCGCTTCACCGGCTCGGGGCGGACCCCGGACCCCCTCATAGCGAAAAGAAAGGAGTGATGAAATGAGAACAAGAGATGTAACTATCACCATCCGCTGTACCGAGGACGAGCGGAGAAAGATCAGAGAGCGAGCCGCAAGCCGAGGTCTGAAGCTGTCTGACTTCGTTCTGCGGTCGGCGCTGGGCAAGAAGATCGTTGTGCTTGACGGCTTCCACGAGCTGAGCAAACAGCTCAAAGCTGTGGGCAACAATCTCAACCAGCTGACCAGACTTGCACACGAGGGCAGAATAAAATCCGTTGACCTTAACGAGTGCAGCCGCACACTGTTTGACATCTACGGTCGGCTGGGCGAGATGCTAAAGGAGGTGAAGTGATGCCGATAATCCACTTTGCAAACAGCAAGAATCAAAGCACGGGCGGCTTGAAAAAGCTGCTCGGCTACGTCAGCAGAGAGAAGAAAACCAAGCTGGAGGACAGGTGGTTTGTGTCGGGAGTCAACTGTTCTCCCGAGAGCGCCTATGAGGAAATGCAGCTGACCAAACACGCAAACGGCAAGACAGGCGGCAGGCTGTACTATCATCTTGTGCAGAGCTTCCCCAAGGGGTATGACATCAAGCCCGAGCTTGCACACAAGATAGCTTTGGAGCTGACCGAGAAAGCGTTGAACAAGTACGAATGTGTGGTGGCAACTCACATCGACAGAGAGCATATCCACAGTCACATTGTGTTCAACTCGGTGAGCTTTGAGGACGGCAGGAAGTACCATTCGGACAACAACAGCCTGCACGGATTGATGAAAATGTCAGATGAGATTTGTGAAAGCTACGGTGTTCACACCTTGCAAAAGCCTACATTTAATAAAGACGGGCAGAATGATGTTCTCGGCGACAAGGAGTACCGCAGTGCCTTGCGAGGAGAGAGCTTCAAGTTCGCTTTGATGAACGCAATCACAGACTGTATGAAACAAGCGAAATCCAAAAAGCAGTTTGTCAAACTAATGAATCGCAAAGGTTACGATGTGCGGTGGGAGCAGCAGCGAAAGTACATCACCTACACCACGCCGAAAGGAAAGAGATGCAGGTGCAATAAACTGCACGATAGGAGATTTACAAAGGAGATGATGGAATATGAATTCAAGATCAGAGATAGGATATTTAATGGAGAAGAACAAGGAGAGCTTTCAGGAGGCTTCGGAAACCGCTCCTATGGTGATCGTTCAGGAGCAGAACTGGACGGCGGTGCTGAAGGTCCTCAGTTCGATATGTCAGTCGCAGGACGAGGTCAGAGAAGAAGTAAAAGAGCTGCCGACCGGCAAACAGATGACGAGGTACGAGCAGAACCAGTCGATACTGCTGGGCAGGTACCAGCAGGAGAGCGAACAGAACCGTCAGCAGATACGGCAGGAGATGAAAGAGATGAGCAGCGAACTGCTGAAACAGGTTGGGAGCATGAGCGCAGAATACTCCTCAAAGCTGAAAGAGCAAGAGAGCTGGCGGCAGAAAATAAGCTCAAGGCTGTTCAAGGTGCTGATAGCATCACAAGCGCTGCAATTGATACTGTGGGCGATGTTGCTGCGCTGGCTACGCTGATAGAGGACAATGATGAGGACGAGGACAAGCACTACGCTCCCGTTGACCGCAAGCGGCTCAAAGAGGAATGGGAAAAGAAAGAGTCTCTCGGAATGAAAATGGGATAGATTTATGGAATTATGAAAGGGAAGATTTATATGAAAGACATTACAATTACAAACAAGCCAACAATGCTGACAATAAAGGAAGCCGCAGCACTTGTGCAGGGACTTACAGAATACAGAGTCAGGGAGCTGTGCAAAAGCGGTCAGCTGCCTTGCCTTATGGCAGGCAAGAAGTACCTGATAAACAAGGAAGTGCTGCTGAGATATCTTCGGGGTGATGCCGATGTGGGCTGATAACTTTCTGTGTTGTAAGTGGAAACTCTTTGAGTTTGGTCTGGATACCGGGATACCTTTGTGGTATCCTTGTGATAAAAACGGAGGTGATAGTATGGCATATATCGAGCCAAGAAAGAATAAGAACGGCGAGATAATCGCATACAGGATACGAGTCAATAAGGGCTATGATGCAAACGGCAAAAAGCTGAAACCGTATGAAATGACTTTCAAACCCAACCCCGATAAGAGCGACAGGCAGAACATGAAAGAACTCAACGAAACTGTCGTGGAGTTTGAGAAGAGATGTAAGATAGGCGTTGTCGGAGATTCAAGACAGACCTTTCAGTCCTATGCCGAATACGCAATGAGGCAGAAAGAACGCATGGGGCTAAAGCATACGACGCTTGTAAGGTATATGGGTATGCTGAAAGTCATCAATGCAGAAATAGGACACATGAGACTTACGGATATCAGACCGCAGCACCTTAACAATTTCTACGAGAGCCTTGAGCGGTGCGGAGTGCGTAAGACAGCTGAACGGGCAACGCCGATTGTGGACTTCAAGGCATATCTCAAAAGCAAAAAGGTAACGCAGGAGAATCTGCATCAGCAGTCGGGCGTGGGTATGATGACCATACGCTCGGCACTGAACGGAGAAAACATTCTGCTTGAAAAGGCACAAAAGCTGTGTGAAACTCTCGGTGTGCCGATCAGGGAGATATTTATAAAGGTCCGTGATAAAGGTGCGCTGTCACCAAAGACGATATGCGAATACCACAGGCTGATATCAAGCATTTTTGCCCTGGCTGACAAGGAAATGCTTATCCCGTTCAATCCTGCGTCAAAGGCAACACCGCCGAAATCCAAAAGACCGAAAGCCAATTACTTTGAGTATGAGGACATCGAGAGGATAATACAGAGCCTTGAGACAGAGCCGCTGAAATGGAGAACGATAGTGAATCTGTTCGTGATAACGGGCGCAAGAAGGGGAGAGATAATGGGGCTGAAATGGGACGCAGTCGATTGGGAACAGAAACGCATCCACATACACCGCAATCTGCTTTACACAGCTGACAGAGGAATATATGAGGACACAACCAAGACCGAAGAATCCAACCGATATGTTTCGCTGCCCGATGAGACCATTGAACTGCTCAAAGAGTACCGTAAATGGTATATCACCGTCAGCAGCTCCTACGGCTCGCTTTGGCACAACACAGGCTATCTGTTCTTCCAGGAACGGTCAGGACACGAGGGAGAGCCGATGAATCCCGACAGCGTGAATATCTGGCTGCGGTCATTTGCCAAAAGACATGAGCTGGGACATATAAACCCTCACGCATTCAGGCACACAATGGCGAGCCTGCTGCTGCACGGCAATATGGACATAGCTGCAATAAGCAAAAGGCTCGGTCACGCCAAGATAACCACGACGCTGGATATTTATTCTCATATAATGAAAGAATCCGACAACGAATCGGCAGAGACGATCGCCGACATCGTACTGAGAAAGCAAATGGCATAAAAACAAAAGCAGCCGCATAGCTGAATTAGCTGTGCAGCTGCTTGATATTGTTTACTGATAGCATAGAACGTTGACAAAACGATATAATAATGATATAATATGTATAGAATAAATCGAGGAGGTGGCTTGTATGATGATAAAGCCTTCAACAAGTTTGCGAAATGAATATAACGAAATATCCTCATACTGCAAGCAGAACAAACAGCCTGTTTTCCTTACCAAAAACGGTGAGGGTGACCTTGTTGTGATGAGTATGGAAGCATATTCATACCGTGAAGAAATGCTCAATCTGCGTGAAAAGCTCCTCGAAGCCGAGGCGCAGAGACTCAGCGGTGCAAGGACGTACTCCGTCGATGAGGTCGATAAGATGATGGAGGACCTGATAAATGTCGCTGAATGAAAACTATAAGATCGAGTATCTGCCGATAGCAGTGCAGGACATGAACGAGATAGTCTCATTTTTTTTGATGATGGGCAGCAAGAACGGCGCGATAAGGATCAAGGATAAAATGAAGCAGGCGGCGCAGCGGCTCGGGACTTTTCCACGAATGTCAATAACTGTTCCCGATGAAGCTCTTGCAAAAATCGGTTACAGAATGACGGTCATTGAAGATTATCTGATGTTCTACCGTGTCTTTGATGATGAAAAAAAGATCATTATATATCGTGTGTTCAACGGAAAGATGGATTATCCGTCAATATTGAAAAGGCTCACAGAACAAAAGTGAAATGAAAAGCAGCCGGGCTGAAAAAGTCCGGCTGTTGCTATATGAAAATATGAAACTAAAAAATGTGGCAGAATACAGGGATTTCAGACCAAATGAAAGTGATTTTTTCTAAAATAGTGCCCTAATAGTGCCCTGAAACAGAAAAATGGACAAAAAATAACGCCGCTTGAGTTGCCTCAAACAGCGTATTTGCGTGGTTGCGGGAGCAGGATTTGAACCTACGACCTTCGGGTTATGAGTTGCGGATTACTGATTTTGCGGGGTTTGACTAGGTTTACTGAAGTTTGATAATACGCAGTATCCACGGAACATAATCAGTTGTGAACTGATGCGGTTTGTCCAAGTTTTGTGAAATACTTGGACAAAACTTGGACAAGAATTGGACTGAAAACCGCCTGATTGAATGCTGTTTTTTGATGGTCGAATTTTTTTTGATCTAATCATGTTCAGCCAATAATTGATTGGCTATTATAAGAGTGTTTATTGGTTTGTTATAAATATTGTTTCAGTTTTTTAGCCAATCTCAAACGCCTATATTAGGCTGTTTGCGACACCGATTGTCTAAAAGATTGTCTAAATGATTGGCTAAACTGAATCAAGTTAGTCTCCAAACAGCCAATCTTTTGTTGCTTGAATCCACCGTAATGGCTCCCTCTTTTTTCATTTTCTGTAAAAGGTTCTTGACTTTTGCCCGTTTTTTTATATCATCTAAAGAGTCTGGAAGCTTATCTGAAAGTAGGTTTACAAAATCTTGTTTTGTTGCTTCCTTGTATGTTTTTAAGTAATTGATAATCCATTGACGATAAGCCTCTTCATCAAAACCTTTATTCTTGATGTACTGTGCCTTATCGTCAATAATCTCCGCTATCTTTGATGATAAATATATATTTGGCTTTTTTCCTTCAATAATTCCAAGCTTTCTTAGATAATTGATAGTTTTAGTGCTGATGGACTTGTGCTTTTGCACCTGATCAATCCAAAAAACAGTTTGTAAATCAAAGTTAGGATTTTCATAAAGCACACGGGTATATGTTTCATCAATTGTTTTTCCCAGCACGGTTACACCAACTTGGTTTGTCTTGGATAGGTCGTAATCTGGCAATGGAAAGTACTTTTCTTGTTGGATCCTGAATACTTTACGTATGCCCATTGATTGAGTATCGATCATATTAAACTTAACCATAGTTTCAGCAAGTAGCTGGTTTCGATAGAATGGAGGATTATAATTTTTCTGCAATGCTGTTTCAATGTTTCCAGGTAAAAATGTTCCGGGATTGGTAAGAGTTAAACTATCTTCGGCTTCATTAAGATAGATCCTGCCTCCAATTGTATAATCAGAATGAGCAATACAATTATTCATCAGCTCTCTTAAGAGCCAGACATCATATTGCTTTGTTTCTGTTGGGAAAAAGGTCAGCTGATTAGGCATATATCTGTATGTCAAGTTCCTGATGCGTCTAAGTAATCTATCACTCAATGTGATAAATGGTATTTTGAATATTTCATAGTCTTTTACATCGTTCTTTGAATCATACAGCCGCCAAGATGCTTCCGGAACATATGAAAACAAGTAATCATAATCCTCATTTCCAAGTAAAAGAAGAGCAGCGTTAGTGATTTTGCCATTTATGATCAGTTTTATTTTGGTCAAGAATTCCTCATCTGTCATATTATCAACTTCTTCTGATATATGAGATTTGTTCATCTTTTCTTTGTATTGTTCCCGGGCAACAGCTATTGCATTGTTATCTAAGCAATTAATTGTTGCATCGGGTATTATCTGCTTTGACCAGTCTTTCTTTTCCTGTCCTCTGATCCTGTCTTGTTCGTCAATAGTTAGTGCGCCGAGTGACTCACCATATCTGCCATAGTAGTGATCATTCCAACCTGTTGGGATAGCGGTCGCAGCTGCAGGGATTTGGAAGAGTATTACTCTTTTTTTCTCATTGTCTACAATAGGGAAGATCTCATAAATCTCGATAAAAGAAATCGAACCTGTGGTATTTAAAGATATTTCGTACTTCAGTTTCGCTAAGCCAGAGGAATCTCTGTAATTTGAACCGACAATCTTTTTGTCTTTATTCCTTACGCCAAATACAAGCCAGCCAAACTGAACACCTTTCAAGTTAGCTTCATTGCTTATTGCGGAGAAATACTTGCCGATCTTATCTTTATCATAGTCATTGTTTGCTTCCTTGAACTCAACGATCTCATTTTCCCAGTTTTCGATCAATCGTTCTAATGTTTCATATATATCTGCGCTTTTGTCTTTTTTGTTATAAGTAAACACAAAACTCACCTCACTGAACGTATAAGTGTTTAATATTGTTTGTATTATAACATATTTAAACTGTTAAATCAAGACTATTTAGAGTCACTTTTTAATGTGCGAAGCACTCTTTTTTACTAGTGAGATGAAGAAGCCACAAGTGAAAAAGTTAGCATTAATTGTTTAATGTTTGATTAAGGTTGCTTATTATATATGTATGAAGCTGAGTAAAAAAGCGACCAAGAAATCTTAGTCGCTTTACCCAATCAGGTTGATAAATGATAAGTAATGTAATTTATGTATCAAAAATCACTGGAAAACAATCGAATACGAGGTGTCGACGCCTAATAAGTCCATTCCACAGAGTTCTCCGCTGAGTTTAAATCCGGGTTGTATGTATTGTGTGTCAATTTTAAATGTCATATCTGCGCTGGTTCCTGGTTGAACATAAGCAGCTGTTGCGTGCATATTATCGTAAGGATCCATTTGAACGCTCTTTCCATCTGTAGTCACTATGCTTGGGTTGCCGAATAATTTTGCTTCTTTCTTAGAATTGTTTTTCAGTGTTACAATTACCATACCTGTTTCAGGATCTGCTGTAGCTGAAAGAGAGATCTTTCCGTTAGCAAAGGCTTTTTCTGGGGCGGTAAGAGATTTCGCAGCCTGTTTTGTTGTAGTCGTTTCAGCTTCTGTTGTTGTGGTAGTTGGTTCGGTAGTAGTGGTAGTGCTTTCAGTGGTTGTTTCTGTGGTCGTCTCTGTCTGACTTTCTGTTGCAGATGATGTGGTGTCTGTTTGCGAGGCAGGAACAGTTTGCGCCGGCTTGAATGAATCGCCGGTGTCTTCGCTGCAACCTGCAAATGCAAAGCAAGCAGCTAAAGCAAGGATAAGTATTGTTTTGGTTTTCATGATTATTTCCTCCTAAAAATAGATATTAATATACACATCGGCTTTATTTGATGCGTATATTCAATATACGGCCTATAGTGTTATCAATTTGGTGTTTTTTGTTTATTTTTCTTCGTAGATAGGTTCAATCTCAAAGTGCATATCACTTATTCTCTTGTTATTTAATCGTTCAACATCCGCTGATTTTAACTTGAAACGACAATTGATTATATTTGTCTCATTTGGCGGTATTTCGTATCCATATTTTAAAGCAGTTCCCGGCAGCGGGAAGATATCAGGTGCGATTTTGCCATCATTGTCATAACAGGTTAACCTGTATCTGCCAACAAAAGTTGCTTTTTTATCTGATATATTCGTTACATACACTTTAGCATTTATGTATTCTCCGTCTTTTTTCGCCCAGCCGACAGTATGTGTTAGCGAACCTTTTTCGTCTGCATCTGTTGAAAGAGTGCTATTGGTATAAATGTCAGATCTGTTGTTATAAACTATAACTCCAATCACTGTGATAAGCATTATTGTCGCAGTTACAGATGCAAGAATGATTTTCAGCTTCATGCTGGTTTTCTTTTGGAGACGTACCGGCTGTGGTATGTTTTGCGGAACATAGACCGGCTGATAGATGACTTGTTTCTGTCCTTGCAGTCTGTCTAATTCAAGCTGCTGCCTTATCTGCTCAAGAGCATTTTTAAGCTCTCCGGCACTTTGGTATCGCAGCTGCGGTTCGGACGAAGTTGCTTTCATGATGATGCCTAACAGCATTTGACGATAGTTTTCGCTCATGCTGCATTTTGCAAAGAGTATCTGCGACATGAGCATACCGATAGAATAAACGTCAGAAGACAGCTCTCTTTTGCCGCTGCCGATAAGCTCAGGTGCGGTATAAACTGCGCTGCCTGACACATAGTTCGAGATGTGTTGCGAATCAGCAGTTCCGAAATCCACAAGATGTATGCTTCCTGCTTTGTCAACTATCATATTCTGCGGTTTGATATCGCCGTGTATCAGCCCTTCGCCTACGGTCTGCAAATATTGGACAAGACCGCAAATCTCGATAGATGCTTTCAGCGCAGCGTCAGGATCGGTCACGTTTTCAAATGCACGGTCAAGCGTAATGCCGTCGATATACTGCATTATTATGTAATATGTGCAGTTTTCGTCAAATGCTTCATAGATCACAGGGATCATATTGTGCTGAAGTCTGACAAGGATCTCTCGCTCTTTGGCAAACATCTGCTCTGTGCACCAAGTGGGCTTGAGTTCTTTGATTGCTACCTTTGCCTGCGTGTTTAATTTTATTCCCAGATATACGCGCCCCGAGCCGCCCTCGCCGATAAGCTCCTCGACCTTGTAGCCTCTTTTGCAGACAAGGCTTCCACTGTGTATCCTCAGCTTTTCATAGCTTGGTGTCAGGTCATATCTGCTGAGCATACCCATTTCCACCAGCGCCCTGCCAAGAATACTTATCAAAGAACGCAGTGTGTTCACATCAAGATTAATGGTCTTTTCCATTATCGTTGCATTGATGTGAGAGTTGCCGTTTCTCACCATACGAACACCGAAATTTGCATTGTTTATGTCGGTTCGTGTCTGACGGGAAAGAATACCTGCAAATCTGAGCGCATCTATTTTGCTGTAAAAATTCATAGTACCATATTGATTTTTGCGCACACAATAGATTTTGCCATTTCTTTCGTAAAATGCAGAGTAGGGATCGTCTATCATTCTCTGGTCAAATCTTGAAAGTCTGCTGTCCCGTTTGTCAATGGCAGTTGATCCCTGAATAGTCTCGGAAAGCTTGTTGTCTGCTGCGATATCAACAACATTGAACACTTCCTGAAGAATACCTCGGTTTTCTTCAAAGGTGTTCTGACTGCTTATCCTGCCATACTCCTTGAACCACTTCTTTGTGACTTCATCAGGGGATCTGTATTTCTCTTTGCTCTCCTGCGTGAGCTGTTCCAATATCCTTGACATAGCCTCGACCCTTTTCATAGTTAATCAAAACAATTATACCACGATTAACAACAACTGTCAAGGAAACACAGGTGTTGGCTGAACCGATAAAATAGCTGGCTTTTTCGTATCATCTCCTTAAAAAATGTGTTTCACATCTGTCAGGCGATTACCCCTTCCATCATTTCTGCGGTAATATTTTTTTAATCGTTATCCCGAAAACGAGCGGTATATTTGCGCTCACACTGACGGTATAATAGCTGCCGCTTTTTGCAGTGCTGACGTTCACGGTGATATCGTTTGGAACAAGATATGCGGCGCTGTGGTCGTAAGCGGCTTTGTAGATTCTCGAGATAAGCGCGTTGACATCGGCTTTGGTGAAATCTTTCATAAGCTCGTGTATCCGGTGCAGTCTTGCTTTGACCTGTTCGGAGTCCTTCTTCAGATCGTTGGTAACAATGAGGTTCGTGCCGCCTCGGTGATATTCCTCAGGAATGGAATTGTTGATACCCGAGATGTCTGCCAGAAAGCATATCTCGTTGATATCCTCGTCGCAGGAAGTTCGCTCGCCCTGCGGAGCATTCTGCATAATGTTTTCAAGACCTGCAGCGTTGAGCACAGTGATATAGTTGTTGAACTCGACAGTGCTGGCATTGCACGCCGTTATGACCCTATTGACCTTTTCAATATAGCGAAGAACGCCGCAGACGGTGAGAGTGATCGTGAGGATAACCGGAATGACGATGAGAGCTTCGACCGTATATGAGCCTTTGAGTTTCTTTCCGGTTTTATTCATAGTAATTCCTCCTCATAATATCTTGTAGATTCTCGTAAATACTCACGAAATCTCAGTTTTTCATATTAAGTTTCTATTGCAATGAGCAAAGTTATGGATATCCCAGCGCATCTTCCGCTGATTTATCGTG
>Ga0256404_1010742_pt1 | contig 12538 bp, 7 predicted proteins | sample RumenRJG_01DNA_FD_185990 | JGI IMG/M metagenome (GOLD analysis project Ga0256404, IMG submission 185990) | Bovine rumen microbial communities from Lethbridge, Alberta, Canada - RJG_01 | ecosystem: Host-associated > Mammals > Digestive system > Stomach > Rumen | place: Canada: Alberta | collected...
CGGAGTCGGCGGCGGCGGAAACAATGCGGTCAACCGCATGGTGGACGAGAATATAGGCGGCGTCGAACTCATTGGCGTCAATACCGACAAGCAGGACCTGCAGCTCTGCAAGGCGCCTACTCCGATTCAGATCGGCGAGAAGCTGACCAAGGGCCTCGGGGCCGGCGGCAATCCCGAAGTAGGAGAGAAGGCTGCTGAGGAGTCAGCGGAAGCCATCCAGAGCGCCGTGAAGGGGGCCGACATGGTCTTCGTCACCTGCGGTATGGGCGGCGGCACCGGTACCGGAGCAGCTCCCGTCATCGGAAAGATTGCCAAGGAGCAGGGAATTCTGACCGTCGGCGTCGTTACGAAGCCCTTCAGCTGGGAGGGCAAGACGAAGATGAACAAGGCCCTGTCCGGCATCGAGAAGATGAAGGCAGCGGTCGATACCCTGATCGTCATTCCCAATGAGCGTCTTCTGCAGCTTACGAACCGGGGGACGACATTCCAGGATGCCCTGAAGATTGCCGATCAGGTCCTTCAGCAGGCCGTTCAGGGAATCACAGACCTCATCAATGTGCCCGGCCTCATCAATCTCGACTTTGCCGATGTCTCCTCCGTTATGAAGGACAAGGGTCTGGCCCATATCGGAATTGGAACGAGCAAGGGCGACGAGAAGGCGGCCGAAGCAGTCAAGCAGGCTGTTGAATCTCCCCTTCTGGAAACGAATATCAAGGGTGCATCCGATGTCATCATCAATATCTCCGGTGACATCTCCCTGCAGGACGTAAACGACGCTTCGAACTACGTTCACGACCTCGTAGGAGAGGATGCGAATATCATCTTCGGCGCGAACGACAAGACCGACAATCCGGACGAAGTCACCGTCACCGTCATTGCCACCGGTCTTGAGGACACGGACAATGACCGGAGTCCTTTCCCGGGTCTCAAGTACAACGGCAGCACGGCTTCCATCAAGCCTACGGCGACTACAGCAGGCTTCGGAGCCCGGCCGACCACTGGCGCTTCCCGGCCCCAGACCAAGGCGGCTGGGACAGGGGCTTCCGCCTTTACCGGGCAGGCGGCCGGTACGGGAGCAGGGGCAGACGGCTTCGAGGGCCTGGTAAAGCCCCGGCCGACGAGCTCCGTTCAGGAAAAGGATATTCAGATTCCCGATTTTCTGAAGAATGTGGGAAAGAAATGAGTTCAGAGAAATGAACCTTAAGGGGGAACTGATACATTTTTATCAGTTCCCTTTTTCTATTATAAAAAGGGGGACATATGAAGATTGAATTCTTAGGAGCCGACCATGAGGTCACCGGTTCCTGTCACTATGTGGAAGCCTGCGGGAAGACTTTCCTTGTTGATTGCGGTATGGAGCAGGGGGCCGATACCTATGAAAACCAGGACCTCCCGGTCAATGCGTCTGAGATCGACTATGTATTTGTGACCCACGCCCACATCGACCACTCGGGCCTGATTCCCCTCCTTTATTCGAGAGGCTTCCGGGGAAGTGTATTTGCGACCGAGGCTACGAGGGAGCTCTGCGACATCATGCTTCGGGATTCGGCCCACATCCAGGAATACGAGGCCGAGTGGCGGAGCCGGAAGGCCATCCGGGCCGGCGGCCAGGCCGTGGAGCCCATGTATACGACGGACGATGCGGTGAAGGCCATGGAGCTCTTCGTCTCCTGCGCCTATCATGAGCGGATTACCATCTGTGACGGCATCGACGTCCGCTTCATCGATGCCGGCCACCTTCTCGGGTCTTCCTCCATCGAGTTCTGGCTGAACGAGGACGGGACCGAGCGCAAGGTGGTCTTCTCCGGGGATATCGGAAATGCGACGAAGCCTCTGATCAAGAAGCCGGAATACATCCACAATGCCGACTACGTCATCATGGAGTCCACCTACGGGGACCGGGACCACGGGTCGCCGGATGAGGGGGACTTTGCCAAGGCCCTGGCCCGCATCATCGAGCAGACCATGGAACTGGGCGGGAACGTTGTGATCCCGGCCTTTTCTGTCGGCCGGACCCAGGAAATCCTCTACTTCATCCGCCGAATCAAGGAAGAGGGCCTGATGAGGAAGCATGAGAACTTCCCGGTCTACATGGATTCTCCTCTGGCTGTGGAAGCCACGCATGTGTTCAACGAAAATGTCCGCGACTGCTTCTCCGACGAGGCCAAGGCCCTGGTGGACGCGGGAAAGAACCCCATTGGCTTTGCCGGTCTCAAGGTGGCCGTCACCTCCGACGAGTCCCGCATGATCAATATCGACAAGACCCCCAAGGTCATCATCTCAGCCTCCGGCATGTGCGAGGCTGGCCGGATCCGCCACCACCTGAAGCACAACCTCTGGCGGAAGGAGTCGACCATCGTCTTCGTCGGCTACCAGGTGCCCGGGACCCTGGGCTATTCCCTCCTGAACGGGGCCAGGGAAGTCCGTCTCTTCGGGGAGGACGTGGCGGTCAACGCCCGGATTGAGAACCTGCCCGGTATCAGCGGCCACGCAGACCGGACCGGCCTTCTGAAGTGGGCCAATGCCTTTGAGGAGCCCCCGAAGAAGTTCTTCATCGTCCACGGGGACAATGACGTCGTGGATGCCTTTGCTGCCGAAGTGGCGAAGGAGACCGGCTCCCAGGCCTATGCTCCCTACTCCGGGGATGCCTTTGACCTTGTCACGGGTGAGCAGCTCGTGAAGGTGACGCCGAAACCGGCGGAAAAGAAGAAGAAGTCCTCCAAGGCTTCCTCCAATGTCTTCGAACGTCTTGTGGCTGCGGGCAAGCGCCTCATGCATGTCATCGAAAAGTGCGAAGGCATGGCGAACAAAGATTTAGGCAAGTTTGCCGACCAGATCAATGCCCTGTCCGACAAGTGGGACAGATAATAGAAAGAAGTGACATCAGTAATGGAAAACATTTATGCAAAGCACCTGGCGGGAATCCGGGAAGAGATGCGGGAAGAGGGGATTGATATCTATCTGATTCCCCATTCGGACGAGCACAATTCCGAATACGTCGGGGACGCAGACCACGACATCGCCTTTGCCTGCGGTTTCACGGGGGAGAATACGACCGTCGTCATCACAAAGGACGAGTCGAGGGTCTGGGCCGACGGCCGCTACTTCCTGCAGGCCGAGCACGAAATCGAGGGCTCCGGGACTGACCTGATGAAGATGGGGGTCGACGGGGTTCCCACGGTCAATGAATATTTGAAGAGCGTCGCCTTCGACGGGGCGGTCTTTGCCTATAACGGCAGGAAGGTTACCCTGTCTTTGGCCAGAGAATATGAAAAGGCCCTGAAGGGGAAAGGCGTGACCATCCGTCCCGACTTCGACCTCGTGAGCCGCCTGTGGGCAGACCGGCCGGCTAAGTCCTGTCAGCCGGTCTGGGTTCTCGAAGACCGTTTCTCCGGCGTGTCCGTGGACGAGAAGATTTCTGCCGTCCGGGAACACATGAAGGAGGAGGGGGCCGACGGCTTCCTTCTTTCGAATCTCACCGATATCGCCTGGCTCATGAACCTCCGGGGCAATGACATCGAGTGCACCCCGGTATTCTATTCCTATGTATGGATTACGCAGGATGTGGCCATTCTCTATGTCCAGCTGAAGGAGCTGGATCCGGAGGTGGAGAAGTATCTCTCGGACCACCATATTATTGTAAAACCCTATAACGAAATCTACAGCAATCTGGGAAGCTTCACGGCAAAGACCGTGGCCGTGGACCCCGAGATTGTGAACGCCGAGCTCATCGAAAAGCTGGGAGCCGATGTGACCCTGATCGAGGAGCCGAACGTAACCGAGCGCATGAAGGCCGTCAAGAATCCGGTCGAGGTGGAGAACACGAAGAAGGCCCACGTCATCGACGCCGTGGCCATGTGCAAGTTTATCTATCAGCTGAAGACCGGGGTCATCGACGTTGAAAACGAAGACGAGTATTCGGTGGCTGAGATTCTCTACAGTCTCCGGGAGCAGGGGGAGGACTATATCGAGCCTTCCTTCGGCACCATTGCGGCCTATGGCCCCAATGCGGCCATGATGCACTATGCCCCGACCAAGGAAAAGAAGAGTCCCCTGCACAGGGAGGGCTTCCTCCTCGTTGACTCCGGCGGCACCTACAAGTGGGGCACGACGGACATCACCCGGACCATTGTTTTAGGTCCCATCAGCGACCATCAGAAGCGGGACTTCACTCTGGTGCTCAAAGCCGCCATGCGGCTCAAGATGGCCAAGTTCCCGGGCGGCACGACGGCCCAGATTCTCGATGTCCTGTCCCGGGGCATCATGTGGGACTACGGCCTTGACTACCGGTGCGGAACCGGCCACGGAGTCGGCCACATCCTTTCCGTCCACGAGGGGCCGAATGCCTTCCGGCCGAAAATCAACAGCATGTCGGCTGTATTCCCTCTGACGGCCGGCGTCATCACGACGGACGAGCCCGGCCTCTACTATGACGGGGAGTACGGCATCCGGACCGAAAACGAGCTCCTCTGCGTCGAGGATGAGAAGACCGAATACGGCCAGTTTTATCATTTCGAGAACATCACCCTGGTTCCCATCGACCTCGACGGCATCGATGTTTCCATGCTGACGGAAGACGAAAGAAAAGAACTCAACACCTATCACGCAAGGGTTTACGAGACCATCGCTCCGAAGCTCACTGCCAATGAGGCCAAGTGGCTCAAGGAAGCGACGAAGGCAATATAAGGATTTTTCATGAAACTTGTACTGATTGACGGATATTCCATGCTTTTCCGGGCCTTCTACGGAATGCCTTCGAATCTGACGGACTCAGAAGGCCATCCGACCGGGGCTGTCTACGGCTTCCTCACCATGCTCTTTCCTATGCTCAAAGAAGAGGAGCCGGATGCCCTGATCGTGGCCCTGGACTCGAATGCCCCCACCTTCCGCCATGAGAAGTTTGCGGACTATAAGGGGACCAGGAAGGCCACGCCCGAGGAACTCAAGAGCCAGTTTCCCCTGATTCGGGAGGTTCTCGACGCCATGGGAATCTGTATGTGTGAAAAGCCGGGCTGGGAGGGGGACGATATCCTCGGGACCCTGTCCCGCCGGGCCGAAGAGAAGGGCTATGACGTCACGATTGTGTCCGGCGACCGGGACAATCTGCAGCTGGCCACTGACAAGGTCAAAATCTACATGCCCAGGACCAAGGGCGGCCATACGGTGACGGAGCTCTATTATGCCGAGGACGTGAAGGCTGCCTACGGGGTGACGCCTCAGGAGTTCATCGACGTCAAGGCCCTGCAGGGGGACACGGCGGACAATATCCCCGGCGTGCCCGGCATCGGGGAAAAGACGGCCCAGGCCATCATTCAGCAGTACCATTCCGTCGAAAACGCCCACGAGCACGCGGCAGAGGTGAAGCCGCCCCGGGCTGCGAAAAACCTCGTCGACTATTACGACCAGGCCCTGCTTTCTAAGGATCTTGCCACCATCCGGACGGACGCCCCGATTGAGGTGGAGGAGGAGAAGGCGGTCCTCGGCAATATCTTTACCGAAGAAGCCTTGGAACTCTACAAGAAACTGGGTTTCCGCCGCCTGCTCCATTATTTTTCAGACACAAAGGATGAGAATAATGTAAAACAGGAAGTCAGCCCGGATTTCCCGGCCCCTGAAAAGGCCGAGGGTCTTTCTGCAGCCAGGGAAGTCCTTTCCTATTTCCGGGAGTCTGCTGCGAAGGAAACAGTGGGTCTCACCCTGGTTTCCGACGCCAAAGGCACCTATGGCTTTGCCCTTTCCGACGGGAAGAGGGCGGTCTATCTGCCCGTCTTTTTCGACTTTTCAGCGGAGACAGCAGCGGAGGCCCTTTCGGACCTCTTTGCTTCCGGCGGAAAGTATGCAAGCGATGACCTGAAGCGGGACTTCCATTTCACCCTGCCACAGGCCGACCCGGTGGGGGCAGAGGACGTGACGATACTTGCCTACCTCATCGACCCCCTGCCCAAGGAGTATCCCTTCGATGCCTTGGCCCAGACCTATCTTCATATGAGTCTTCCCTCCTTTGAAGAAATATGGGGGAATACCCGGGGCCTGAAGGAGCCTTTTGCGGACACCGAAAAGGCCATGAAGCTTGCCTGCAGCCGGGCCGAGACCAACCGCCGTCTCCTGCCTGTCCTCCTCAAAGTGGTGGAGGAGCAGGGCATGTCCGACCTCTATAGAAATATCGAACGGCCTTTGTGTTTTACATTATTCTCAATGGAAAAGCAGGGCATCTACGCAGACCCGGCGGTCCTGAAGGAATACGGGGCAAAGCTTGATACGGAAATCGCCCGCCTTGAAAAGACCATCTACGAGGCGGCCGGGGAAGAGTTCAATATCAATTCCCCCAAGCAGCTGGGGGTCATTCTCTTTGAGAAGCTGGGCCTGCCCGGCGGCAAGAAGACGAAGACCGGCTACTCGACGGCGGCGGACGTGCTGGAAAAACTTTCCGCTGAGGCCCCGATTGTGAAGGACATCCTCGACTACCGCCAGTACACGAAGCTGAAGTCTACCTACGCCGAAGGGCTTTTGTCCTGCATTGCAGAAGACGGCCGCATCCATACGACCTACCAGCAGACCGTGACGGCAACGGGCCGGCTTTCCTCCACGGATCCCAACCTGCAGAACATCCCGATCCGCATGGCCCTGGGCAAGGAAATCCGAAGGGCTTTTCTCCCTGAAGAGGGATGGACCTTCACTGACGCCGACTACTCCCAGATCGAGCTCCGGGTCCTGGCCCATATGTCCGGGGATGAGAACCTTATAAACGCCTATAAGTCCGACGCCGATATTCATCGGGCCACGGCGGCTTTGGTCTTTCATAAGGACCCCAAGGACGTCACCGACCTCGACCGGCGGCGGGCAAAGGCTGTAAATTTCGGCATTGTCTACGGCATCTCCTCATTCGGCCTGGGGGAGAACCTCCACATCAGCCGCTCCGAAGCCGAGCAGTATATTGAAAACTACTATCTGGCCTATCCCAAGCTGAAGGAATACCTGGACCGCCTGGTGGCTGACGCGAAGAAGGCCGGCTATGCCCTGACCATGTTCGGTCGGCGGCGGCCCATCCCCGAGCTTGCTCAGAAGAACTACATGCAGCGGCAGTTTGGGGAGCGGGTGGCCATGAATTCCCCGATTCAGGGGACTGCGGCTGACATCATGAAGAAGGCCATGGTGGGGATTTTCAGGGCCCTCCGGGAAAGGGGACTGAAGTCCCGCCTCCTTCTGCAGGTCCACGATGAGGTCCTGATTGAAACAGCTCCGGGAGAGGAAGAGGCCGTGCGTGAGGTCCTCATCGATGAGATGGAGCACGCAGTAGAACTTTCCGTCCCTCTGGAAATTGACATTGAAACAGGAACGAACTGGTACGACGCCAAGTGATTGACGAATAGTGCAGGAAGGTACCTGTTTTTTGCGCAAACAGCAAAGATTCGATTTGGTGAGGTTTATGCGTTTTATCGGAATCACCGGCGGGGTCGGGGCCGGAAAGAGCCTGATCATGGACTATCTGAGCAAGAAGCCGCGGACGGCAGTCCTCTACTCCGATCGTTTCGCCGGGGAACTCGAGCAGCCGGGACAGGCCTGCTACCAGTTCATCAAAAAGGCCTTTCCGGATCCGGCATTATATAACGCCGACGGTACCATGAACCGGCCGGCCTTTGCCGCATTGGTTTTCAAGAAACCCGCGGCCCTCGACACTTTAAACTCCATCGTTCATCCGGCCATCCGGGAGGCCATTCATTTCGATGTGGCCGAAAAGCGGGAAAGCGGGGAGTACGACTTCTACTTTCTCGAAGCGGCCCTCCTCATCGAAGGGGGCTACGACCGGATCTGCGACGAGCTCTGGGTCGTCAGCGCCTCCATTGATACGAGACGCAGGCGCCTTTCGGAGAGCCGGGGCTACAGCAGCGAAAAAATTGACAGTATTCTGAGCCGGCAGGAGAGCGACGAAGTCTTCTTAAGCCGGGCGGACCGGGTCATTCATAATGACGGGAGCCCGGAGGAAGCCTATGCCCAGGTGGACAGGTTTCTGGCTGAGCTTTCACCGGATTCAGAATAAAAATGCTTATGCACTGCAACATACGTAACGGCGTTATCTCGGGAGAAAGACCATGATTGAAATCGCGGAAGAAAAGACCAGGGAAGAAGAGAAAAAGCACGACAAGGTGACGGACATCCGGGCCATTGAAGCCCCGGACGCCCATGACTTTGTCTTCGGCCTCGACATCGGGACCCGGAATGTGGTCGGCACCGTCGGGTACAAGACCGAGGACGGCTTCCACGTCTCGGCTGAAGTCTCGATTCCACACAAGACCCGGGCCATGCTGGACGGGCAGATTCACGACATCCAGCGGGTGGCCGACACAGTCAAAGTCGTGAAGGAGGAACTCGAGGACCGTATGCAGTTTCCCCTGAAGGATGTCTGCATCGCAGCCGCAGGCCGTGTCCTCCGGACCGTCACGACCCGGGTGGAGATGAATTTCGATGAGGAGACCGTGGTTACCGGGGAGGACCTCAATAATCTCGACCTCCTCGGCGTCGACCAGGCCCAGCGGGACATCTCTGAGGACAACCCCCGCTATCACTTCTACTGCGTGGGCTATTCCGTGATGAAGTACTACCTGAACGGGGAGCTCTTCTCCCACCTGGAGGGCCACAAGGCGACCCGGATTGAAGAGGTCATCATCGTGACCTTCCTGCCCGAGGACGTCGTGGACGGCCTCTACTCTTCAGTGGAGAGAGCAGGCCTTTCCGTTGCCAATCTCACCCTCGAGCCCATTGCCGCCATCAATCTGGCCATTCCGGAAAACTTCCGTATGCTGAATATCGCCTTAGTCGATGTCGGCGCCGGCACTTCCGATATCTGCATCACGAGAGACGGCTCCATCATCGCCTACGGGATGATTCCCCATGCCGGGGACGAACTGACCGAGGTCATCGTCCAGGCCTTCCTCTGCGACTTCGATACGGCGGAGAAGGTGAAGATCGATTCGACGATTTCGGACACCGTCACCTATTCCGACATCATGGGCATCGAGCACACGGTGCCGGCCAAGGACGTCTGGGCTCTGACGGACCCGGTCATGGAAAAGATCACCGACGAGGTCTCGGCAAAGATCATCGAACTGAACGGGGACAAGGCCGTGGCCGCCACCTTCGTGGTCGGCGGCGGCGGAAAGGTCCATAACTTCTGCCTGGCTCTGTCGAAAAAACTGGGTATCGCCAAGGAGCGGGTTGCCCTTCGCGGGGAAGAAGTCATGAAGAACATCGACTTCGAGCAGACGGACATCGCCAAAGATCCCCTGCTCGTCACCCCCATCGGTATCTGCCTCAACTACTACGAGCAGAAGAACAACTTCATCATGATCCACTTCAACGGGGAGCGGATGAAGCTCTACGACAACGGCAAGCTTCGTATCGTGGACGCGGCCCTGCAGGCCGGCCTTTCCACGGACGAGCTCTTCCCCAGACGGGGGAAGGAAATCCGCTACACCGTGGACGGAGAGGAGCGCATGGCGGTCGGCGGGGCAGGCGAAGGGGCCCGGATTACCATGAACGGGGAGTCTGCTGCCCTGAACACGAAGCTGCGGCAGAACGCGGACATCACGATTGAGGCTTCGACGGCCGGAAGCGCTGCGGTCCTGCACCTCGGGGATATCGACGAATTCAAGACCTCGACCCTTTCCTTCATCATCAATGCCGTCACGGTCCGCTGCCCCAAGTTCTTCGAGGTAAACGGGGTCCTTGAGCCCGCCACCTATGAAATCAAGGACGGGGACAAGGTGGAAACCCGGTCCTTCTATACGGTTTCCCAGATTGCCGAGTTCATGGACGTGACGATTTCAAAGGACCACGAAATCCTCGTCAACCGCATGCCGGCCGACATGAACACCCTGGTTTACGAGAACTTCAATGTCGAGTGGACCATTTCCGGCTACGGGGATGAGAATAATGAAGAAGCCGAAGCGGATACGGACCTTTCGCCTTCCGTCCCTGCGGCCGGCGAAGCAGAAGAGCCGGAAGAAGCGGAGACAGAGGCAGACGCTGAGGCTTCTGAGACAGATGAAGGCGATGAAAAGGCGGCGGGCACCGGAGCCGTATTTTCTGCGGACTCCAACCTGGGTCCCACCCGGCCCAACACCAAGCGGACAGAGCCCCTGCCCAAGGCCGGGACCGCCATCAGCATCACCGTAAACGATACGCCGGTGACCCTGACCGGGAAGGATTCCTATATCTTCGTGGATATCTGGAACGTCTATCCCTTCGATACCCATTCGGGCGGCGGCCGGGCCATTGTGACGACCATCAACGGGGCAAAGTGCGGCTTCTCCGACCCCCTGCACGACGGGGATATCGTGAAGATCTACTGGGAATGACTTCTCAGTATTGCAGCAGATTTATAGAAAGACTTACATGGACATATTCAGCATAGGCTCCGGCTCCAGTGGAAACTCCATCTGCGTGGGCGGGGACAACAGCCACATCCTGATTGACGCCGGCCTTTCGGGCAAGCGGATCAGGGAGGGCCTGAACGGGAAGGACTTAAAACCCGAAGAACTCTCGGGCATCCTCATCACCCATGAGCACGCGGACCACGTGTCCGGCCTCGGGGTCATGGCCCGCCGCTACGGCCTTCCCATCTACGGGACCGCCGGCACCATCCGGGCCATCCGGAGGAACTCTTCCCTGGGGGAAATCGACGACAGCCTCTTTCACGTGGTGGAGAGGGATGTGGATTTCGCGGTAGGGGACCTGACGGTTCACCCGATTCACGTCTCCCACGACGCGGCAGATCCGGTGGCCTATATCTGCACCGACGGAAGGAAGAAGATCGGGGTCATCACGGACCTGGGCAAGTATGATGACTATACGATAGGAAATCTCCAGGACCTCTCGGTAATCTTTCTCGAGGCCAATCACGACGTCAATATGCTTCAGGTGGGCCCTTACCCTTACCCGCTGAAGCAGCGGATTCTGTCCGATTCCGGCCACCTTTCGAATGAAACGAGCGGGGACCTACTGGGCTGTATCCTCAATGATTATGTAGAACATATATTCCTGGGCCACCTTTCGGCCCAGAACAACTACCCGGAGCTGGCCTACGAGACGGTCCGTCAGGAGGTGACCCTGGGGGAGAACCCTTACAAGGCCTCGGACTTCAACATCACGGTGGCCCGGCGGAACGAGCCCTCCGAAAGGGTCGAAATCTGAAAGCTCTTACATTTTTTGCCGGTCTGCCTGCAGGCGGTCCGGCTTTTTCATAGGGCGTGGGTTGCATTATTCTCATAAATATTGTAAAAAGGTACGAGTGACTTTTGGGAAGCAGAGCCCGCAGGGCAGGGAGAGCACAATGGCTGAGAAAAAAGAAAAAGTCGTCATCACGGTCGTCGGCAAGGACACGGTCGGCATCATCGGGAAGGTCTGCACGACCCTGGCCGGCCATGGAATCAACATTCTGGACATCTCCCAGACCATCGTCTCGGGCTTCTTCAATATGATGATGATTGTGGATATGACAAATTCCGACATCAGCTTTTCGGACTGCCAGAAGGAGCTCGCTGCTGCCGGAAAGGACATCGGGGTCGAAATCCATTGCCAGCGGGAAGATATCTTCGACATGATGCACCAGGTCTGAGAATTCGTACAGTCAAAGGGGCTTTCTATTATTCATGATTAATGTAAGGCCCGTACAAAGGAGAAAAGCGTGATTACCAGCAAGGAAGTCATGGAAACCAACCGCATGATCGGGGAGCAGAACCTGGACGTGCGGACAATCACAATCGGCATCAGCCTTCTCGACTGCATCGATTCCGACCCGGACGCCTCCTGCGACCGGATCTATGAGAAGATTACCCGGACGGCCGAAAACCTTGTGCCGACCGGAGAGAAAATCGAGCGGGAGTACGGCATCCCCATCGTCAACAAACGAATTTCTGTTACACCGATATCCCTGGTGGGCGGGGCCTCCTGCCACATCATGAGCGACTTTGTCAAGTTCGCGCGGACCCTGGACCGGGCAGCCAAGACCCTGGGGGTCAACTACATCGGTGGCTATTCGGCCCTTGTGAGCAAGGCAATGACGGCGGCCGACGAGCTTCTGATTCAGTCCATCCCGGAAGCCCTCTATGTGACCGAGCGGGTCTGCTCCTCTGTAAACGTGGGTTCCACCAAGACCGGAATCAATATGGACGCGGTCCGCATGATGGGCGACGTCATCCTGGATTCAGCCAAGGATACGAAGGACATGGACTGCGTGGGCCCTTCGAAGATTGTGGTCTTCTGCAATGCCCCCGATGACAACCCCTTCATGGCCGGCGCTTTCCACGGGGTAACCGAAGGAGACGCCTGCATCAATGTCGGTGTTTCCGGCCCCGGCGTCATGCGAAAGGCCTTAGAGTCCTGCCGGGATTCCGACTTCGAGACCCTGTGCGAGACCGTGAAGAAGACGGCCTTCAAGATTACCAGAGTGGGCCAGCTGGTGGCGAAGGAAGCCTCGAAAGAACTGGGCATTCCCTTCGGCATTATCGATCTTTCCCTGGCGCCGACTCCGGCTGTGGGC
>Ga0256404_1010743_pt1 | contig 12538 bp, 6 predicted proteins | sample RumenRJG_01DNA_FD_185990 | JGI IMG/M metagenome (GOLD analysis project Ga0256404, IMG submission 185990) | Bovine rumen microbial communities from Lethbridge, Alberta, Canada - RJG_01 | ecosystem: Host-associated > Mammals > Digestive system > Stomach > Rumen | place: Canada: Alberta | collected...
GCGCCTCGCAGAGCATGCCCATGTTGTCGAGTATGCCGGGGTCCTCGTCGTCGTAGTCCATGGCCTCGGCGTTGAAGGCCTCGGCCTCGGCGAAGTCGCCGGTCTTCTCCGCCTGCTCCACCAGATACATGCCCAGCGTGTTGTAGAGGGCCGCGGGCTTCTTGATCTGGGCGGCGCGCTTGGCGGTGGCGATGGCGTCCTCCAGCCGTCCCAGCCGCCACAGGCACACGGAGTAGTTCAGCCGCAGATCGAACCAGTCGGCCTCCTTCATGGCCTTGTCCAGCCGGGTCTGCTCCATCTGGCGCATGGCCTCCTCGAACCGGCCCAGCCGCACCAGCAGTATGGCGTAGCCCAGCTGGATGTTGGGCGGCAGGCGGCTCTGGCTCAGGGCGGACTCGTAGTCCGCCAGGACCTCCTTGTACTTGGCCGCGGCCTCCTCAGGCTTGCCGCTGCTGGCCAGCTCATTGGCCGCGATATGGGCCCGATAGGCCTTCTGTCCGGTGACCTGCGCTTTCACGCCGCTTATCAATCCCATCTATCTGTCCTCCAGCTTCCCGCGCAGCCGCGCCGCGCGCTTGTCGATCTGTTCCGGGTCCGCGCCGTACCGGCGGGCCTGCTCCGCGTATTCCAGCGCCTGCCGGTAGTCTCTGACTTTATGCTCGTATAGCTTTGCCAGCGCCACGCAGGCCTCCGCGGGCATCTGCCGCCGTTGGAGCATCTGCGTGAGCACGCGGATCGCGCCGTCCACGTCTCCGGACCGGCGCAGCAGGTGGTACTGCCGCCAGTTGGCCTGGCCCGCCACCCGCTCCCCCACCAGCGCCTGGAGCGTGCCCCGGGGCCGGGGCAGGGCGGCGATGTGATAGAGCTCCCGGGCGGGCTTCCACTCCCCCTGCCTTTCCAGGCTCCTGCCCATGCTGAACAGGTCCCGCTGATCGGTGAGCCGCTCTGGCCGGGCGTTGACGGCGCAGAGTCGTATCAGCAGCGTCACCAGCGTGGCGATGTCCTGCCGGTTGTGGTCGATGATGTCGGTGAGCAGGGACTCGTCCCTGGTTTTGAGAAACTCGAAGTATCGCCCCGGCACCTCGCTGCCCGGCAGGTCTCCGTGGCGCTCCAGGCCCAGGATCTCCGTCTCGATGTTGGCCAGACGGCAGCTCCCCAGCCGCAGCTTCCACGCCCGGCGGGCGGGATAGAGCAGATCCAGGTCGTCCAGATCCCGCCAGCGGTGGCGCATGCGGCACATGGTAAACCGGGATTCCAGCAGCGGCATGTCGAAGTTTCTGCCGTTGAAGGTGCACACATGGTCGAAGCCCTCCATCCGGTCCGCCAGGCGGTGGATCAGTTCGGGCTCGTCGGCGTACTCCCGCATCAGGTACTGCTCCACCACGAAGCCGTCCCCGTCGCAGTAGCCCGCCCCCACCAGAAAGGCCACCGTGCCCGCGCCGCCGGACAGGCCCGTGGTCTCGGTGTCCATGAACAGGCACCTCCGGGGGTCGAAGCGGCCCGCCGTCCAGCCCATGCGCCGAAGTCCCACCGGGTCCAGCGCGTCGATGGCGGGGTCCAGCGGCAGACGGCTCGATTTCACCAGCACCCCCGCGGACCGCTTCGGCGGCGGCGCGGCCTGCCCCGAGGCCGCCTTCATGGCGTTCAACCGCGCCCTCAGTCCCGAAGCCATCGCGCACACACCCCCCTTTTATATTACAATTATAATGCGGGGAGGATAGCTTGTCAATTGGATGGGATAAGAGGAAAGTGGGAGGGTTATTTTCATTCTGGGCGATGGAGCGGGATCAGGGAAAAGGCAACAGGGAAAAGGGAAAAGGGGAACGGCTGCCGCGCGTTGTAGAGGCGGCAGCTTTGGCCGCACGTCTTATACCGAAACTATACGCACTGCCTGGCGGCGCCGCCCCTACGCAACCGGGCTATTCCTTTTCCCTTTCCCTTTTGCCTTCTCAAAGTCCGCCACATTCCAATCTGCGGTACAGCGAAGGGCAGAGACTTCCCTCATAACAAAAACTTCACCTTCTCCAGCCCTTTACAAACCCCCTCGGATGTGCTATAATGACTCTCGTCGTCAAGACATGGGGCATTAGCTCAGTTGGCTAGAGCGCTACACTGGCAGTGTAGAGGTCACGAGTTCGAGTCTCGTATGCTCCACTTCAGCCGAACCGCGATGCGGTTTGGTTTTTTCGTGCGGCTTCCTTTTTATGTAAGATATTAACGCTTTAACCCTTGCGCAACAGACCTGTTTGGGTGTATAATAAATTGCTGTATTAAATTGAGGATTACAAATCCAATATCAACCAGGAAGGATGGGATTCACATGCAGAAGTATGTATACCTGTTCAGCGAGGGCAACGCCTCCATGCGCAACCTGCTGGGCGGCAAGGGCGCGAACCTGGCCGAGATGACGGCGCTGGGCATGCCCGTGCCCCAGGGCTTCACCGTCACCACCGAGGCCTGCACCCGCTACTACGAGGACGGCAGGTCCATCGGCGCGGACATCCAGGCCCAGATCGACGAGGCGCTCGCGACCATCGAGAAGATCAACGAGAAGAAGTTCGGCGACACCAAGAACCCGCTATTGGTGTCCGTGCGCTCCGGCGCCCGAGCGTCCATGCCCGGCATGATGGACACGATCCTGAACCTGGGCATCAACGACGAGGTGGCCGCGGGCCTGATCGCCGGCAACCCCGATCCCAAGTTCGAGCGGTTCGTGTATGACTCCTATCGCCGCTTCATCCAGATGTTCTCAGACGTGGTCATGGAGATCCCCAAGAAGACCTTCGAGGTCATCATCGACGAGGTCAAGGAGAAGAAGGGCGTCACCAACGACATCGACCTGGACGTGGACGACATGAAGGAGCTCGTCGCCCGCTTCAAGGCGTACTACAAGGAGCAGAAGGGCGAGGACTTCCCCTCCGACCCCAAGACCCAGATGATGGAGGCCGTGAAGGCCGTGTTCCGCTCCTGGGACAACCCCCGCGCCAACGTGTATCGCCGCATGAACGACATCCCCTATTCCTGGGGCACCGCCGTCAACGTCATGCCCATGGTGTTCGGCAACCTGAACAACCGCTCCGGCACCGGCGTGGCCTTCACCCGCAACCCCGCCACCGGCGAGAAGAAGCTGTTCGGCGAGTATCTGATCAACGCCCAGGGCGAGGACGTCGTGGCCGGCATCCGCACCCCCAACAAGATCGATCAGCTCAAGGACGACATGCCCGAGGTCTATGAGCAGTTCAAGACCATCGCCACCAACCTTGAGAACCACTACAAGGACATGCAGGACATGGAGTACACCATCGAGAATGGCAAGCTCTACATGCTCCAGACCCGCAACGGCAAGCGCACCGCCGCCGCCGCCCTGAAGATCGCCGTCGACCTGGTGGACGAGGGCATGATCACCGAGCGCGAGGCCGTGATGCGCGTGGAGCCCAAGCAGCTGGACAGCCTGCTCCATCCCATGTTTGACCCCAAGGCCCTCAAGAAGGCCACCCCCATCGGCGAAGGTCTGGCGGCCTCTCCCGGCGCGGCCTGCGGCCAGGTGGTGTTCTCCGCTGAGGACGCCAAGCGCTGGGCCGAGCACGGCCATCGCGTGGTGCTGGTGCGCCTGGAGACCAGCCCCGAGGACATCGAGGGCATGGTGGCCTCTCAGGGCATACTGACCGTGCGCGGCGGCATGACCAGCCACGCGGCCGTCGTGGCCCGCGGCATGGGCACCTGCTGCGTCTCCGGCTGCTCCGACATCAAGATGCACGATGACAAGACCTTCGACCTGGGCGGCCGCACCTTCCACGAGGGCGACTGGATCTCCGTGGACGGCTCCACCGGCAAGATCTACGGCGAGGCCATCCCCACCGCCGAGGCCACCATCTCCGGCGACTTCGGCCGCTTCATGGCGTGGGCCGACGGCGTGCGCAAGCTGCGCGTCCGCACCAACGCCGACAACCCCCGCGACGCCATGCAGGCCGTCAAGTTCGGCGCCGAGGGCATCGGCCTGTGCCGCACCGAGCACATGTTCTTCGAGGGCGACCGCATCAAGGCCATGCGCGAGATGATCGTGGCCGAGGACGTGGAGAGCCGCAAGAAGGCCCTGGCCAAGGTCAAGCCCTATCAGCAGGGCGACTTCGAGGCCATGTACGAGGTCCTGCAGGGCCGTCCCATGACCGTCCGCTACCTCGATCCGCCGCTCCACGAGTTCGTCCCCACCAAGGAGGAGGACATCCAGGAGCTGGCCCGCGAGATGAACCTCGACGTGGAGCACCTCAAGCAGACCATCTCCGGGCTGCATGAGTTCAACCCCATGATGGGCCACCGCGGCTGCCGTCTGGCCGTCACCTATCCCGAGATCGCCGAGATGCAGACCGAGGCCGTCATCTCCGCCGCCATCAACGTCAACCGCAAGCATCCCGAGTACAACATCGTGCCCGAGATCATGATCCCGCTGGTCGGCGAGGTCAAGGAGCTCAAGTTCGTCAAGGACGTGGTGGTCTCCACCGCTGACCGGCTCATCAAGGAGGCCGGCGTGGACATGAAGTACCACGTGGGCACCATGATCGAGATCCCCCGCGCCGCCGTCACCGCCGGCGATATCGCCAAGGAGGCCGAGTTCTTCTCCTTCGGCACCAACGACCTGACCCAGATGACCTTCGGCTTCTCCCGCGACGACGCCGCCAAGTTCCTGGGCGCTTACTACGAGCACAAGATCTACGAGTTCGATCCCTTCGCCAAGCTGGACCAGACCGGCGTGGGCGCGCTGGTGAAGATGGCCGCCGATTCCGGCCGCGCCACCCGCCCCGACATCCACCTGGGCATCTGCGGCGAGCACGGCGGCGACCCCTCGTCCATCGAGTTCTGCCACCGCATCGGACTGGACTACGTGTCCTGCTCCCCCTTCCGCGTGCCGATCGCCCGCCTCGCCGCCGCGCAGGCCGCGATCACCAACGGCTGATCACACCGATAACCCCCTCACGCCCCGCCTCCCGGCGGGGCGTGATTTTCGTATGGATGATGCAACGCTTCTGCCCTGCCATTTAGCAGGCAAAAGGGAACAGGGAAAAGGAATTGCCCATTCCTACAGGGCCAGCGAAGCGCCGCCCCAACAATGTACGCGGCAGCCGCCATTCCTGTTCCCTGTTGCCTGTTCCCTGTTCCCTCGTCCCCCTTTTCCCTGTTCCCTTCTCAATGAAAACCCCCGCGGCCATAACCGCGGGGGTTTTCATTGACATTCCCCGCCCCTCCCCGTATAATGGTATGTATAAACTGACGGGGGTGAGGTTATGAAAGCGGAGGGCGCTTTCGGGGAGCGATTCCGGCGCAGGGGGCGCTATGAGCTGGTGTTTGTGCTGCTGCTGGCGGCGCTGTGTGCCATCACGGTACTGAACATCAACATCGGCAGCGTGCCGATCCCGATGGGCGAGATCGCGCGGATACTGCTGCGGCGGGCCACGGACGCCAAGCAATACGCCATCATCTGGAACATCCGCCTGCCGCGGATACTGATGGCGGCGATATTGGGCGGGGCGCTGTCGCTGTCGGGCTTCCTGCTCCAGAACTTCTTCGGCAACCCCATCGCAGGCCCCTTTGTGCTGGGCATCTCCTCGGGGGCGAAGATGGTGGTGGCCATCACCATGATCTTCTTCATGGGCAGGCTGGGCGCGGTGTCGTCCTACGCGCTGATCGTCGCGGCCTTCGCGGGCTCGATGATGTCGGTGGGGTTCATCCTGCTGATGTCCCGGCGCTTAAAGCACATGGCCATACTGCTGGTGGGCGGCATCATGATCGGCTACATCTGCTCGGCGGTGACGGACTTCATCGTCACCTTCGCCGAGGAGTCCGACATCGTCAACCTCCGGGGCTGGTCCCTGGGCAGCTTCTCCGGCATGAGCTGGGAGAACGTGGCGGTGGCGGCGGTGGTGGTGGGCATCACCTCGGTGGCGGTGTTCATGCTGGCCAAGCCCATCGGCGCGTACCAGCTGGGCGAGGCCTACGCCCAGTCGATGGGCGTCAACATCAAGGCCTTCCGGGTGGCGCTGATCCTGCTGTCCAGCGTGCTCTCCGCCACGGTCACGGCCTTCGCGGGGCCCATCTCCTTCGTGGGCATCGCGGTGCCCCATCTGGTCAAGCGGGCGCTGAACACCTCCAAGCCGCTGATCGTCATCCCCGCCACCTTCTTAGGCGGCGCGGTGTTCTGCATGGGCTGCGACCTCATCGCCCGCACGGCCTTCGCGCCCACGGAGCTGAACATCTCCACCGTCACCAGCGTGTTCGGCGCGCCGGTAGTCATCATCATGATGCTCAAGCGTCAGAAGGGGAGGTGAGCGCGATGTCTGAATACTACTTTTCCACCCAGGCGCTCACCGTCGGCTACGACGGCGTGCCGCTGATCCGCGACATACAGATCGACATCCACAAGGGCGAGATCGTGACCCTCATCGGCCCCAACGGCTCGGGCAAGTCCACCATATTGAAGTCCATCACCCGGCAGCTCAGGACCCTGGGCGGCGCGGTAGTGATCGGCGGGGAGGATCTTCGGAAATTCAGCTACAAGGCCCTGTCCACCCGGCTGGCGGTGGTGCTGACGGAGCGCATGAAGCCGGAGCTGATGACCTGCCGGGACATCGTGGCCACGGGCCGCTATCCCTACACGGGGCGGCTGGGACTGCTGTCTGAGGAGGACGAACGCCAGGTGGACGCCGCCATGGCCGCGGTGCACGCCCTGGACCTGTCCGAGAGGGACTTCAACGCCATCTCCGACGGCCAGCGCCAGCGGGTGCTGCTGGCCCGCGCCATCTGCCAGGAGCCCGAGATCATCATACTGGACGAGCCCACCTCCTTCCTGGACATCCGCCACAAGCTCCAGCTGCTGAGCATCCTGCGGTCCATGGCGAAGCAGAAGGGCATCACGGTGATCATGTCGCTGCACGAGATCGACCTGGCCCAGAAGATCTCCGACAAGGTGGTGTGCGTCAAGGGCGACCACATCGCCCGGTTCGGCGCGCCCGAGGACGTGCTGGACGGCGAGGCCATCCGGGCGCTGTACAGCCTCGACCAGGGCTTCTACGACCCGCTGTTCGGCTCCATCGAGCTGCCCCGGCCCGAGGGCGAGGCCCGGACCTTCGTCATCTCCGCCGGCGGCACGGGCATTCCCGTCTACCGCCGCCTCCAGAAGGCCGCCATCCCCTTCTATGCGGGCATACTCTATGAAAACGACGTGGACCACAGCCTCGCCCGGCTGCTGGCCCAAGAGGTGGTCGCCGAGCGGCCCTTCTCCCCCATCCGGCCAGAGACCCTCGCCCGCGCCCTCGAGCTGATGCGCGCATGCGATACCGTCATCAACGCCGGCGTCCCCGAGGCCGCCCTGGCCACTCCCATCGGAGAGCTGATCGACCAGGCAAAGCGCCTGCCGGGGTATAGGGAATAGGGAACAGGGAACAGGCAATAGGGAACAGGGTACAGGGAACAGGCAACAGGCAACAGGCAACAGGCAACAGGCAACAGGGAACAGGCAATAGGGAACAGGGAACAGGGAACAGGGAACAGGCAACAGGCAATAGGGAACAGGGTACAGGGAACAGGGAACAGGCAACAGGCAACAGGCAACAGGAATTGCTTAGTTACGTCGAGGCGATGATGCGCCGCCCGCCAAGTCGTACCGGAAGTGTCGGTATCGGGCGGGCAGCGCATCGCCGCCCCTGCGGCGCGCGCGGCATCGTCCATTCCTGTTTCCTGTTGCCTGTCCCCTTTATTCCCTCACTCCAGTCGTACCGAATGCTTCGGCATCGGGCGGGCGGCGCATCGCCGCCCCTACGACGCGCGGCAGCGGCCATTCCTGTTCCCTGTTGCCTGTTCCCTGTTGCCTGTTCCCTGCTGCCTGTTCCCTGTTGCCTGTTGCCTGTTGCCTGTTCCCTGTTCCCTGTTCCCTGTTGCCTGTTCCCTACTCCCTCACTCCAGCCGCACCCGCTCGATCTCGCGGCGGAGCTCGTTGCGGCGCTCGTGGAACATGAGGTCGTGGGAGTGCTTGTAGTAGGCGTCGCAGCCGTAGCGGGCGATGAAGCGGGCGGCGGCGGGCGAGGCGGTCAGCTCGGTGACCAGGATCAGCAGCTCCTGGCCCTCTGGGAAGGCGGTCTCGCAGAAGGCGAACATGTTGTCCAGACGGGCGCGGACCCGGGCCGCGTCGGCGTTGAGGGCCTCTCCCCGCTCCGCGAACAGGGCCTTGAGCCGGTCAAAGGGCGGGGTCTGATCGTCCAGCCGTCCGGCCATCTCCTCCAGCTGAGACGCGGCGGCGCGGGCGACCCGGCCCTGCTCGGCGTTCAGGGCGTTGGCGCGGCGGCGCTGCCCGGCGTGACGGCGCACGGTCTCGGCGGCCTCGCTGACGATGCGCGCGGCGGCCTCGGTCCCGGCGTCAGCGAGAACGGCCCTGCGGGCGCGGAGCTGCTCGGCCACGACGGACCGCGCCTGCATCTCCACCCCCACCCGGCTCAGATCGCCGCCCGCGCCGTCCAGCAGCAGGCTCAGCAGGCTCAGCCGCTCGTCGAAGCGAGCGTTCATGGCGCGCTCGCGTATGGCGTCGGAGACCTCGCCCGAGAGGATGTGCTCGATCTGGTAGTCGGAGCGGTACTTGTTGAACAGGGCGCAGTACATGGTGAAGCTCTTGGCCACCCGGTCGTTCTGGAGGTACTGCCGGGTCAGGGTCTCGTCCACCGGGAAGCCGCGCCGCTCGTACAGCTTCATCATGTCCGACAGGTCCACCCAGCCGCGGGCGGTGACGAACCGCTTGCCGTCCACGGTGGACTCGATCAGGTAGAAATCCTGGGGATGGATCTCCAGATAGCTGGTCACGGCAGGGTGCACGCCCTTCTCGGCGGCGTAGGTCTTCCACACGCCGTAGTCCGGCTCCACGTCGATGCGCTTCATGCGGTCCCAGGTGACGATGTCGAACTCCCGCACCGAATTGTTGTACTCCGGGGGATTGCCCGCAGTGACGATGATCCAGCCCTGCGGCACGCGGTGCCGCCCGAAGGTCTTGTATTGCAGAAATTGCAGCATCGACGGGGCCAGCGTCTCGGAGACGCAGTTGATCTCGTCTAAAAACAGTATGCCCCTGTCCACCCCCGTGGCCGCCATGCAGTCGTAGATGGAGGCGATGATCTCCGACATCGTGTACTCCGACACGCTGTAGCGCTCGCCCCCGTATTCCTTCTCCACGATGAACGGCAGGCCCAGCGCGCTCTGGCGGGTGTGGTGGGTCATGGAGTAGGCCACCAGGCCGATGTCCAGCTCCTGGGCGATCTGGGCCATGATGTCCGTCTTGCCGATGCCCGGCGCGCCCATCAGAAAGATCGGGCGCTGGCGCTCCACCGGGATCGCCGGTTCGCCGTATTCGTCCGTGGTCAGATACGCCTCCACCGCATACTTGATCTGCGCCTTGGCCTGCTGGATGTTCATGATGATGCTCCTTTGATGGTTATTGTTGTTGGGGGAGTAGAGCTTGACGGGTTGACATCAAATTGAAAATGGAGAATGGAGAATGGAAAATGGTGGTGCAAATCCTGCGGATTTGTATGATTAAACATTATAAGTGACGCTGTCACGCTTATTTACTGTCCATTTTAATCAATGAAATCTGCAAAGATTTCTACATCCATTCTCCATTTTCCATTCTCAATTCTCAATTCAAACAAGCCCCCCATTCAGCGGGACAACCGAACCGCCGCCGCATCACTCCTCCACCACGACCTTCATCGCCCAGGTGGGGACCTCGGGGATGGGGGTGTCGGAAGGGAGGAAGGCGAAGGCGGTCTCGTAGTCGGGCTTGCGGGCGGGATAGGTCCCGGCGCCGTCGGTGAAGTAGATGAGGCCCTTGAGGCGGGTGAAGGCGCCCTGGCGGAGCAGCTCGTCCACGTATTCAAACACGGGGCGGAAGTCGGTGCCGCCCAGGCCCTTGACGGAGAAGGTCTCCATGTAGGCGTCGAACTCCCGCTGGCTGGTGAGCCGCACGGCCTCGCGGACCTCGGCGTCGCACTGGACGATGTGGAGGTTGAACTTGTGGAAGAAGTTCTCCTCCCCCTTGAGGATGCCCCAGGTCTTTTCGATGAAGCGCTTCACCGGCTCGCCCCGGGTAGAACCTGAGGTGTCGATGGCCAGCACGAAGTCCCGCACCCGCTGTACCTCCCGGGTCTCCAGCGGCTCGATGAGGGGCAGGTTTTTGTACAGCTTCAGCCCGTAGGTGTAGAAGATCTGGTCGAACTCGTCCGGGTTCAGCTCCGCCGCTTCGCCCAGCACGGTGAACTTGCGCAGGAAGGCGGCGTAGTCGATCCTCTCCCGGTTCAGCTCGTTGAGTCGCTCCAGCAGGTCCCCGGCGCTGTCGCCGCGGCGGCGGGAGAAGGTGTCCAGGTCGGCCTGGATGCGCTCGCCCACGTCCCGCCACTCCTTTTCCAGCTGGCGGCGGTCCCGGTCATTGCGGTCATCCTCCCGGAAATCGGGGGCCTCGGCGGGGGCGTCCCACTCGGCAAAGGCGTCGTTCAGGCCGCTGCCGCTGCCGCCCGAATCGGAGCGGTCCGACTGGGACGCGGCGTCGGCGGCGTCGCCCGCGCTGCCCAGGGAGTTGGGCGCGTCCAGGCCGCCGTCGGTGCGGGCGCTGCGGCTCTGGGAGCCCGCGGGGGAGCCCTCCGTGCCCTCGGTGTCCATGCCCTTGCCGACGTTGCGCTGGTCGGAGTCGTGGCGCTCGTCGTAGCGGCCCACGGACCGGCGGGTGGGGCTGTCCGAGGGGTCGGCCCGCATCCGTCGGGCCTCGCGCGCTTCCGCCTCGCCGTCGTCTGAGGCACTGGCCGTGGCGGCGGTGGCGTCGCCCTCCTCCCCTGCGTCAGAAGCCCCGCCGCCCTCGGGCTGGGGCTGGCTCTCGCCCGGCTCGGAGGGGAACGGCGCATTGGCGGACGGCTCGGGCGGGTCGCCCTCGGGCTTCTGTCCGCGACTCTGGGATTGGGACGCGCCGCCGTTGGACGGGTTGTCCTCCCCCTCCCCGTCGCCGTCCCCCGGCTCCAGCTCCCGGGCCTTTTTCGGCTTGTGCCACAGCACGTGGTCGTCCACCCTGAACAGCTCAGTCCATCCGGGCTGGGGCGGGATCTGCTGGAAGAAGCGATACAGCTTCTCCGCGGTCAGGGGCCGCACCTGCGCGCGCAGGCCCTTTAGCACTGCCCGCCGGGCGTCGTCGCCGGGCAGGGCAAAGCGTTCGTCGTCCAGGGACAGGATCACGTCCTCCACGGCCAAATCGCAGGCCAGGTCCCAGTGGGACGGCTCCACCAGCGTGTCGATGAAGGGGTGGCGGAACACGCAGTGCAGCAGCACGTGCAGATAGTCCCGGGACAGCCCCTGCTGGTCCGCCCGCAGATACCGCCGCAGCACGTGCTTCTCGCCGTAGTACAGCCGGGCGCCCTCGGTGGCGTAGGAGGTGTCCGCGGGCATGGGCGTCAGCCGAAACACCGCCACGTCCAGAAACCGCAGGTGCATGACGATGTGGTTCCGCGCCAGCCCCAGCGCCCGCCGGGCCAGGTCGGAGATGTTGGACACGTGGACGACCTCCTTGCCTGCCTGTTGCAGCATATAGATAGGGATGTATCGGGGGAGTAATGGATTCAAAGGAAATGGAGGCAACGACCGTTTCTAATCCCCAATTTCCAATTCAACAGATTCCCGCCTCACGGCATCTTGTCGATCCAGTCGTTGAGCAGCTGGCGCAGGGTGTTGGCGAGCTGCTGGCGCTGGCGGCTGGTGAGGGTGACGAAGTAGGCCTCGTCGCCGTCGCCGTCCTGGGGAATGGCCTGGCGTCCGGCGTCGGTGATGCGGAGCATGTTGCCCCGGCGGTCGCCGCCCTTTTCCCGGCTCAGATAGCCCTTGCGCTCCAGCTTGGTGACGATCTCGCTCATGGACCCGGGCTGGACCCCCAGCATCTGCTGGAGCGCCCGCTGGGACAGGGCCTCGCGCCCCGCGAGTATGGACAGGATCAGCGCCTGGCCGCGGGCGGGTCCGCCGTGGTCGCGGGGCATGAGGCGTCCGCTCAGCCGCAGCAGCTCGCCCAGCCCGGCGTCGGCCACCCGCTGGCGAAGCAGCGCCCCGTCCGGGACGGTGGGCTGGCCGTGGGGGCGGAGGTTGTAGCTGTCCTCCTCCCGCTCATGCTCGTCCACGGGGCGGCGGCCACGGTCAAACTCCGGGCGACGATCGCGGACGGCACGACTCTCGGGACGGTGGCCGTGGTCGAACTCGGAGCGGCGCTCGGGCTCGGGACGGCGCACATGATCGAACTCGGGACGGCGCACACCCTCAGGACGGCGTTCGGGCTCGGAACGGCGCTCAGGCTCGGGGCGGCGGACATTCTCGGCTCGGCGCTCGGGCTCGGGACGGCGGGCATTCTCCGTGCGGTGGCCGGGCTTGTGGTTCCGGCGGCGGGTGGGCTTGGCGGCGGGCTCGGCCTCCGCGCGGCACTCATTGCGCATGGGCTCCGGCGCGGCGGCGCGAACGGCCTGGAGGTCGGCGCGGCGCT
>Ga0256404_1010744_pt1 | contig 12537 bp, 14 predicted proteins | sample RumenRJG_01DNA_FD_185990 | JGI IMG/M metagenome (GOLD analysis project Ga0256404, IMG submission 185990) | Bovine rumen microbial communities from Lethbridge, Alberta, Canada - RJG_01 | ecosystem: Host-associated > Mammals > Digestive system > Stomach > Rumen | place: Canada: Alberta | collected...
CATCTGTATATTTTCTTGGCTTTCTTCTTTGTTTTTTTTCAGTCATAATAATTTACTCCTTTATCTGTTACTTTTATATTATATGACCTTAAAAAATCTGTCCAGTTTATTGTAGCCTATCCAGTCTGCAAAATATTGTGCACAGAACTTTTCAGCATACCGCTGAATTCCGCAAGCTCCGTTACCCCCGCTTCTTTATGCTCCTCATCAAAATAATCCAATAATTTGAGCGCCTTGTATAATGATTTTACTTTATGTTCCATCTTTCTTTCTCCTTATAACGTGACAAAACCTGTCACAATCAGCATTCTCCATTTCTTATATCAGCTCACCGACACAACACTATTATAATCATCGAAACGGATATTTACAAAGTTCAAATCAACTACTTTTCCTGATACTGCCTCATGAATGCTATTTTCAGGTGATAATTGTTTGATGTACATATCATTCAACAATTCCAAAAATATATAGTTTATGTTTATTGTATTTTATCCTAACACTCATATCTGTAATTTCGTCTACTTCAAAATCCGGTAATGATAAAAGTGTACCATCCGTGCTATTCTTTTTGCACATACATCATAAACACTCTCATAGAACTCCTAAGTTATTATACCATCAATCTGCACATCTGTCATTTTACTTTTTTGACGCCAACGTAGATATATCTTTTTTAATTGTTGCATTCTACCTGAATCCGTGAAGTTCATCCTTTTTTGCAACCAGCTCTCAAAACAGAACTGGTTGTCGATTACTTTAATAGCAGTATTTTTTCAATTTCCTCATTAGAGGTCATTTTGAACAGAATTTCTGCAAAAATGGGTATACGAAATAAAGCTCTTATATGAACTTGCTCTTGATTTTATTACACAGCGACACTACTTTCGCAGTAGTCTGCGAAAAGATGACGCCATACATTGCTTTTTCCAAGTCCCATGACCAATTGACGTGCATGTGTGGTGACATGACTCGCCATCATGATCAGATTGCTGATTACCGTGTGGAGTCTTCGACGCTTGACATTCCGTTTTTGACGGGGTGCCCGACCTCCGATTGTACCCTGCCCAATCATCCTGAGGATGTTGTAGACAATCAGCCCTAATTCCAGTACCAGTGCATTTGTTGCAAATTTACCGGATGGAAGACGCTCCAGGTCCATATCTGTTTTAATTTCGCTATGGAACTGTTCACATTCCCCACGGGCGTGGTACAGCTGAATGATTTCTTCATCGGTTGCCCCAAGATTTGTCCACCAGGTTTCCACTTCGATCTCTGGAATCAGAAGAATCTGACCATATTTGTCCACAGTACGCTCAGTGATTTCATATCCGGCACGCAGGGTAAACTCTTTTTCAAACTGCTTACTGCAAACATCTTTCCAGTCACTTCCGACATATACGGTTTTTCCTTCTCTGGGCGTTGTGATGTTTTTGCAGTATTGTTTGGCCATATCAAACCATCCGTCTTTGCTTTCCCGGCGAAGGTTACGTTTGATGATAAAATAGCATCCTGCATCAATATCTACAGGTACAAATCCATTCGGCAGAGCGGTTGGCTGAATCTTATTGGAGATTAACAGCTCGATATTTTCATTCAAAATGGTTTCACGAAGACTGTCACCAATATCATCCATGCGCTGACGCAGGGTTTCTTCGGATGGAATACTGCGAGTAATACCAAGTGCCGCCTGATAGAAAACTTTATCCTCATCCATCTCATGGACTGCCTCAAAATATGGTTTTCCCATACAGAGCATCCCGATATAGGTGAGGATGATGTCCCCATTTTTGATCTGATGCTGGGAGCGGTTTTGGGTTACATCCATACGGTTTAATTTTTTGGCAAAATCACTTTTCCCAAGAAGTGCACCGACAACGGCAAGTCCGCTGGCAGGGATGATACGCTCATCTGTAAATTCGACAATAATGTTTTGGTTCGTATTCAGGGTAAATTTTCGGTTGTTGTTCATGGTAAAGCACTCCTTAATTAGTGATTGATAAAGTAAGTATACCATGAAATTCATTCACCCGATAGGTGAAAGTGGAAGAACTTGTAAAAACACCTTGAACATTCAAAAATACAGTCTTTGGGTAGACTGACTTGCATTGAGTTTCACGGATTCAGGTTCTATTTAGTTTATCCTCATTATTCTGCAAAAACATTATTTTCCCTTATTGCTCTATTAAAAAATGCCAGAAATTGAAACACTAACCTTTTCAAAATACCTTTAATTCTCAAAAGTGTCTCTTATTAAGCGTAAATTATACAAATTTATACTTAGCAAGAGACACTACATATCAATTACCTTTTTTTCGAATTAATCAGCAAAATTGAACTTAAAACCAATAAAATTCCTATCAGACTTACGATTCCTATCACCTCATGAAATACTGTCATCGCAATGAAAGTAGCCACTATTGTTTCAACAGAAGTCAGCACAGGAATTTTGCTACTCTCTTTCATTCGTTTCAAACCACCATAATAAAATAAGTAAGAAAGTCCCGTTGGAACAACAGAATAAATAACTGCCCAAATTAATACCTTATTACTTAAGTCAAGAGTTCCTTCCCAAAATTTTGTAAATGGCAACAAACATAAACTGGCAAATACAAAGCAATAAAAGCTTACTACAAATGGACTTACATTTTCCTTACTATAGCGACCAACTATTGCAGAGGTAGAATATACAATCGCTGCAATTATTCCAAATAAAATGCCGATAAAGGACACTGAAGAAAAATCAAGCTGACCATTTGTTGCACAACAAACACATCCTGTTATATTTAAAAGAATGGCAATGCACTTTTTTAGAGTCATACTTTCTTTATATACTACATAAGAAAAAAACATTGTAAAAATTGGTGCCATATTGACTAGAACAGCTGTTAATGTCAATCCGGCAGTTTCACAACCATATGCGTAAAATACATTATATGCTGCATGACAAAACAAACCAAGAAGCATACAACAAAAAAACGTGCATTTATTTATCCGAAAAGCCCGCCATCCTTCTAAAGCCCAAATGCATGCACCCATAAAGAATATTGCAAAAGCAAACCTTAAAAAGCTAATCACAAATCCATTATCAATTCCTAAATAACTCAGATTTTTTATAAAAAGTCCATTCGTTCCCCACAGCGCTCCTGCAAATGCAATAGAAATATACGGAACTTTTTCTTCTAGTTTTCTTCTCATCTCTTTTCCTCCAATAACAAAACAGGACTGTATATTAACATTTATCAGCCATTTTATGACCTAATGTTAATCATACAGCCCTAATAAATATTAATCATATCATATGCAACTTATGACCGATAATCCCCATTGATCTTTACATAGTCATAAGTGAGGTCACATCCCCACGCCTTTGCGGAAACATCCCCTTGGTGCAAATCAATATGAATATATATTTCGTCTGATGCAAGAATCTTTGCTGCAAGTTCCTCTGAGAATGCAACACCTGCTCCATTTTCACAAACTTGAACAGAGCCATTGTCTGATGCAAGTTCTACGGAAACTTTATGAATATCAAAATCTGCTTCTGCATATCCAATTGCACACAAAATCCTTCCCCAGTTGGCATCCTCACCAAACATTGCACATTTTAGTAATGGTGACCGTATCACTGTCTTGGCAACAATAATAGCAGTATCTAAATCCGGACTTCCCTTGCATGTGCACTCCAGCAACTTAGAAGCTCCTTCCCCATCTGCAGCAAGCATTTTTGTCAAATTCATCATGACAATATAGAGTGCCTTCTTAAATGCCTCATATTCAGCTCCTTCACTATCGATCAACGGATTTTTCGCCGTAGCATTTGCCATAACGGTTACCATATCATTCGTCGAAGTATCCCCATCGATACTAAGACAGTTATATGTAATTTTCACGATTTCACTCAAAGCCTTTTGAAGCATGCTACAGGAGATATTAATATCTGAGGTGATAAAGTTTAATGTTGTTGCCATGTTCGGATGAATCATGCCACTTCCTTTCGCCATGCCTCCAACCACACATCTGATACCATCTACTTCAAATTCTACTGCCACTTGCTTTGCAGTGGTGTCTGTTGTCATAATTGCATTCATAGCTTTATCATTTCCTGTAGTACTAAGGCCATCTACCAGTTCTTTCATATGCTCTTCAAATGGTTGAATGGAAAGTCGTTTTCCAATCACACCTGTCGAACCTACTATCACTTTATCTGGCGAAATCTGAAGTGCCTCTGCAGCAAGTTCACAAGCTGTTTGTGCAATTTCTTCTCCATCAATATTACAAGTGTTTGCATTTTTGGAATTCACAATTACAGCATGAGAACTTCCTCCACTTGCTTTCAAATGCCTCTTCGTAACAATAATAGGAGCACCTTTTACTTTATTTTGAGTGTAAACTGCAGCGGTAGCACAAGCATCTTTACTATAAATCATTCCCAGATCATTTTTCGATTTATCCGGATTAATCCCTGCATTAATTCCATTTGCTAGAAATCCTTTCGCAGCACACACACCTCCATCGATGTACGTATATCCATCATACTTTTTCTGTTCCATCATGCAACACCTCTTTATAGTGCTTTCTTATATAGCATCAATATATCCTTTTTCGTTGTACTCCTTGGATTAACAGCGATATTTCCACTCTTCATGGCATCCTCTGCCATAGCATCAAACTTATCCTCTGTTACTCCAACTTCAGCAAGTCCCGATGGAATTCCCAAAGAATCGTTTAACTCTTCCAATGCTTCCACTAACATAAACGGTTCAAAATCAGAAGCATCCATAGGCGTTTTTGAAATATAATTATATATTTTTACATACTTTCCATTGTCTGCTAACCCATTATATTCTACAATTGTCGGAAGTAAAATTGCATTGGCTACCCCATGAGGAACATTGAAAAATGCACTTACCGGATGACTCATAGCATGCACATCTCCTAATCTTGCCCAGGAAAATGCAATACCTGCAAACAAGGACCCGATCAACATTCCCTCTGCTGCTACTACATTAGTACGGTCTGCCACATAACTTCTAATATTTTTTCCTATTAATTCTAATGCCTTTTCTGCCATCGCATCCGAAAACGGAGAAGCATCTTTAGAAATATAGGCTTCCAACGCATGCACCATTGCATCAATTCCACATGCTGCTGCAACAGAAACCGGAGCTGTTGTGATAAGATCCGCATCCAAAATAGCATAAGACGGAATCAGTTTATAGCTAAATACCGTTAATTTGTAGTTTCTACTATGGTCTGTAATAACGGAAAATGCCGTTACCTCTGAACCAGTTCCAGCAGTGGTAGGAATGGCAATCAAAGGTACAATATCACCAGGAACCTTTCCACCACCTTCATATTCAGTAATGCTTCCACCATATTTTGCTACTACACCAACAGCCTTTGCTACATCCATAGGTGAACCGCCACCTAAAGCAATGATAAAATCTGCTCCACTTTCTTTAAATGCCTTCGTAGCCTTATCTACGGTTTCCACAGATGGATTTCCTTCTGTTTCAGTAAAAGCATCTACTTTTATTCCCACTTTTTCCAAACTTTCGGCACAAGAAGCAACGATTCCCATTTTATTCAAATGTGGTCCGGATATAATAAATCCATGCGTTCCTCCCAAATCTTTTGAAAGTTCTGGCAATTTACTTAAACTTCCCTTTCCAACCACAATATTTTGTGGTACTGAAAACGTAAAATCTTTCATGCTTTTCTACCTCCTAATCAAAAAGAGGCGTAACAATATACAGCATCATTACGCCAAATCCAAATCTCTATTTTTCAAGTGCTTCAACAGATTCCTTAATGATGGAAACTGCTTTATCACAATCTGCTTCGTTGATAATAAGTGGTGGTATCATACGTATAATATTCGCTCCAATTGCAGTAATCAACAAATGTCTATGTAAACACTCATGTTTTACATCAACACCTGAAATACTCTTATCAAACTCTACACCAACCAGTAACCCTTGTCCACGAACATCTACCACATGAGGAACTTCTTCACGCAATTTTTTCATGAAGTAATCTCCCATCTTTTTGGCATTACCAGCAAGATTTCTATCTAACAGTTCGTTTACTTCTGCCAGTGCAGCTGCACAAGATACCGGATGTCCTCCAAAGGTTGTTCCATGTGAACCAGGTGTAAATGCCTTAGCAACTTCCTCTGTGGCACAAATTGCACCAATTGGCATACCACCACCAAGCGCTTTTGCCATAGATACAATATCTGGCTTAATTCCATAATTCATATAAGACATTACCTGGCCAGTTCTACACCATCCAGTCTGCACTTCATCAATCAAAAGAAGCATTCCTTTCTCGTCACAGAACTCACGAAGGCCTTTCATAAATTCCTGTGTTGCCGGATGTACACCACCTTCGCCCTGTACAGGCTCGATCATAATAGCGATGGTATTTTCGGTACATGCCGCTTTAAAAGCTTCTAAATCATTGTATGGTGCATAAGAGAAGCCATAGGTCATAGGACCGAAGCCAATCTGGCAACCATTCCCCGGCTGACCAGTCGCTGACATTGCACCAAAAGTTCTTCCGTGAAATCCCATCTTAGCAGTTACAATATGATACTTATTTGGACCATATTTCTCAATACCATATTTTCTTGCCATTTTGATCATAGCTTCGTTTGCCTCTGTACCGGAGTTCTGGAAAAATATCTTATCCATTCCAATGCTTGTACAAATCTTCTCAGCCAATAGAGCCTGTGGAATTGTATATGGATAATTAAATGTGTGCATAATATCTGCTACCTGTTCCTGCACAGCTTTTACTACCTTTTCATTACAGTTTCCCGCAGAGTTAACGGCAATACCTGCATAAAAATCCAAATACTCTTCTCCATTTTCATCATAAATATATTGGTCTTTTGCTGTCTCTGCCAAAAAATCAAAACGCTCATAGGTTTCAATCATGTACTTATTTACTTTGTCCTTAATTTCCTGTTTTGTAAGTCCTGTATCCTTTAACTTCATTTTAACATCCTCCATTCTTTTTATGAAACTGTCTTATTTTACTTTATTAATCCTTTGATTTTTAAATATTGTTTTATCACCTGTACACACTCATCAATTCCAACCTTTTCACTGTTCAGTGTCATATCATAATTGACTGGGTTTGTCCAGTAATTTCCATGGGTGTAATACTTATAATAGTCTGCTCGAAATTTATCTGTCTGAGAAATAGTCGCCTGTGCAAATTCTTCTGTCACACCCATATGTTCCATGGTACGCCGGATACAAAAATCTCTTGGTGCTTCAATATATACGCTTACCACATTGTCCTTTCCTCGCAATATCCAGTCCGCGCATTTTCCTACGATTACACAGGATTCTGTTTCCGCAAGATTTTCAATAATTTTCTTCTGATACTCAAACAAAGTATCATCCGAAACAAATTTTTCATTTCGGGTGATGTATTGCTTTGACCGGGGAAGTCCTCTTAAAAAGCTGGCAAATCCACCATTTTTATGTACTTTTTCATCTACTTCCTCAAACAATTTTTCATCTAGACCACTCATCTGAGATGCCAGTGTAAGGATACGATTTTCGTAACAATGAATACCCAATTCCTTGGCAAGCTTTGAAGCGATTTCCTTTCCGCCAGTACCAAACCCTCTGGCAAATGTTACTACAAAATTATCCATCCTGTTGCCTCCTTTTATCCTTCCATAAATCTACTTAGGAATTCTTTTGTTCTAGCATGTTTTGGATTTGTAAAGAATTGTTCTGGTGGCGCATCCTCTACAATATATCCTTTATCCATAAAAAGAATTCGACTGGATACATCTCTTGCAAAATCCATTTCATGGGTAACGATCAACATAGTTAAGCCTGTTTTAGCAAGACTCTTCATAACATTTAATACTTCGCCTACCATCTCTGGATCCAAGGCACTGGTAGGTTCATCAAACAGTAACACTTCCGGATTCATGCAAAGTCCTCTGGCAATTGCCACACGCTGCTTTTGTCCTCCAGACAACTGCGAAGGATAGGCATTGATATAAGGTGCCATTCCTACTGCTTTTAAATGGGTAATTGCACGTTCATGCGCTTCTTCCTTTGATATATGCAACACCTTTCTGGTTCCTGCCATACAATTTTGCAAAACTGTCATATTATTAAATAAATTAAAGGATTGGAATACCATTCCCACTTTGGAACGGTATTCATTTACCTCTTTTTGCACATCCCGAATTTCTTTTCCATGATAAAGGATTTTTCCATTTGTCTGATGCTCTAACTTATTGACGCATCGTAACAAAGTAGATTTACCAGAACCAGAGGAACCAAGAATACAGATCACCTCTCCTTTTTCAACAGAAAAATCAATTTTCCGGAGGACCTCATGTTCACCAAAAGATTTACTTAATTCTTCAATTCGAATAATTTTTTCTTCACTCATGCTTCCATCCTCCTTATTGTCTGTCTTCCAAATATTCTACTGCCAGCACATAGTCCTTCTTTCCAGCTGATTTCTTTTCAATAAAAAGGAAAATCTGGTTAAATACGAAACAAAGTACTAAATAGATTACGGCAATGACTAAGTAAGATTCAAAATATTTATAATAGGTACCACCTGCTGTTTTTGCCTGCATGAACAACTCAGAAACACCGATTACATTTAATACGGATGTCATTTTTAAGTTGGTTAAAAAGTTATTTGACATTTCCGGAATAATATTTTTAAATGCCTGAGGCAAAATAATATGTATCATTGCTCCCATGGGAGACATACCAAGTGCCAAAGCACCTTCTCGCTGACCATCATCAATAGAATGAATACCAGCACGAACAGTCTGAGACATATAAGCTCCTGTATTTAATACAGTAACCAAAACACCGGCTGAAATAGAACTAATTTCAAATCCTGCCTGTCTCAAACCATAGTAAAGTATCATACCTTGTACGATCATTGGAGTATCTCGGAAAATCTCTACATAAATAGCTGAGATTACTTTCAAAACACGAAGCAAAACCTTCTTTATTATATTGTCCCCTTTGTTAATCTTGACATCATCTACAATTCCAAGTCCAAATCCCAGAACAAATCCAAGTATCGTTCCAAGTACTGCTATGTATAAAGTAATCCAAGTTCCTTCTATAAAAAGATTCGCATATTTTTTTGCAAGGAAAAACATCCATTCCAGAGAATTACTCGGTGTAGCTGCTAAAATGAAATTTGATAGCATACAATTTCCTCCTTTATTATTTCATGGTTGCTTATATCAGCTAGCGAACACTCCTACAATTCAAACACCATTATGCAAAAGTTTTCTTAATTTGCTGTTGCCTTAATTTGCTGCTGCCGGCTGTAACTTAATAGCCTCTTCCATCATTTCATCCATTTTCTCTTTGTCATTCCATTCCAAATCATCCATGGCCTTTTGAATCTTGTCTCTCAATTCAGTATCATCTTTTCTTGTCGCAATACAAACGTTAGTAGAACCAGTTGGATCTTCAATGGTATCGTTTTCATCAAGCTCCAAAAGAACCAAATCATCATTTGTCATAGCTGCGGATTCAGAAGTTGGTTTATCAATGACACAAACATCAGCCACTCCGTTAGATACTGCCATGAAACACTCTGCTGTTGTCTCATAATTTGAACCGAGTTCCACATCCGGAATCTGATCTAGCAAATCAACCCATGCAGTTCCAAGCTGTGTCGTCACTGTCACATTTTTTCCTGCAAAATCAGAAAGCTTTGTAATTCCTTCCAATCCACTTCCTTTTTTCACTGTCAAACAAATATCTCTATAATAATAAGTATCGGTAAAGGAATATGCCTGCTCACGCTCTTCTGTCTTTCCCATTCCTGCAATAATGCAATCGTATTCGCCAGAGTCAAGTCCCATTCCGATAGAGTCCCATTCTACCTTATGAATTTCAACATCCATTCCCATTTGGTCTGCAAGTTTCTTTGCCATCATAACATCATAACCATATGCATAATTACTCATTCCATAAATAGGAAGTGCTTTTTCTCCATTTGAAACTTCTTCACTTTCCTGTGTCCAGTTAAAAGGTGCATATGCACATTCCATACCAACTCTTAGTACATCTTTTTTCTCTCCATCTTTTCCATCCGCAGATGAACTATCAGAAGAATTTCCGCATCCTGTTAACATTCCCATTGCCAATACTCCAACCATCATAAAACTAACTAATTTTCTTCTCATCATAATATTATCCTCACTTTCTTTTCAAATCGTATACAGTTACTGGGAACATTCGCTGTAACATTTTCATTTTCTTTTTTGACAACGAAAAAAGGGCGTTACTTTCTAAAAAGTAAACGCCCTTGTTCACATTCACAACTATGTTGTAATTTTTATGAACTCAGTATATTCTATGTGCATTATATTGTCAATACTTTTTTTAAAAAAATTTTCTTTTTTCTATTTATCCTTATATTCCAACACTTTTTAATACCATTTCCAATTTTTGAAATTTTATTTATGCATTATATTGCACTATTAAAACAAAAAAATTCACTATACAGTATAAGAAAAAACAGATACAAACTGTAATAGTTCATTTCCCTTATTCAGATATTCATGTGGTTTATCCGTATCAAAACGAATAGCATCGCCCGTTGGGATAACGCTGATTTCTCCATCCAAAGATAGTGACAACTCTCCCTTATTGACAATCACATACTCTTTTGTGTTTTCTCCATGTGCGCCACTAATGTAGCCTTTTCCCGGCTGAATCTCTATCACATAAAGTTCAAAATTACGTTCTGTCTCATAGGGAAAATACGTATATACCCGATATTCACCCTCCACTTCCTTTGTTGGCACTAGAAATTCCTTCCGTACGGGATAAATGGCATCTGCAGGAACTTTAATCAAATCATTTAATTCTACTCTAAGTCCACTTACAATCTTTCCAATGGTACCAATGGTAGGATTCGCAGTTCCTCGTTCAATCTGTCCGAGCATACTTTTACTCACACCTGTCTGCTCCGCTACCACATCAAGACTAATTCCTCGTCCTAATCTGATTTTTTTCAAATTCATTGCAATATTTGTATTTAAATAGTCCATACATACACCCTTTTCTGAAATGTGTGATAATTTCTTGCTGCATCAAATAAATCTTTTTATTTAGAATACCTCATCCCACATAGGAGCGCAAGAATTATTTTTAATCCAACTTTTTGGGGTCACCTCACATATCAATTACTTTTTTGAAATTAATCAGCAAAATTGAACTTAAAACCAATATCCGTTTCATACCACCACAATATAATCTTTCATGCATTTCTATCTCCTGTTCAAAAGGAGGCGTAACAATATACAGCATCATTACGCCAAATCCAAACCTCTATTTTTCAAGTGCTTCAACAGATTCCTTTATAATGGAAACTGCTATATCACAATCTGCTTCGTTAATAATAAGAGGTGGTATCATACGAATGATATTCGCTCCAATTGCAGTAATCAGCAAATGTCTATGTAAGCACTCATATCTTCCCCACAGCATATTTCTCATTTCAACTTCTTACGTTTATTCACACCATTTAGCTTTAAGTTCATCTAAAGTACCATTTTCCTGCAAGTAATCAATTGCAGCATTAAATTTGTCAATAATATCAGGATACTGCTCGCATACTGCAAAAGAAAATGCCATTGCATATGGTGCCTGTCCTGTATAGAACTCATCTCCTACAATTTTTAACTTAATTTCGCCAGTCTTTATGGAATAGACCGTACCCACATAATCATAAATTGTAGCATCTGCCTGGCCTTCTTCCGCTGCCTTATAAGCAAGTGCTACAGAATCATAAGTTTGCAGACATGATTCTGGAAGATTAGCTACTGCATACTCATATGCAATCGTTCCTGTTTGTACTGCAACCGTATAATCTCCATTTGTCAAATCATCAATCCCAGTAATCGTATCATTGTCCTCACCAACAATCACTACAATACCTGCATCAAAATATGTCTTAGAAAAATTCATATTCTGTTTTCTTTCATCTGTTGCACAAATCAAAGTCACGCCTTCAAGAGATCCCTTAAAATCATCTGTTCCTTCAGAAGTTGTATCACTCGAGGAACCGGATGCCTCTTCTGATTTATTTGTATCCACCGTATCCTTCTTTGTACTACCACAGCCTCCTAATAAAGCAACAGTCATTGTCACCATCAGTAATAGGGAAATTACTTTTCTTTTCATCATAAAAAATCCTCCTTTTGTATTTGAAATAAAAAAGCAGACAACAAGTCCCATTCCTGACTCCATTGTCTGATTTCCTTTTGAAAATCAGCCCTATTGCTCTGTTATCTTTTCAATAGTTTTATAATTCCCTAGACGATAATATGGACCGTATTGCTGAACACAATACAGTCCATATCGTATAAAAATATTTCCTACTTAGTGTCTGCTGATTAAACAGATATTTGTAGTTCCCAATTGTTATTTTTCTTCCATTTTGAGAACAGATAAAAAAGAGTATAAAGTATCAGTCTCTTCATCCTAAACAGATTTGAGACAAATA
>Ga0256404_1010745_pt1 | contig 12537 bp, 6 predicted proteins | sample RumenRJG_01DNA_FD_185990 | JGI IMG/M metagenome (GOLD analysis project Ga0256404, IMG submission 185990) | Bovine rumen microbial communities from Lethbridge, Alberta, Canada - RJG_01 | ecosystem: Host-associated > Mammals > Digestive system > Stomach > Rumen | place: Canada: Alberta | collected...
TGGTTGATTAAATCATCATCCCCGGTAGAAGTCATGACAGAAATCCGCATCCTTGTTTCAACCCGTGCCTTCAGATTGATGTATTCATCCAAAGTTAAATCCGGCCAGAAGTTGACCAGCTGGATTTTCTGGTTCCGGCTGCCAATTCGGTCGATCCGCCCGAAGCGCTGGATAATCCGTACAGGATTCCAATGGATATCGTAATTGATACAGTAATCACAGTCCTGCAGGTTCTGCCCTTCTGAAATGCAATCTGTCCCGATCAGGATGTCGATATTATTGTTTTTGTCCTGCGGGTAGAGAATATCTCTGTCCTTTGACATCGGCGAGAAACACGACAGCACGTGATTCATTTCCGCCTTGAAATTCGGGATGGTTGTTTTTCCCTCGATGCTGCCGGTGACAAGAGCTGTATTAAGTCCCAGTTTCTTTGCCTTTGGCGCAATATTTTCATACAGATATTCAGCCGTATCGGCGAAGGCAGTGAAGATCAGTACCTTCTTATTTCCCGGATTGATCGGCTTTTCTTCTTTATCACGAATGACCTTGATCAATTGATTCAGCTTGTAGTCATACTCAGGCGTGATGTCCTCCACCATGCTGATCAGCACAGAAAGGGTATCCAGGTCCGCTTCAATGTCCCGCTTCCACGAGATATAGTCCATGTCGTGAAGATCAATCTGCACCTTCTTGCCAACAGAGAAGAAGTCTGTATTCTGATCATCATCGTCAAAATCTGCTGCTGCGGCGGACAGGTCTGTCATTTCGCTTAGGTTTCCCGTGCCTTTTTGGATAAAATCATTAATGGTCTGATCTGTATCGTAAAGATACTGGTAAACACGCTGGGCAGTCAGAAGAAACGAGTGAACGGAGCTTTCCATTCGCTTTAACAGATTGATGCTCATGAGGCGCTGGATGCCGGTCTCACGGCCTTTGCGGAAATTCTCTGTTTCTTCTTCCGAGAGATACTTCGAAAGCTTACTCGGAAGGATAAACTGCGTAGGGGTGTAAATCGTCAGCTTCAGCGTCGAGAGGCATTCATAAACTTCTTTATAATTGATTGCTCCCGGCTTATCCGTCAGCTTTGGATAAAGTGAAATCGGTTTGTTTCGTTTTGGGAATGTCCCGATATCCTTTGTATCGTAGTAGGTCTGGATATGATGCCGCGACCTTGCTATCGTCACAGCATCAAGCACTTCAAAGAAATCAAAATCCAGCTGTGAAAGCAGATTTTGTGTTGTCCTTTCTGGTTCCGGAAGCTTGCACCATGCGTTATAAACCTTCTGTGCCTGACGGAAAATTGAATCGATATCTGACTTCGTATTCAGCTTCTCGTTAATCTCTTCCGGATTGCCTTCATAAGCAAGTGCCAGCTGGTTCCTGAGATCATAGAAACGGTTGTTGACCGGTGTTGCCGAGAGCATTAATACCTTCGTGCGCACCCCCGGCTTGATCACCCGGTTCATAAGACGCATATAACGGTTTTCCTTTTCTCCGCCGTGCGAATTGGTTCCGTTTCCATTACGGAAATTGTGGCTTTCATCTATGACGACAAGGTCATAATTTCCCCAGTTAATACGGTCAATTGGCAGACCAATCGGCGTCATACCGCTGTTTCTGGAAAGATCCGTATGGTAGAGAACGTCATATCGAAAGCGGTCTGCGGCAAGCGGGTTGTTGATCAGGTTGCCGCGGTACGTCATCCAGTTTTCTGAGAGCTTCTTCGGACAGAGTACAAGCACATTCTTGTTGCGGCCTTCGTAGTATTTTATGACTGCAAGGGCTGTGAAGGTTTTGCCCAGTCCGACGCTGTCGGCCAGAATGCAGCCGTTATACTGCTCAAGTTTATTGATGATTCCAAGGGCGGCATCTTTCTGGAAATTATAGAGTTTGTTCCAGATGGCGCTGTTTTTAAAACCGGTCGCCTCATTGGGCAGCACATCTTCTGATATATCGTCCAGAAATTCGCTGAAAATGTTGTAGAGTGTCATAAAATAAATAAGTTCAGGCGAATTCTCCTGATAAACTGCGGAAATCATGTCTATAACATCATTTGTCACATCGTCAAGTTTCTCTCTGTCATTCCAGACAGATTGGAACAGGCTCAGGAACGCTTTACTGTTCTGATTTTCGCCCCGCGTCACTATGTTGCTGATATTATTTCCGCGCTCGCAGCCGAGATCCACGGCTGTAAATGAGTTTATCGGCATGTAGGTATAGATCTGATCGGGATTCTGTACCAGGAGAAAATTATTCATGCTTTCATCGGTTGTGTTGGATTTGAAATGGACTTTTTTCTTCATCCAGTCAGCGCATTCTTTTGCAATGGCTTTCTGCTTCAGTTCATTTCTCAGCCGCACTTCAAATTCTGTTCCATACAGGCTTTTTTCCCGTTTCAGCCGCGGAATGTAAAATTCCCTGCGCTCTTTCGGTGTTTTATCTGCAACGAAGGTCGGGGACGTAAAGATAAACCTGAGTTCTTCGACATTTTCCAACTGCGTCTTTAATTCCTGATAGGCGTAGATGGAAAAACATGCGGCAGCAACTGACACTATGCTGCCGGATTTTATTGTTCTGATCAGGTCATCTTTTACAACTTTCGTCGTGTTATTGAAGACTTCGACTTCCATAAAAAACACCTGCTTCCGCTGTCATTCAGCATGATGGTTGATTTGTCATGATGCCCGGCATGAGCGCGCACCGCATGATTTTTCTTTTCTTTTTCCTGGTTTTCTGAATTTATGAAGGCCGGGCACGCTGCCTGTTCCGGATGTAAAGATGAATTTCACAATTGGTTTTATTATAGCTCTTAAATTGCGTGCCCGGGGGATTATCTCACCAATCACTTTCTGTCTGCGTGCCGCTTTGTTTTCAGCCCCGCCGGTTCAAAGAGCATGTCATCTGATGCGGAAAAAGCCTCCTTCTGCAAAATGCAGAAGGAGGCTTTTGTATTTCGGAAAGGGAGTTGTTTTTTTACATCTTTTACAGGTCGATTCGCGCGCCGAGGGAGATGATATGGGCGTCGCAGCCGCGGGTGTAGGCGTCCTCGCCGTTTGCGCCGGAATGATTGATGCGCTTGTCGCTGACGTCCATATAGCCGTAGGCAAATGAATATTCCACGTTCTTCACGCGGCAGCTGGCTCCCACGGTATAGGTGCGTCGGGTGCCGGTGGGCACCATGAAATCCGAATACTCGGGTTTGTCGGCGGAGCACTGGTCATACACAAAACCGGCGCGCACGGTCCAGCGGTCGTTGATTTTATGCTCGATGCCGAACTGGTAGCGCCAGCCGTTATCCCAGTCTTTTGTCTCGCGGCTGACGACTTCGCTCATGGGAAACATGGCGCGGTAGCTCTGCGGCACTTTGAAAGCGATGTCCAGGCTGTCGTAGGAGCTCCAGTTTGTTCTGATGGCGTCAAACTCGATGCGTGTACGTTCGTCAAACTTCCACCCTGCCCCGATGGTATAGCTTTCAGGCAGGCGTATGTCGCCCTGCCCGGTTGTCGCAATGGTTCCCAGTGAAGAAGAATAAAAGTTGACGTCGCCTTCTACTGTCTGTTTCACTTCTGAGCGGTACAGAAACGCCAGGGAAAGTTTTTTTGAAGCCTGCCAGTTCAGCCCGGCGTTCCAGCCGATTCCCCAGCTGTTTCCGTCAAGATCCATGGGAACTTCGTGCCCGAGCCGCACGCTGCGGTCCATGTACAGGTTGGCATACATCAGGTCGGCGCCGACGGACATGGACAGCGCAGAACCGATTTTCCACGCCACGGTGGGTGTGATGGAAAGGGTCCAGAACTCGGCGCTGCGGTTGCTGAAGCGGCCGTACCAGCCGGGATCGTAGCTGGCTCTCAATCCGAAACGCGGAAAGATGCCGATGCCGAACCACGCGTTGGGCTGGACTTTCCGCGCATAGAAAAGCGCGGGGACATACGCCGGATTGTTCTTGTTGTGCTGTGACAGGAAAATACTGCCGCTGCTGTCAAGGAAATCCGCATGGCCCCGCGGGGCGATATAGGTCACTGCGCCGGAAAAGTTTCCCCTCTCTCCCAGCACTGTGATGCCGGCCGGGTTATAGGCCAGCAGTGACGCCTCATCGCTGAACATCATGGCGCCGGCCATTCCGACGCCGCGGGCGCTCCACTCGTACACGCCGAAGCCGTCTGCCCACGCAGGCGTGCCCAGCATCAGCAGCGCCATCGCTGCAGCTGCAGTTTTCTTCGCATTTTTTCTCATTCTCTCTCCCCCTGTTTCCCGTTTCCGGACATCGAATCTGCTTCCACCTCTGCTCCGCCGAGCGACACGCCGATGCGGATTTCCGGCTCCATCTCATAGTGCCGGAGCAGGTCGCCCAGCGTGCGCTTTCTCATGTACTCGCGGATCACAACGGTCAGTTCGTCTATCATGGAGCCGATCAGGCATTTTTTTCCCCGGCAGCCTGAAAAGCCGCACCCGTCAAGTTCAAACGGGCCGCCGAGATACTCCACGAGCGGCAGCATGGGTATTTCATCCGGCTGCCTCACAAGCCGGTAACCGCCTCCCGGACCGCGCACCGGCTCCACGTATCCGGCGCGTGCCAGGCGCTGCAGAACTTTGGCCAGGTGTCCTTCAGACGCGCCAAGGTCATCTGCAACTGATTTTGCCGAAAGGCACACTCCCGGCTGTCTGGCAAGCGCCACCAGGGCATGCAGCCCCAGCAGCAGCGGTTCTGGTACGTCAATAATCGGGTTCACAGCACACCTCTGTCCCCCTGAGAGCGGATTTTTCCTTCTGCCCTGCAGGTCAGAAAATAAAAGCGGAATTTTAATTCTGCTTTTCATGAAAGAATAAAAGCGGAAATTTCTTTCCGCTTTTAAACTTTTCAGATTTTACACTTATTTTGTTTTTTTTACAAGAAGAAAACGCTGCTTTAGAACTTTAACATTTACTTTATACTACAGAAACTTTTGAGTGCCACGTCCCGGATATTCATAAAAAATTCAGCAGAAAAAACTTGCATGCTGCATCCCGGCGGCAGAGGTGCACCTGCTGTGCGGCTGCAAAAAGCGAAGTGCCCTTTCTGTTCTGTAACGGGTTCAGCCGAACAGCCGGCGGAACGGCCTGAGCGGCTGTGCCGGGGCGCGGCATTTCTGTTCTGTCTACCACGTGAGGCTCAGTCCTGCGTTGAGTTCCCAGCCTTTGACGTGATCGCCGAACACTTTTTCGACATCTATGAACATTGACGAATTTCTGCCTATCTGCCAGTCCGCGCCGAACCCAAGATCGTACCATGTGCCGCGTTTTTCAACAGCGTATGACAGGGAACTGCCCCGGCCGCTGAGGGTCACATTCTGGCCGCCGCTGAATTCATGCATTACATCGGCCTTGATGTAAGCTGTGTTTTTCGTGCCGAAATCCACGCCGAAACGGAACCCGAAACGCCCCACGGCGCTTTCTGCCCTGTCCAGAGCCACGTCATAACCGTTGCTGGTACGGTAGTTTTCTGCGTTCAGCCATGCGTACTGAAACTGCACCTGCGGTTCCAGAAACCACCCGCCGCCCCACCTGAACGGCATGCCGAATTCAATTCCCACTGCTGACGCATGGGTGTCATAACTGCCGGTCAGCTCTCTGCCGTCATCGCGGTATGCTCTGACGTCGCTGTCGATTTTTCCGAAGCGGGCCGTAAGGTCAAGATAGGCGCCGCTGCGGAACGTCCACGTGTCATAGATCATCGCTTCACGGCGCTTGTTCTCGCTGAGGGCCATTGAATCGTCTGTGCGGCTGCTGCCCTTTTTGTAATCCAGCGCCGCGCCCACGCGGTGGCTGCCGAGCAGGCGGTCATAGCCGAACTGTCCCATGGTAGAGGTGCCTTTTGCGGCAGATGAACGTTCTGTGCTTCCGCGGCTGAAACGCACCCAGAAGCCGTCATCCTTGCCGGAAAGGTACTGCGCCTGCCCCTGCCGTTTGTCAAGTCGGTCCATGTCAAGCGCAAAATCGTAGGTTCCGACAGCAGCGCCGGCGAGACGCGGCACCACGGGGTCAACTTTAATTTCACAGCCGCAGAGGAACCAGTTGAGCCCGTTCTCATAGGTCTGATCCAGCGAGGGGATCAGGTTGGTGAATATGGAATCGCCCTCGCTGTCTCCGTAGTTGCCGCTGCCGCCGTAACGGGCGTTATAGATTTCGTTTTCCGCGTCGCCGGACACATAAGCGCTTGAACCGACAAGGGGCGTGTACAGGTACAGGCTGTCGTCGTACTGCGGCAGCAGATAGCTGAACGAAACGCCTGACGCGGCTGCGGCTGTCGTGGCAAAGCGCAGAGTGTTCTCCGGCGAGAGCGAGGCCAGGTCGTCAGCGGTCAGGCTGCCTTCGATGAAATGCTGCCCGGGGCTGCTTGAGCTTTCAATGTAAATCATATCGCTCTGTGATTTGTCAGACGGGTTCAGGTCGAGTTTGAAAATGCCCCCGCTGCCTTTCAGGTCGCCGATGGTCACAAAATCATGCTTGATTTCCTTCAGTTTCGGGTAAACAGTCAGCAGACCGGGCACCGACGCGAGTTTCTGCTGGATGTCCGCGTCCTGCAGATTCACAATGCCGCCGTTTTCCAGCGTGAGAGCTGAAACGTACTTGGCGCGTGCCACGGGCGCAGTGAATGTGAGCGTAAAGCCGAAAATCCGCCGCGTCAGTTCATAATAGCAGTCATCGCCGAAATAAATCCATTCTGCGCCGTTCTTGAACGTGAAGTCCAGCGTGCCGTAATTCTGGAGCTGCGTCATGGATCCTAAAAAGGATTCTTTCCAGAAACGGCAGTAATTCTGCTCATCTCCCCACCAGAACGAGTCCGGGCCGTCAAACACGGCTTTCAGCGTTCCGCCGTCTGCAAGCCGGAAGCCGCCCAGGGTGTCAATGAAACTGATGTTCCCCACGATCCGGTTCTGCGCGCCGTTCAGGTTGATGGTGCTTGAACGCTTGGCCGTAACAGCGTCGGGATTGCTGCTGATGCCGTACAGTTCTGCGTTTCCGGCGACGTTGACCGTCGCCCCGGAATTGGCATAAAGAACGTTGGCGCCGCTGGTTTCGCCGGTTACCTCTTCTGTCATGGCGTTGTACAGGTACAGGCTGCCGCCGATGTTCACTGTTGTATTTGTTCCGAACGCCGTGATCAGCGACATGGATCCTGACGCCGAGCCGATGACGTTCTTCATGGAAAGGTTCCCTGTGATGCTGAGCGTCGTTTCCGCAGTGCTGCCCGATGAGCCGATATTGAACAGATTTCCCGAACCGATCTCGGCGCCGGAATTGTCGACGTCATACGTGACGTTTCCTCTGACTGTGATGCTGCCGCCGCTGAGCTGCGTTCCGCCGTTGTACAGTCCTGTTCCCTTCACGGCGATGCTGCCGCTGACAGTTACTTCATCTCCGCCGGTGATGCGGAACGGCGACATTGATGTGCCGCCGTTGGTCAGAGACAGCGTGCCGGTGCTGTTTCTGATTCTGTACTCTCCGGCGTCTGTAATCACTGCAGCGCCGTTCGGCACTGTCAGTGTCTCTTCTGAAATGCAGTCTCCCGGAGCAATGATGCCGCCGAAAGCCGGCAGCGCTGCAGCCAGTAAAATGCCTCCCGCAATGATGCTCTTTTTTCCGCCCATGCCCTTGAATCCCTCGCTTCAGGTTCATATTTCTCCGGCGGGAAGGGGTCCCCGCTCATGTGTCAGTTTCTGTATATACCATACTTGCCCCGCACGGAACAAGTTTTTTTAATAAATTCACTATCTCTTATGCGGCATATAAAATCCGCCTGCCGGCGGAACGCAAAAAAATCAGCCCGCGCGGTCTGTGCGCAGTTTTCAGCGCCGGTTTCCGCAGCGGACTGATTTTCCGTGAGGTTAGTTTTCTTTTTTCGTCTCAGCTGCCGCAAGCTGTTTCTCAAGTTCCGCAGCTCTGTCCTGCAGTGCCTTTACTTCTCCGGCCGCTTTTGCCGCGTCGGCGGCGCGGCCCTGTTTTTCCGCGTCAAGACCGGCGGTCAGGCCGTCAATTTTTGCCTGCAGGGTTTTCCCGGTTTCGGCCGCTTTTGCCGCGTCGGCGGCACGGCCCTGCTTTTCCGCGTCAAGACCGGCAGTCAGTTCGTTGATTTTTGCCTGCAGGGTTTTCCCGTTTTCCGCCGCCTTTGCCGCGTCGGCGGCGCGCCCCTGCTTTTCTGCGTCAAGACCGGCGGACAGTTCGTTGATTTTTGCCTGCAGGGTTTTCCCGGTTTCCGCCGCTTTTGCCGCGTCGGCGGCGCGCCCCTGCTTTTCTACGTCAAGCTCGGCGGTCAGCTCGTCAATTTTTGCCTGCAGGGTTTTCTCTGTTTCCGCTGCCTTTGCCGCGTCGGCGGCACGGCCCTGCTTTTCCGCGTCAAGACCGGCAGTCAGCTCGTCAATTTTTGCCTGCAGGGTTTTCCCGTTTTCCGCAGCTTTTGCCGCGTCGGCGGCGCGGCCCTGTTTTTCCGCGTCAAGACCGGTGGTCAGTTCGTCAATTTTTGCCTGCAGGGTTTTCTCTGTTTCCGCCGCCTTTGCCGCGTCGGCGGCGCGGGCAGATTTTTCAGCCTGCAGCTGTTTCTCACCTTCTGCCCTGACACGGTTCAGAGCCTCGGCGCTGTTTTTAAGAGGAAGCAGTTCGTTTTCAGGAATTTTTCCGCTTTCACGGGCATAGTCATAGGCTGTTCTGCCTTTGCTGTCCTCGTCATCAATACGCGCTCCGGCTTCTATCATGGTCTTCAGCATCGAACCGCTGTTCTGGGCGGCGTACATCAGGGCCGTGCGCCCTTCAGGATCGCGGGCATTTACATCCAGCCCGGCACGCAGCAGGACTTTCAGAACCGACGCATCGCTGTTGTCACGGGCCGCCCACATCAGGGGAGTCAGCCCGTCCACGGTGATCATCGGGTCGGTGCCGGCTTCAATCAGCGATTTAAGGCGCTGCAGCGTGCCGAAACGGCACACAGCGGCGAATCTTGCCGGTTCAACAGGCCGGATGGCCGGGGTTTCTTTCAGGGCCTGCGCCAGTTCGGCGTCATTCTTCAGCGGGCTGCGCGCGAAATAATCTGCCGCGGTGCGGCCCGAACGATCCTTCAGCGAAGCGTCTGCCCCTGAATCAAGCAGCGCGAGGACTGTGCTTCTGCCGACACCGCCGCGGAACGCCAGCATCAGCGGCGTCACGTTCTGCCGGTCGGGAACATTCACATCGGCACCGGCATCAATGAGTTCCATGACAGCGCCGGGATTATAGTTTTTCGCTGCAGCATGGCTCAGGGCTGTCCAGCCCCGGCGGTCGCGGGCGTTCACATCGGCGCCGGCGTCGATCAGGGCACGGAGTACGTCGGCGCGGGCGCTCAGCCGCGCTGCATACATCAAAGCAGTCATGCCTGTTCTGTCTGTGTCATTCACGCGGGCGCCGCTGTTCAGCAGCTGGCGTATTTTATCTGCAGATGCCGCTTCGCCGCGGGACGAGGCTGCAGCCATCAGCGGCGTCACGCCCTGCACCGGGGCGGCCGCCGAAACTTTTCCTGTCTGCAGAGCCAGCGCAACTTCAGAAGGCGTGCCGAGGCGGCACAGTTCGACAAAATCACTCTGAAGCATTGCCTGTGCAGTGCCCGCCGTCACCAGCAGGGCTGCAATTCCGGCAAAAAGAATTTTCCGTTTCATTTCAGCACCTCCGATTTCTGCACTATAAACAAAACACTCCTAAATTATACCGTGTCAGTTCTTTTTTTGTCAGGCTGAAAAGTAAATTTTCTTCTCGTATTTCACACATGAATACGTTAAAATAAACTCAGCTTTTCGGAACCGCCGGAGGGAAAAATGAGAGTTTTGATCATCATGGACTCGTTCAAGGGGAATATCAGCAGTCTTGAAGCGTCGGAAGCCGTCGCGCGCGGAGTCCGGCGCGGCTGTCCGTGGGCGGAAATCCGCATTCTTCCGGCGGCTGACGGCGGCGAAGGCACTGTGGACGCCTTTGTAAGAGCGCTGCACGGCCAGATAAAAAGCAGCATCGTCAGCGGCCCGCTGGGCAGTCCGACTACAGCCGTGTGGGGGCTGATGCCCGACAGAAGCGCTGTCATTGAACTGGCTGCGGCATCAGGACTGCCGCTGGTCCCCCGTTATCAGAGGAATCCTGAGCGCACTTCGACATTCGGCACAGGACAGCAGGTTTTGTCAGCTCTTGACGAAGGCTGTCCGGTCATCGTCATCGGGCTTGGCGGCAGCGCCACCAATGACGGCGGCATGGGGATTCTCTCGGCGCTCGGCGCCCGCTTTCTCGACTCGGCCGGACGGCAGCTTCCTCCTGTCGGCGCTTCCCTTTCAAGAGTGGAAAAAATTGACCTTGCGCGCCTCGACCCGCGTCTGAAAAAAGTAAAAACCGTGCTGGCCTGCGATGTCAAAAATCCTCTGTGCGGTCCGGAGGGCGCCGCGCGCGTTTACGGCCCGCAGAAGGGCGCCACCTCTGAAATCATTGCCAGACTCGATCAGGGACTGGCTCATTTTGCCGGCGTTATCCGCCGCACTACCGGGCGCGATGTGCTCCGCATGAGCGGCGGCGGTGCAGCCGGCGGTGCCGCCGCCGGACTGGCAGGGCTGACGGGCGCGCGGCTGGTCAGCGGCATTGAGCTTTTGTCCGGAATTCTGAGGCTCGACGAAGAAATTCCGCGCGCCGACGTGATTTTCACCGGCGAAGGCCGAATTGACAGTCAGACTTCGCAGGGCAAGCTTATCAGCGGCCTGGCCGCCCGCGCCAGAGCTGCAGGAGTGCCGATTGTCGCTCTGGTGGGCAGCATCAGGGGCCCCGTTGCGCCGCTGATGTCCATGGGACTGACTGCGGTTTTCTCCACCGCACCGGGACCGTGCACCACAGCCCAGTCGTTTCAGAGTTCACGCGAGGGGCTGGAACGCACTGCGTCGCAGGTGACCCGTGTGATCCGCGGCACACTGCGGCTTCAGAACCGGCGCGCCGTCAGACGCCGCCGTATTTATGAAAAAAAGCCGCAGTGACGTCCGGCCGGAATCCGGCGGCACTGCGGCTTTTACGATAATAAATATTCTGAGATGAAAAAGGAGGAAATTTATAATGATTTCCAACCGCGCAGAAAATATTGTGCCTTCTGCGACAATTGAACTTTCCGCCCGCGTCGGGGAGCTCAGGCGCCAGGGGCAGAATGTGATTGCCTTCAACGTCGGCGAGCCGGATTTTCCGCCGCCTGACAATGTCTGCCAGGCAGCAGCTGCGGCCGTGGCGAACCATTTTTCAAAATACACCGCGGCAGACGGCACGCTTGAGCTGCGGCAGGCCATCTGCGCCAAGCTGAAACGGGACAACGGGCTGGATTACGCGCCCGACGAGGTCTGCGCCAGCGCCGGCGCCAAGCAGGCGCTGCAGAACGCTCTTCTTGCGCTGTGCAATGACGGAGACGAAGTGATTCTTCCGACTCCGTGCTGGGTCAGCTATGCGGAAATGATCAAACTGGCCGGCGCCGTGCCGGTATTCGTGCCGCTCCGCTCCAAAGACGGGTTTCTTCTCGACACAGATGCCATCGCACGCGCTGTCACGCCGCGCACAAAAGCTGTGCTGATCTGCACTCCCAATAATCCGACAGGTGCCGTGTATTCTGAGGAGTCACTGCGCACGCTGGTCAGGCTGGCCTGCGAAAAAGATTTTTATATCATTGCCGATGAGATCTACGAAAAACTCATTTATGACGGATACCGTCACGTTTCGGCCGCTTCATTCGGCCCGCAGGCAAAGGAACGCGTTATCACCGTCAACGGCTTTTCAAAGGCGTACGCCATGCCGGGGTGGCGTCTGGGATACACGGCGTGCAGCGGCGAAATTGCCGCCGCAATCCGTGCCATTCAGGGACATATGACGTCCGCGCCGTGCAGCATCACGCAGAAGGCCGGCACAGAGGCTCTCAACGGCCCCCAGGACGCCGTGGAAATGATGCGCCGCGAATATGAACGCCGCCGTGACTATGCTTTCAGGACACTCAGCGAAATGCCGGGCATAGAACTGGCTGTGCCCCACGGTGCGTTTTATCTGTTTCCGAAGGTCACCGGGCTGTTCGGCAGGTCCTGCGGCGGGACTGTGATTCATGACGCCAGGGATCTGACATCGTTTCTTCTCGACGAGGCCCGCATCGCTGTTGTCTTTGGCGAGGCATTCTACGGCCCGGGTTATATCAGACTGTCTTATGCTGCTTCAATGGATGCCATCCGTGAAGGTCTTCAGCGCATGGGCGATGCACTCTCTAAGCTGAACTGACCGCCGGATGTCCGCAGTGTCCGCCCGAAGGCCGGGAAATATGCCGGGGCGCGGACGCTGTTTCTGCAGTTTCACAGCAAGGCCGCCTCAGAACGCCTGAGGCGGCCTTGCTGCTGTATCGCGGCTCAGATACGCGCCGGTGCCTGATGCGGCACGGACAAAACGCCGTGCCGGCCTGCCCTTTCGGCGGGCGGATGAGCCTGCTTTTTTTCCGGATGATTTTCTGATGCAGGGCTGCCGAAACAGCCCGGCGTTCTGCAGAAC
>Ga0256404_1010746_pt1 | contig 12537 bp, 10 predicted proteins | sample RumenRJG_01DNA_FD_185990 | JGI IMG/M metagenome (GOLD analysis project Ga0256404, IMG submission 185990) | Bovine rumen microbial communities from Lethbridge, Alberta, Canada - RJG_01 | ecosystem: Host-associated > Mammals > Digestive system > Stomach > Rumen | place: Canada: Alberta | collected...
TGCGGTCTGCAGCATCATGCGGAGCGATGGAACTGTCCCCGCGAGGAAGTTTATCAGCTTCCCGGGTGAAAAAGACCATCTGAAGCATGTGCTGGGACGGATCCGCAGGTTCCAGAGGGAGCATGGCTCAGCGAAGGCAGGGGGCTTCTGGGCCTACGCAGTGCGCCTGAACGAAGAACTGTCGAAGAAGACGGCAGCGGCGATCGTTTCCTTTGCAGAAGGACACGGGGCGGATGTGATCGTGTTCGAATACCTGGAGATGAAGGGAAAGATCCGGGGGAGCAGGAAGCAGCGTCTGCACATGTGGAGAAAGAGGGACGTGCAGAAGAGATGTACGCACCTGGCGCACCGGAAAGGGATCAGGGTCAGCCGGGTCTGTGCCTGGAACACCAGCGCACTGGCCTTCGACGGGTCAGGAAAGGTGGAGCGGTCGCCGGAAAACCACAGCCTGTGCCGGTTCAGCTCGGGGAAGCAGTACAACTGCGACCTGTCGGCATCTTACAACATCGGAGCAAGATACTATATCAGAGAACTATTAAAACCCCTGCCGGAGACGGCAAGGTCTTTACTGGAGGCAGAAGTCCCTGCAGTAAAGCGAAGAACCTCATGTGTTTATGCAGACCTCCTGAGGCTTCACGCGGCAATGAGAGTTTCATGCCGGAAGCCCGGGGCGGCATAAATGCAGGCAGATGACCGCGGATTACCTGATACGCGGGAGTTTTGCCGTTACCGGCAGAAAAATGCGCGTTACCGCGCTTCCTGAGTTACAGGCGTATCCGCCGTCATACAGTCCCGCCGCCTAAAGCGGCAATGGAAGCACGCGAATTTATTCGTGTGAGGTTCACCAGACTTCTCCATGTCCCGTTCCGGGGACTGGATGGCCGGCTTGCCAGACAGAAGGCGATCGAAGCATCGGTTCTTGAGAACGCGAACCGGGTGGCAGCTGCCAGGGTTGACGAGCTGAGAAGAACGGATCCGGTGAGGGCCCGGGTATATGCCACCATCCCCTATTTTGGGATCTTGTTGAGAGCAAAAAGCAGCAGCAGTTTGCCGCGGCCCGGGGGGCGTTTGCTCAGGCCCCGCTTTTTTGGCATAAAAAAACCGCTCTTCTGAGCGGTTTCAGTGGAGATAACAGGGTTCGAACCTGTGACCTTCCGCACGTCAAGCGGATGCTCTCCCAGTTGAGCTATATCTCCAACAGAAGCTATTGTAACCGAGGTTGCTGAAAATAGCAAGCACTTTTTCTTTTTTTCTGCGCTGGCAGGAATCAAGGTCCTTTGCGTGTATTTCGTCAGAGGAAAAGCGCTCCGCCGCAGCGGATCTGTCCCGCTGAAGCGAAGCGCTTTTTCATCTCCTGTTACTGTTAATATGCCTTGCCCTGGAAGTGCAGGGTCTCGCCGTGCGGTCCCAGGATGCTCTGGAGCACCTCAGGTTCTGTGACCTGCATCGCGCTGTACTCCACCATCTTCAGAGGATCCAGATGATCATAGGGGACATCTGTGATGCCTGCGTAATAAAGATAGTATTCTTTTCCCGTCTCGTCATTCCGGATATAGCCGAGATAGCGGATCTCTCCGTAGTCCGGGAAAGAGTCCGTCTCGCGGTATGTTTCGGAGGCGATTACAGTGAACAGGGTCCCGCCATGATCCAGATTTGCCTTGCTGCAGAGGGCAACAGCGTTGTCGTCCCAGATCCTGCAGGCATATCTGCCCTTCCAGATCTCCGGGAGATCGCAGGAGAACCAGGGCGTTACCAGGCGGCCGTTCTCTTCTCTGACGGCCGGCATCTCCGCTGCAGTCTCTGCCGGCTGGGTCTCAGCTGCGGTGGTCTCCGCCGGCTGGGTCTCGGCTGCGGTGGTCTCCGCCGGCTGGGTCTCGGCTGCGGTGGTCTCCGCCGGCTGGGTCTCGGCTGCGGTGGTCTCCGCCGCCGGCAGTGTCTCTGCTGCGGTTGTTTCAGCAGGCTTTGTTTCGGGTTCTGTCTCCACTGCCGGCAGCGTCTCTGCTGCAGTAGTCTCCGCAGCCTTTGTCTCAGGCTCGGTCGCCGCAGGCTGGGTCTCGGCCGCGGTCTCCACTACCACAGTCTCCTGCTTCGGCGGATTCTCTTTCAGGACAGTTTCCATCTCCTGCACGACGCCGTTCACTGTCCACTCGCCGTTGGCGTTCACTGTAAGGCCTTCCGGGGTGACGGTGTCAACGTACAGATAGCCTTCCTCATCAAAGCGGTAGCACTTCCCGTCGATCCACTCCCATCCGTTGACCGGATAGGTGTTCTGATCGTCCAGATACCACCATTTTTCCTTCTCCCTGTTCCACTTCCAGTCGCCCGCCAGAACTGTCTGGGCCAGAAGGGTCACCAGCACAGCTGCTGCCGCCAGGGCTGCTGCAATAACTCTGTATTTTCTGTTTTTCATACTTTCCTCCTTCCCTGCTGCATATGTTGTTTATCGTGTCCGTAATTCTTCTGTGTACCTGATGCTTCCCGACTGCACTGTTCACTCGATGATGTAGGCGTCCTCAATGAGGCCGATGTAGGCGGTGTGGACATCTCTGCCGTCCACGGCGCCCGGCAGTCCGCAGTTCCGGGGATAGAACTTTTCCAGGATCTCCGCCGGGATCTCCTTCGGATCCTGTTTCTGGGAATACAGGACTCTGCACTCCAGCGTCAGGGGATACTCCCGGATCCCGGGCACATGGTTTACTTCCGGTGCCTCCAGGGTAAGTCCTGCTTCCTTCACCTTATCCACGTCCCTGCCGGAAAGGGAACCGCAGACCTGCTGGATCTTCGGGTCAATACCGGAAAGCGGCGCGCTGACGGTGAACTCCCCGGTCTTATCCAGCGCGTCTTTGGTATAGCGGCTCTCGCGGACGTAGACCACGTAGGTCGGAAGATTCCAGATCCTTCCGAGATGCCCCCAGCCGATGACCATGGAATTGAATTTCTGATCCTGCGTGTTCAGAAGGATGCCTTTGCCGATCGCTTCATCCAGCAGTCCGGCGTACTCTTTCACGTCGATCTTCTTTTTCATTTTCTGTCTCCTTTGGAACGTCTGAAAAGCGGCGCGGCACTCTTAATGCCACGCCACCGGATGGGTTCACTCCAGCCCTGTGGCCTCGTCGATTCCCAGCATGATATTCATGTTCTGGACCGCTGCGCCGGATGCGCCCTTGCCGAGATTGTCGAACAGGGCAGTCACCGTGGTCTGATCCTCATGGCCGCAGACCACCAGCTCCAGATGGTTGGTGCCTGCGAACTTGTTCGCGTAGATGGTCGCGGGCTTCTCCTCGAACTCCCTGACTGTGACGAAGTGCTCGTCCTTATAGTACTCCTGGAGGCGTTCGCAGATCTCCTTCGCGGAGGGTGCGCCGTTCAGAAGACGGTTCTGCAGCATCAGCGCCGTAGCCATGCCCTTGTAGTAGTCGTCGACGATGGGGTTGAAGACCGGGGCATAGGTGAGTCCGCTCATCTTCAGCATCTCCGGAACGTGCTTGTGCTTCAGGGTCAGGCCGTAGATGCCGGGTGCGAAGAGCTTCTCCGGCTTCTCAGGGCTCTCATAGTCCGCGATCATCTTCTTTCCGCCGCCGGAGTAGCCGGTCAGGGAATAGCAGGTCACCGGATAATCCTTCGGAAGGATGCCGAGACGCACCAGCGGAATGGCGGAAGCAAGGAAGCCCGTGGCGTGGCAGCCCGGGTTCGCGATGCGCTTTCCGGAAGCGATCGCCGCTCTTTGCTCTTTGGAGGCTTCCGGGAAACCGTAGGTCCATCCGTCCGCTGTTCTGTGGGCGGTGCTGGCGTCGATGACCCGGACATTGGGGTTATCGATCAGAGAGACTGCCTCTCTGGCTCCATCGTCCGGAAGGCACAGGAATACGATATCCGCGGCATTCAGGAATTTCTTCCTCTCGTCGTTGTCGTGACGCTTCTCTTCCGCGATCCTGAGGAGCTCCAGATCATCTCTGGAACCGATCCGGTCAAAGATCTGCAGACCTGTGGTTCCTGCCTGTCCGTCGATATACACCTTTGTCTTCATGCTTTATACCTCGTTTCTTTAAAATACGCTGGCCCCCATTGTACCACATGGATTCGCCCGCTGTATATGATATTTGTTACTATTCAGCACCCCGGGGGAAATGAGTGCGCCGCCTTCAGTGCAGAAAATCGAGCCGTGATTCCCCGATGCACTTCTCCGGCATCCGGAGCCCGAAGTTGTCCAGGACAGTGGCGCCGACGGTGCCGAAGCTGTCCGCGCCCCAGATCCTGCCGCCCATTCCGTTCCTCATCGACGGGGACCAGCAGATAAACGGAACGTCCTCTCTTGTATGGTCCGTTCCCTTCCAGGTCGGGTCGGTGCCGTGATCCGCAGTGAGGATCACAAGGTCCGTTTTCTTTAAGTGCTCCATCAGGATCCCCAGCTTCACGTCGAAGCGCTCCAGTTCCTCCGCGTAGCCCTGGGGATTCCTCCTGTGGCCCCAGAGGGCATCGAAATCCACCAGGTTCACAAAGCAGAGACCATGGAACTCTTCCTCCGCGATCTCAATGGTCTGCTCCATCCCGTGGACGCTGCTCTTCGATTTCCAGGCGCGGGTGATGCCGTAGCCGTCGAAGATATCCTTGATCTTCCCGACGCTCCACACGTCCAGGCCCGCGTCCTCCAGCGCGTTCAGCGCCGTGGGGTGCGGCGGTTTCAGGGCATAGTCGTGGCGGTTCGATGTGCGGACGAACTCGCCCGGCTTTTTCCCGACGTAGGGGCGGGCGATGACCCGGCCCACCTTCCACTCCTCGCGCATAGTCAGTTCCCGGGCGATCTCACAGTACCGGTACAGGTTTTCCAGTCCGGTGGTCTCCTCGTTTCCGCAGATCTGAAGCACAGAGTCCGCAGAGGTATATACGATCAGTTTGCCTTCATTGATCTCCTGCTCTGCCATCTCGTCCAGGATCTCTGTGCCGCTAGCCGCCTTGTTCCCGATGATCTGCTTTCCTGTCCGCTTCTCCAGCTCCGCGATGAGCTCCGGCGGGAAACCGTGCTCCGAAAAGGTCTTGAAGGGCTTTTCGGTGTAGACGCCCATCATCTCCCAGTGTCCGGTCATGGTATCCTTACTGCGGCTCTTCTCCCGGAGGACGCCGTAGCGTCCCAGCGGCGTGGTGACCGGCTCCACCTTGGAGAGCTCCTTCAGATTGCCGATCCCCAGCTGGCGGAGATTCGGGATCTCCAGATGGGTGGCCGCGTCAGAGATATGGCCCAGAGTATCCGCACCGTCATCCCCGAAATCCGCGGCATCCTGCGCGCTTCCGATCCCCAGGGAATCCAGCACGATGACAAAGATCCTCTTATACGGAATGATCTCGTTGTATCTGCTCACAGTGCGCCTCCGTTCTTCTCCAGTTCTTTCACCAGCTTCACGATCCTGCTGGTGCCGAGGCGGTCCGCCCCGAGTTCCACGAAACGCTCCGCGTCCTCAAGGCTCGAAATGCCGCCCGCCGCCTTGATCTTCACGCCCTTCCCCACATGATCCCGGAACAGTGCCACGTCCTCCGGCGTCGCCCCGCCCGTGGAAAAGCCTGTGGAGGTCTTGATATAGTCCGCGCCGCATTCCGTCACGATGCGGCACATCCGGATCTTCTCTTCGTCTGTCAGGAGGCAGGTCTCAATGATGACCTTCAGGATGCGTCCCCGGCAGGCTTCCCGGACCCTCCTGATCTCCTCCGCCACGTCTGCATCGTCCCCCGCTTTCAGGGCGCCGATATGGATGACCATGTCGATCTCGTCCGCTCCGTTCTGCACCGCGTCCCTGGCCTCGAAGGCTTTCGATTCCGCGGTCGCAGTGCCGTTCGGAAAGCCGATGACGGTACAGATCTTCATCCGGTCCCCCAGATACTCCTTCGCTTTCTTCACATAGCAGGGGCTGATGCAGACGCTGGCCGTGCCGTACCGCACCGCGTCGTCACAGATCTCCTTCACCTGCTCCCAGGTCGCCTCCTGCTTCAGAAGGGTATGGTCGCAGCGGGATAAAATATCTTTGATGTCCATTTTACAAGTCCTCCGGTCCGAAGCTGTCGGGCAGAAGCTCCGAGAGCGTACGGCTTCTGATCTCACCTTTTGAGTTGCCGAGTATGATCCGGAAATGCTCCGGAACGCAGAACTCCCGCATCACCTGGCGGCAGATGCCGCAGGGCGGGCAGAACTCCAAAACATCCGCATCCTCCGGGCCTCCGGCGATAGCAATGGCCTCAAATCCCCGGACGCCTTCGTTGACCGCTTTGAAGAACGCGGTACGTTCCGCGCAGTTTGCGGCTCCGTAGGAAGCGTTCTCAATATTGGCTCCCATGTAAACGCCGCCGTCCATGGCGAGCAGCGCAGCGCCCACCCGGAACCGGGAGTAGGGGCTGTAGGAGCGTTCCCGTGCCTTTACTGCCAGCTGGTAAAGCTCTCTGTCATCCATCGTCTTCACCCCCTGTGCGGCTTTCCGTCCATCCCCTGTTCCCGGTCCTTCCGGATCAGGAGACGGACCGCCTCCACCGCGGTGCGGATCGCCAGCTCCGTGTCGTGCACCTGCTCATTGGACAGGCCCGCCTTCGCGCGCTCCTGGTTCGCCACCACCAGGAAGCAGGCGCCGACTCTGGCTCTTAAAAAACTTCCCTCGATGAACAGGGCGGCGCTCTCCATCTCCGAGGCAAGGCAGCCCATCTTCACCCAGGCGTTCCACTTATTGATCAGTTCATAGTCCACCGGCATGATCTCCGGCTCGTGCTGCCCGAAGAAGGAATCCTTGCTCTGGCTCACACCGATGTGGTGCCGCACGCCCAGCTTCGAGGCGGCCTCCGCCAGCGCCGTGGTCACGGTAAAATCCGACACCGCCGGATATTCGATCGGTGCGAACTCCCGGCTGGTCCCCTCCATACGGACGGAACCGGTGGCGATGACCACATCGCCCCCCAGAACATCGAGCTGCATGCCTCCGCAGGTGCCCACGCGAATAAAGGTATCCGCCCCGCTCTTGACCAGCTCATTCAGGGCGATCGCCGCGGACGGCCCGCCGATGCCGGTGGAGGTCACGCTGACCTTCACACCGTCCAGTGTTCCGGTATAGGTGATGAATTCCCGGACATCCGCCACCAGGACCGGATCGTCAAAATGCGCTGCGATCTTCGCGCAGCGCTTGGGATCTCCAGGCAGGATCACATACCGTCCCACATCCCCCGGTCCCACGCCGGTATGATACTGTTTTCCCGAACCTTCCGTGTAATCGATCATGTTTTTTCTCCTCTGCTTTTGTGAGGCTTATCTGCGCAGGAACAGCGTTTCTTTTCTACAGTATAACACAAGACCCCGGGGATGACCCGGGGTCCTGGTGAATTATGAAAAGCTGTATTACTGACGCCACACGCCGTCGGCATCGACATAGTACTGTCCGATATAGGCGTTGGTCATCATGTGGCCGATGGGCTCCTGGTCCGGAGACAGGTAATACCAGAGTCCGGAAGCGGGGCTCTTCACCCAGCCGGTCTTCACATAGCCTCTCTCGTCGAAGAAGAACCAGTATCCGTCGATCTGCTGCCAGTTGTTGGTGGTATAGGTGCGGTTCGCGTTGATATACCATCTGCCGTTGGCATCCGTAAGCCAGGCGCCGCCGCTGCTGCCGCCGGTGGGGTTGCTGCTGCCGCCGGAACCGCCGCGGGAATATCCGCCGTTAACGCTGTTGATATTTTCGTCCGTGACCTCGAACTCCTCGGAATCTGTCCAGTCTTCGGCACTGTACTGGGAGGCCTTTCCTTTGACGCTGACATAGTAGGTACCGACGCCGTACTGTTTGATCAGAGAACTGAAGTCGTAATAATCATTCGAGGTCGTTACGACGGTCTTCCTGGAGTCGCCTTTGTACAGACGGAGCGTGTAGCTGTCCGCGTCATCGGCCGCGTCCCAGGTGACAACGCCGGAATCGCCTTCCCAGGAGACGTTATCGACATTCAGGGTGCTCCTGTCGTCTCCGCCGATCTTCGGAAGCTGCACTGTGACTGTAGCTGTGTTGTTGCTGGTGCGCTTTCCGCTCTTGAACTCCGCCTCACTGCCGCTGAGGGACCAGAACCCGTCCGAGCGGATGTCGCTGGCATCTTCCTTGTCAAAATAGTAGCCGTCGGAGGTATCCGCCTTGACTTTGATCGTCACCTGCGGCCTCTTCCCGTAGTTGGTGTTGGTGACGCTGGTGATAGAGACGGAATCGATCCCGTTGGTGCTGCAGTCCACCTTGATATCGTCCTTCTTAAGGCCTGTCGCAAGTTCATAATCCAACTCAAGTTCCACCCCGTTGATCGGGTCTTCATATTTCGCCGCATATACACTTCCCGCGGTGACCATCAGCATTGCGGTTGCCAGTACTGCAGAGACCAGCCATTTTTTTCTGTTCATGGAATAGCTCCTTTCTCATTGACGTCTTTTTTGATGCTTTCTGACGTTCTCTACGCCGTTCTGATGCCGTTTTCCGGCCTGTAACTGATTATAATACAGGCGGTCCTCTAAATCCACAGGGAGAAGATTACAGTTCGCTTAAGGTTCCTGCGGTTTTCCGGGAAACGGCGGTCTCATCTGAACACGATCTTCACAGCTCCTTCTTCCGCTGTGCTCCGGATCACTGCCCCGCAGGCTCTGAGGCGCTTCAGTGTCTCCCGGTGAGGATGGCCGTAGCGGTTTCCCTCACCGTAGGAGAGCACCGCGGTCTCCGGGGGAAACGCCGTAAGAAGCTCCTCCCCCGTGGAGCCGGCAGATCCGTGATGTCCTGCCTTCAGAACATCCACCGGACCGGGAATGCAGTCCTCCCTGCCGGAAAGCTGCTCTTTTCTGAGCATCTCCAGCAGCTTTTCCTCGCTCTCCTGCCCCGCGTCCCCGGTAAACAGGCACCGGTGCCCGCAGCACTCGAACAGCATCACCAGGGACTGCTCATTCGTGTCCCCGGGCGGATGCTCCCGGTCCGGCCACAGGCAGGCGAAGCACCCTCTCCGGTCTCCCGCAGCCATATAACGCACCGGCCGCTGCCCCGCCGCCTTCCGTATCCTGTCATACCGCTCATCGCCCTCCGCCGCGGCGTTCAGCACCACCTGTCCGACCTGAAGATCCGGGTCCTCCTCCAGAAGATACATCACTCCATTCGTGTGATCCTGGTCCGCGTGGGTGATAAACGCTGTCTCCACAAAACTCCGCCCCCGGCTCTCAAGGAAGGGCCGGAGGGTGTACTTTCCGTTCTGCAGGGAAGAACTGGAGCCCCCGTCGATCAGGACGCAGCTGTCCCGGTACTCGACGACAATGGCGTCGCCCTGTCCGACATCAAGAAACCAGAGCACCGCTTCCCGGCCCCGGAAAGGACGGAGCAGGAGGCATCCGGATGTCAGAAGGAAGCCGGAAAGGAGCGCCGCGCAGACCCGGAGTCTGCCTGGTCCGGAAGTCAGCGCTTTCCTGAAAAAAATCCAGACGAGCAGAAGCAGCAGGTAGTACAGGGCGATCTGCAAAAAGGAAGGTCTTCCGATCAGGACCCGGTGGAACGGAAGTGTTTCCGCAGCGCCGCAGAGCAGCGTGTAGAACCGCAGGATGCAGCGGACTGCCGCTGCCGCCGCCCCTGCTGCCCCTGCGGCACCGATGCCGGAGAGCAGAAGGGCTGCCAGACCTGCCCACAGCACGTACTGCATCAGAGGGATCACCGCCAGGTTCAGGAGCGGTCCCCAGACAGGGACGGCAAAAAACCACCAGGCGGTGACAGGGAGACTGGAGAAAAAGACACTGAAGCTTGCAGCGACCGCTGACAGCAGGGAGAAGAGACGCGGATGATGTTTCGCCTGTGCGGGATGCTGTTTCCGGATCTGATCCGTCAACGCCTTCGCGGGACCGCCGATGGCAAACACTGCCAGAAAAGACAGCTGGAACCCGCACTGGACGAGCTCCAGAGGGTTCGCGAGGAGGACCGCCGCCATGGAAGCTGCCGCCGCACTCCTCAGGTCGTAGGTCCTGCCGGCAGCAGAGGAAAGAAACAGAAGAAGCATCATAAGGACCGCCCGGACTACTGCAGTGCTTCCGCCGGTCAGCGCACTGTAGAACAGGAGAAACGCTCCGGCAAGGACGCCGCTCAGCCTGAATCCTCCCCCGGCCCTGCGGATCAGCCGGTACAGTCCGAGCCCCAGGACTGCGGTGTGCAGTCCGCTGATCGCCAGGAGGTGGGCGATCCCGTTTCTGCGGTATCTCTCGTACAGGTCCTCCGGCATGCCGTTCCGGTCTCCCAGCAGCGCCGCTTTCAGGACGCCGGCATCCTCCGCGGAAAAGACCTGATCCAGCTCCTGCTCCGCCGAGCGCCGCAGGGAAAACAGAAGCCGGGCCGGGGAAAACAGCCGGAGCAGACCGCGCTCCTTCCCCCCTGTCACGGAGACCCTGTCCGCGTAAAGGCGGTGGGTCACCCCCTTTGCTTTGTAATAAGATGCGGCGTCAAACTCTCCCGGGTTCCGCGCCTCCGGAAAACGGGACAGTTTCCCGAAGGCTGCCGCCCTGCTGCCGATATCCGGTATTCCGTTTATATTCTCCGCGCCGCAGTACACCAGCAGACACCCGTTCCTAAGCTTCAGGCGCTCCCCGTCCTCCTCAAGGTCCTCAATGACGAACTCGATCCCGGTCTCCTCTTCTGCTGCGCACATCCACTCGTCCAGTCTCCGCTCCTGCTCCCCCGGCACCTGCGCCGCAGCCATCCTAAGCATCCCGGCTGCCGCCGCCGCGGAAAACAGCGCCGCAGCCAGGCGAATACGCGGAAAGCGACGCGCTGCGGGGCGGCAGACCGGAAAGCGAAATACTGCGGGGCCAATGCACCGCAAAAGCAGCACCAGAAAGAGGGCGGCCAGGCCTGCGCCCGCCGCCCGCAAAGGGCCTCCCTTCAAAATGATCAGCTCTCCAAGCACGATTCCGGCCGACAGGATCTCCCACGGCCGTTTCATTCTGATCCGGTACTCCTTATTCTTTTGTAATTGTTCAGCACCCCAGACTCGGGATGCGCTGCATCCCAGCTTCGCACGCATTGCACTAAGCTCGTTCCTCGCTAAGTGCAATTAGTGTCGTTGTCGGTGGTCAGTTTGCGATAAGATCGGGATCCTCTTCGAAAAGTGTATTCAGTGAAACTGCGTCCCGGAGCATCACGTCCTGGGAGCCCTCCACCGCGATCTGGACCCGCTGTACGGAATCCAGCTCCGCCAGCGAATTTACCAAAGCGTAGATCGTGACGCCGGGATCCTCATCCGGGATCGCCGTCAGGAACTCCCTGTTGAAGTTCAGGTAGCAGATGTTGTCGTTGACGGACAGGCTCAGAAGCCTGGTGCCGTCCGCGAACACGGGGCGGCTTCCCTCCCGGCCCGGCCCCGCCAGAAGCTGTTCCACCACCAGCTCTTCCAGCGGCGTGTCCACCCGGTAGGTCACGGTCCTGGTCTCCCCCGTCAGCATCTTTCCGGACGCGTCGGAGAAATAAAGTGTCAGCTCCACTGTCTCGTAATTGTTGACGTTGGAAACACTGTCGATAAAATCATTTGCCGCAAAGGGCCCGAGAGGCGTCCCCTCTCTGCTGCGGAGCATCTGGTCCCCGCTGTAAATGCCCACGTGGTCCACCCCCGGGATCTGGCAGAGCGTCCGGGTCAGTGCCGCGCTGCAGAGCATCAGCCGCTCCTTTCTGAGTTCCCCGTACTGCGCGTCAAAGTACACGTAAAGCAGTGTCCCGTCCAGGCGGAATCCCAGGTACTCGGTCTGCTCCCCTGGTGCGGAGATGGCGTCCGCCTCGTTCGGCACATGGAGAAAGCAGTCCAGCAGTTCTGCGATCAGCTCCTCCCGGCTGCTCTCCTGTTTTTCCGCCCTGTGGGCCACAGGGTACAGCTCCGTCCCTGTTTTGTCGAGATAATAGATCTGAAACAGACCTTCTTCCGGCGCCTTCGTCCCGGAGCTTCTCCCGCAGGAGGCCGCCGTGAACAATATCAGCAGGACCAGCAGCGCGATGATATTTTTCCGGTTCATTCCGCCTGCTCCTTTCCCGCCGCCGGTTTCGCAGCGCTCTCGTTGTGGAGCAGCGGGATGCGCACCTGGAAGCAGGATCCCTCCCCCTCAGTACTCGTGAGGCGGATACTGCCCTGATGCATCAGGACGATCTCCTTTGTGATGGCGAGACCCAGACCCGTGCCCCCGGTCTCCCTGGAGCGCGCCTTGTCCACCCGGTAAAAGCGCTCAAAAACAGAGTCGATCTGGTCCTCCGGGATGCCGATGCCGGAATCCTCCACCTTGATGTAGCAGAACTGGTGATCCGCGTCCAGCGTCACATGCACCCAGCCGTCCTTCACATTGTACTTGATGGCGTTTTCCACCAGATTCGTGATGGCCAGCGAAAACTTTACTTCGTCCACGTCCGCAATGACTTCCCGGACGGTCTCCAGCGTCAGGTCAACATTGCTGAGGCGGGCGATGGGCCTTAACCGCTTCAGGATCTGCTCCAGCATACCGTGCATGTCCGTGGGCTTCCGCTCCAGCCGGACCGCGGA
>Ga0256404_1010747_pt1 | contig 12536 bp, 13 predicted proteins | sample RumenRJG_01DNA_FD_185990 | JGI IMG/M metagenome (GOLD analysis project Ga0256404, IMG submission 185990) | Bovine rumen microbial communities from Lethbridge, Alberta, Canada - RJG_01 | ecosystem: Host-associated > Mammals > Digestive system > Stomach > Rumen | place: Canada: Alberta | collected...
GCCCAGATTCGGGCGGTCTTTGGGGGAATTAAAGGGAAGAATCCATACATGTTTACTGATTCTTTGCAGTTTTGGTCCTTTGTTCATCTTCTTTCCTCCGTCGATTGTTGGTGCGATTTCGACCTCGACATTTGACCTCGACCTCTGGGGTAGTTTGTCCCCAGGTGGGGACAAACTACCCCAGAGGTCGGAGATCGCAGTAGCCTCTACACCATCGCCTTTTTCATCCACTTCCCCCGGTAGAGCCGACTCAAGAAGATCAGCCCGCGGAAGCACAGTTCCAGTGCCATCGCCGTCCAGAATCCCTGAAGGCCCATGCGAGGCACCAGAAAAAGCGCCAGCATAATGCGCACGCACCACATACTCACAAGGTTCATAATACTGGGCCGCAAAGTATCTCCCGCTCCGCGGAACACGCCCGCGCAGCAGATTGAGGCACCGTACAGCGGTTCCGCGATCAGCTCGATCCGCAGAACATCTGTGCCCAAAGCCGCCACCTCCGCGCTGCTTGTCAGCATCGAGAAGACTAGTGGCGCGCCAAAATACATAATCCCGCCCGTCAGCCCCATCAGGACCATTCCAAGGTAGACTGAAACCCGCGAAAAGCTTTTGGTCAGATCGTGCCGCCCCGCACCGATGGTCTGCCCGATGATCGCCGTAGCCGCCGCCCCTATGCCGTAGCCCGGCATATAACACAGGGACTCCGCCGTAATCGCCAGGGAATGGGCCGCAACTGCAACAGTTCCCAGGGTTGCCACTATTTTGGTGCCGGCTACATAGGCGCTGCATGTAAAGACCTGGTCAAAAAACAGAGGAATCCCGATTTTGGCAGCGTTTTCTATGTTTTGGCGCTTCCATTTCCAGCTTCCTTTGTTTCTCAGCGAGATCCGCTTGTTCCTGGTCGCAAGAAGGTACAAAGCAGTGAGAGAAATGATGACCTCCGAGAGTGTCGTCGCGATGGCGGCGCCTACTACGCGCAGACCTGCTCCGGGGATCGGGATGCCGTGCACGGTGCTGGCGGGGAAGATCATCAGCCTGTTAAGCACAACGTTGAGCAGGCATACCAGGGCGGACAGGGCGCTCGGTGTTTTCATGTCTCCTGTGCTCTGCATCATGCCGTTGGACATCTGCCGGATGAGTATGAAGGGCACGCCCAGGCAGTAGATTCGAAAGTATGCGGTGGAATCAGCCAGGATCTCAGCTTCGCCGCCAAGCCATCGCGGGACGCGTCCGCTGATCGACAAGCACGCAGCGCTGATCGCCAGGCCCAGCAGAATTATTGCTTTCAGGCCTTGCCGCAGCACGTCCTCCGCCTCGCGGTCCCGGCCGGCGCCGATCAGCTGTGCTACCTGCACGTAAAAACCGGCCGCAATGCCGATACAGCTGCCGCCGATCAGCCACGTGGAGGACGAAACCAAGCCGATAGAAGCTGTCGCTTCCGCGCCGAGGCTTCCCACCATTCCAGCGTCAATGTATTGCATTGCGATGGACGTCAGCTGCGCCAGAATCGCAGGCAGGCTCATGCTGAGCACAAGGCGGATCTTCTCCGCTCTGCTCACATCGCGCTTATTTAAAACTGTGTCAATAGTGTTGTTTTTCATTTTGCCTCGGGCGACCTTCGGTCGACCTCGACCTCTGGGGTGGCTTATCCTCACTTGTCCACAAACCACCCCAGAGGTCGTTTGCTCTATATTTTTTCAAAAGCCAACCTGGGATAATTGTCCTCTTGGACATAAATCGTTCCACAGTGCACAAAGCCCAGCTTTTTCAGCATATTCTGCATCACGATGTTGTCTCCGTGTGTGTCGATACGCATATGACCGCACTGGTCGAATGCCCAATTCACACAGAAAGCGCCGATTCCCTTCTCGGAGCCGTCCGCCGCAATTCTGTGCACGACACCGTACGGTGCGTCCGAAAGCCAGGTCCCGTCAGTGATTTCCCTATATGTCGGCTCGATGTCCTTTCCTTGAACATAATAAAATGTCCCAATCACCTCTCCGTCATCATTCGTACAAACATAACTGCTTCCGGTTTTAATGTCACTGCGGATCAACTGTTCCGGCGGCCAGTTTGTGGGACCCCATTGGTTCGGATTGCCGTTTTCTGCCATAAACCTGCGGGCATAGGCATAGATTTCCATCATCCGCTCAAGGTCCTGTTCGGTTGATTTTCTAATATTCATGAGCGTATTACCTTTATGATGTATTTTGGTTTTTCTTTATCATACTATAAAAAACCGACCTCTGGGGTAGTTTGTCCACACTTGTCCACAAAGTACCCCAGAGGTCAGAGATCGTCTAACACAACTCGGCCAGTTCTTGCGCATTCCGGCTCCCTGTGATAACATACTCTCAACTCGTTCAGCGCCATTTCAATTCTCATCCGGCGCTGGATTATCCGGTGTTTGTGCCATGAAACATGGCCATTACACCTCATTTCAGTTCAGTCTTCTGCGAAATTTCTTCGCAAAACCTCCGAACCGCTTATGAACCATTTCAACCCGCTATTTTGGCACTTAAAAGGTGCAAGTAGCCCCAGAGGTCGCTTTAAATGCCCATCTGTGGACAAACCACCCCAGAGGTCGTTTGCATCAGAAAGGAAAAGGTCACGTCTATGCCATCTCGTCCACGCGAAATCAGTTCTCTAGGTATCTATCACGTTGTTTATCGCGGCGTCAACAAACAGCAAATATTCGAAGATGAAGATGATTACGGCAAGTTTTTGACAGTTCTTCGTAAATATCAACCAATTTGCGGCTATAAGATCATCGCTTATTGTCTGATGTCCAATCATGTTCACCTGCTCATTAAGCCTGACAAAATACCGCTGGCAGGAATATTTCAGCGTGTCATTCCCAGTTTTGTGTACTGGTATAACAAAAGATACGAGCGGGTTGGCAGTCTTTTCCAGTCTCGCTTCAGGAGCAGTGCGGTCAATAACGTTTCACAGTTCTTCACCGTCATCAGGTACATTCACCAGAACCCGGTCAAGGCGGCGATCTGCGATCACCCTGCGCAGTATCGATATAGTAGTTATAAAAACTATTTTGACGACGATCTGATTAATAGCAGCTTCGTGCGTTCAGAGGTCAGCGTTGAATTCTTCCGCAGTTTTAACTGTGCAGAAAATGACGACCAGTGTCTGGACATCGACGACGAGCGCCCGAGAATGAAGGATGAGCGCGCCGTGAATATCATGCAAAGACTCTCCGGCTGCAGCAATGTGACGGAGTTCCAGCATCTCGATACGAAAGTACGGAACGAAGTGCTATACGATATGTGGGTGGCCGGTATATCGATGGGTCAGGCCAACAGGGTCACAGGAGTTTCGTACGGGGTGATAAGGAAGGTTATCGCGGCAGCGGGGCGAAAGTGAGTGAGCTCCGGCGGCGGGCGAGTACGGCATGGATGACCTGCTTTCGCCGCGTCAAAACATAGGTGACCTCTGGGGTAGTTTGAACATAAATGACCTCTGGGGTAGTTTGTCCCCATCTGGGGACAAACTACCCCAGAGGTCGGTTCGCGATGCTATAATAAATGGAGACCATCAAGACTCTCCACAACATAGTCCATCCAAACAGCACAACCAACTGACACCCACCGCCACAAACAAGGAGAATCACTATGCCCTTCCCCTCAAACTTCCTCTGGGGCGGCGCCACCGCCGCCAATCAATGCGAAGGCGCCTACGACCTTGACGGCCGCGGTCTCGCCAACGTTGACGTAATTCCGAATGGCCCTTTCCGGCGCTTCGTCACCAGCGGCGAGCGCCCGATGCTCGATTTTGAAGACGGCTACTTCTACCCTGCCAAAGAAGGCATCGACATGTACCACCATTTCAAAGAAGACATCAAACTCTTCGCCGAAATGGGCTTCTCCGTCTATCGCCTATCTGTGGCCTGGACCAGGATCTACCCGAACGGCGACGAGACCGAGCCCAACCGCAAAGGCATCGAATTCTACCGCGAACTCTTCGAGGAATGCCGCAAATACAATATCGAGCCGCTTGTCACGATCACTCATTTTGACTGCCCGATCCACCTGATCAAGAAATACGGCGGTTGGCGCAGCCGCAAGATGATCGACTTCTACAAACGCCTCGTGACGACACTCTTCACCGAATTCAAGGGCCTTGTCCACTATTGGCTGACTTTCAACGAGATCAATGTCCTCTACCACCTGCCCTTCATGGGCGCGGGCATCTGTTTCTATGAGGGCGAGGACCGCTACCAGGTCACCAACACCGCCGCCCACCACGAACTCGTCGCCAGCGCCTGGGCCGCCAAGATCGGCCACGAGATCGATCCCGACAACAAGATTGGCTGCATGATGGCCGCCGGCACCGTTTACCCCGCCACCTGCCGCCCAGAGGACATGCTAAAGGCGCAGGCCGAGAACCGGGTCAACTACAGACTGATCGACGTTCAGGTTTTTGGCGAGTACCCTGCCTACCTGCTCAAAGAATACGAGCGAGCCGGCTTCACCGTCCCCTTCGCAGGCGACGACCGCGATATCCTCCGTCAAAATACAGTCGATTTCGTGTCCTTCAGTTACTACTCGAACCGCACCGTCTCCACAGAGGACAAGCCCAACCCGAACAAAGACAGCATCTTCAGCGGAACCCGCAACCCCTACCTCAGAGCTTCCGATTGGGGCTGGGTCGTCGACCCCCTGGGCCTGCGGCTGACCCTGAACGACCTTTACGACCGCTACCGCCTCCCGCTTTTCATCGTGGAAAACGGCCTCGGCGCCTATGACAAAATAGAGCCCGACGGCACGATCGTCGACGACTACCGCATCGACTATCTCCGCGACCACATCAAAGCAATGCGCGACGCGGTCACCTTCGACGGCGTCGACCTCTGGGGTTACACCACCTGGGGTCCCATCGACCTCGTCTCCGCCTCCACCGGCGAGATGAGCAAGCGCTACGGCTTCATCTACGTCGACCTCGACGACAGCGGCCGCGGCACCATGAAGCGCAGCCGCAAGAAATCCTTCTATTGGTACAAAAAAGTGATCGAGAGCAACGGTGAGGACCTGGACTGAAGTCTACCTCAATCGACCTCTGGGGTAGTTTGTCGCCTCAATCGACCTCTGGGGTAGTTTGTCGACACCTGTGGAAAAACGACCTCTGGGGTAGTTTGTCGACACCTGTCTATTAAGTGCGTGCTAAAATAGAGAAAAAGCGTAAATTTACTATATTTCCCCTGCATTATTTAATTTGACCATGCAATATTTGTTATATTTGTAATAGAATTTCGTCTATTTGCATAGAAACATCAAAAACCATATCCAACTAACAATAAAAGGAGATCAAAAAATGGAAGAAAACAAAATCACTAACGAGGAAATCATTGTAACTGAAGAAGAAAAGGTTGTTGAAGTCCCCAAGGCTGAAGAGCCTGCAGTAGAGACCTCAACTGAAGAGACCGCAGCAGAGGAGACCACAGCAGAGGAGCCTCAGTCGGAAGGCGCCGCTGAAGAGCCTGCCTCTGAAGAAGAGCCTCTCACCGACGATGATCTCAAGAAGTTCGCGGATGACATGGTGAGTAAAATCAAAGAACTCGTTGCGGAAGGAAATGTCAGCCGCATTCGCATTCGTAAAGGCGACACCATTATCCTGAATCTGCCCCTGTCCGTCGGTCTGATCGGAACCGCTCTCGGACTGGTCGCCGCTCCTTGGGCAGTGATCCTCGGCACGATCAGCACGATCGGTTTCAAGTGCACCGTAGAAGTCGAAAAGAAAGACGGTACCGTCACCATCCTCCATGGTAAAGAATCCTGATAATAAATCAGGCTAAAAGACCTCTGGGGTAGTTTGCTGATAATTAAATTAAAAGACATCTAAGAGACCTCTGGGGAGGTTTGCGGACACCTGTCTACAAACCTCCCCAGAGGTCTCTATTTTTCCACATATGGGGGACAAACTACCCCAGAGGTCATTCGTCCGGCTGCTGCCCGTCATGAGCCTTCCAGGCGCACTCAGTGACCTTCATATCCGTGAACACTGCCGTAAAGCTCGAGTTCTCAGGGCTGCAGGCATAAATGCCAAAGCGTATCTTCCCGACGCCTTCCCACATATGACAAACTCTCATCTGCGAAAAATGCTCGCCATCCTGAGAACATTCAATACAGTAATCATCTTCCCTGCGGCTGAACCGATACCACATAGTCTTCACGTTGGCCGGAATTGCCGTCGTCGCCCAATCTGAATAGCCATGGTTAGTCACCACAGAGCCCAAGTGCTGAAATTCCTCATTTTCGTACTCCACGGAGCCTTTCAACCAGTTCTCTGAATCAAGATACATGACAATACCGCACTGATCAAACCGGTGATGGCTGCCCGAAAAATCTGTTTTCACAATAAAGGAAAAGAACTTTTCCTCCGTCTCCATCTGCAGTACCGGCGCGTTGTCATTTCGGAAATGATAATACGTCCTCTGCCACAGATCCGTCCCCGGCGCAGTCGTAATCTCGATCCGATCCGCTGTGATACGGAAATCCTTCGGCTCCCTTGTCCATTTCATTTCTGCTGTCATTCCCCTTTTTTCCTCTTTCTCTTGAAAATCGACCTCTGGGGTCATTTGTCCATTTGCCATGTCCTGGGACAAGAGACCTCTGGGGTGGTTTGTCTTTATTGCTATATTCACACTATCACGATTCACTATCTTTTTCCACAAGTGGGGACAAACTACCCCAGAGGTCTCTTTTATCCGCCACCAAAAGCATCTATAATCTAGTGTGTATAAAATCAAAATATCGACACAACCGCAGCAAACCACCCCAGAGGTCGTTTCAGAGGTCGTTTGCCGCCACAGAAAGGACCCCTATGAAGCCTATCAAAACCACCGCCATCTATGGCCTCGGCGCCCTCGGCATGCTCTTCGGCTCCCGGCTCCAGCAGGCCTACGGCCCTGAAAACGTCAAATTCGTCATGGACAGCGCCCGCTTCGCCCGCCACAAGGATGATATTTACACGATCAACGACGAGCCCTTTGCCTTCGCTCTTCAGGACGCAGCTAAAGTCAACGCCCCCTCAGACCTCGTGATCGTCGCCGTCAAGGGGCCCGATCTTGCAGCCGTCGTGGACCAGATCGCTCCCTCCGTCGGCCCGGACACGATCATAATTTCGTTTATGAACGGCATCACCAGCGAAGACATCCTCGCGTCAAAATATACCCGCCGCCACATTCTCGACTGCATCGCAATCGGTATGGACGCTATGCGCGATGGCACGCAGCTCCACTATACAAAATGCGGCAAAATACAGTTCGGCTCCCGCGATAACACACAGGTGGAAGATGTATGGGCGGTTGAACGATATTTTGACACAGCAGGAGTCCCCTATGAAGTAAGAAATGACATCCGCCGCGCGATGTGGTACAAATATCTGCTCAATGTCGGCGTGAACCAGGCCTGCACCGTCTATGAGACAGACTACGGCCATGTCACGTCACCCGGCCCGATCTGCGACGAAATGAAAGACGCAATGCGGGAGGTCTGCCGCATCGCAGCAGTGGAGGGCATTACCCTCACCGAGGACGACATCAACGCCGCAATAGAGCTTGAAAAGACCCTCAAGCCTGACGGCTATCCGTCCATGCGCCAGGACGCGCTTGCCGGCAGGCCGACCGAGGTCGACCTCTTTGCGGGAACCGTCATCGAGATGGGCAAAAAATACGGAATCCCTACACCGGTGAATCAGAAGTATAAAGACTTCCTCCTCTTACCTCGACCTCTGGGGTAGTTTGTGAAAAAAGACCTCTGGGGTAGTTTGTGGACACCTGTCCACAAACTACCCCAGAGGTCACATCCGCCTACAGAAACGCATCCAGCACCTTATGCGTCTTCAGTGAATCCTCCTCTGTCAGTATTCCCAGTTCCTCCAGCCTCTCGGCCAGTTTTTCCCGGATCCCTGCTGCCGCCTCACAATCCTCCGCTGTCAGCGAAATCTCCGTGATAAACAGGCACTCGCCGGATTCCAAATCAGGAATCTCCCAGATTTCAATCTGCACTTTCGAACCCTCGAATTTTCCATTATATCTGTCAAAAAATACAGGCCCTGCCATCTGTGCCGATTCAAGCGCTTCATTTCCCCATTGTACGGTTCCCCAGTCCCGCTCCTCCACAGGAATGTGCTGCTCCAGCATGGAACGTCCCTCATTAGGAGTCAAGTACGCTATACTCTCCTGTCCGCCGGAGTCGACGTCTTCTTTGAGCGAAATACTCAGCGTCATACTCGAAAAGCCCCACTCAACCTGCGCTTTCCAGCTTTCTCCGGATAAGTCAAAACCTTCCTCTCCGGCTCGCCGAACAGCTTCGTCAACGTCCATCCCGGATATAGGGTACCGCTTTTTATATGTCAGTTCGAACCCTTTATCAGCCTTTCCCTCCTTCATCCTGATCCGATTGATCCAGCCCTCTCGCTCAAAAACTCTATCCGTTCCGTCGTAATATACCACTCCAAATTTCTTAATCTTCTTGCCTGTATCAAATTCACTGCGTATTTCCTTTTTCAACTTGTGATCTTCATCCAACACAGCATCAGAATCCAGCAAAAAATGGACCTCCGTCTCTATTTTTTGACCGCTCCGCTTCTGAAAGTCATCATCCGACCTCTGGGGTAGTTTGTCCTGAGTTGACGCCTCGGACGAGATCATTGTCTCCTCTGCAGTACCTCCGTCCTCCACGTCGGCAGGCGTTTTTCCCCCGGGCAGTGCACACGCGGCCAGATTTGCTGCAAGCACAGCACAAATAATTAATATCGAGATCTTACTTTTTTTCATTGTTTACCCTTCTCCTGCGTGCAAACGACCTCTGGGGCGGTTTGTCCCTCTCTGGATTTAAAGTCCCTCAATCCAGGAGAAAAACTTATCGAGCTCCCGGTTCTCCTCCCTGGTCTCCAGAAACAAGCCCGCTGTATACCATGAATGCGTATTCTTCCGATCCACTACGCTGTACAGCTCGCAAGCGTTGCCCAGTTCTTCTGCCCGCCTGGCAAAATCTTCCGCGCAAGCATAGTCGATCAGCCCGTCATGCCTGCTCTGAATAAGCAGCATGGGGATCCGGCTTTTGCCCATCAACGCTACCGGTTCACCGTTTTTTCTGTTGTAGTTCTTTTTGAATAGCTGATCGAGCAGCAGCTTTAGTGTCAGTGACTGATCATCCCTGAAACTGTATGGCCCGCCAAAGCCAATAAATCCTATGACATTTGACACATCGACATTGAATTTCCTATGGACCTTACGGCAGTAACACATGATGGAAGTCAGATGGGCTCCGGCTGACGGCCCGGCCACGACGACCTTCGACACATCGATCCCATTCTCCTGCAAATAACTGATTGCCGAATTAAACCCCTCACATACATCCTTGATCTGGCAAGGATACTTGTATTTGGGAGACAGCCTGTAACCCAGGGAAACAAAGCGGTATCCCTGCCCGCAAACGCACTGCCCGACAAAATCAAAGAACCTGGGATTGCCCGCATTCCAGCCACCTCCATGCACCCACACTATGACCTTATCGCTGATCACCCGCTCAGGTTCGTAGTAGAGAAAGTATTGTTCTCTATTTTGACCATAGGAAACCATTGCAGGTTTGCACCTCTTCTTTACCTGAAACATCCTTCTGTATAAGCCAAAATAGCTCAGGCTTTCACGCAAATAATCATTCATACCTGCTCCTCCTCCGACCTCTGGCATAATCAACCTCTGGGGTAGTTTGTCCACACCTGTCCATTGACATCTGACCTCTGGGGGTAGTTTGACCTCTGGGGGTAGTTTGACCTCTGGGGTTGTTTGTCCCCACTTGTGGATAATCGACCTCTGGGGTAGTTTGTCCCCAGATGGGGACAAACTACCCCAGAGGTCGATGTCGAGTTAGAGGTCACCCATTACCCCAAGCTGTCATACTTCGCGGCACTTCCACGCGCCTTCTCCACAGGATATTTTGCCTCGTTCTGGTCCATCTTGCGATTGATGATCACATCCTCGTCCAAGCCAAGTTTGTCGAGCATATTTCGGCAGTACACGAGCACATCCGCCAGTTCTTCACTGACGTGGACGACGTCATATTCCGTATCGGACCACTGGAAACACTCAAGAAGCTCTGAGGCCTCGATGGCAATCGATTTCGCAAGATTGGCAGGTGTATGGAACTGGTCCCAGTCGCGGTCCTCTGTGAATTTTCTGATTCGGTCTATTGTTTCCTGCTTCATCATTTAGCCCCCGTTACCTGCTCTGCCGCACCTTCAAAGTCTTTAAATACGCCTTCTGCTCATCCGTAATCCTATAGCTTTCTACGCTTTTTTGGATCGCCTTATTATGTACCCAGTCGGCAAGCTTCCTTTCTTCCAGATATGGCAGGGCCGATTCGTATTGTATTGCTTCGCCAGCGCGGTCGCAAAGTACCATGCGATCATCATGTTGACGTAGTATTCCTCCGACCTTACCTCGGCCACCATGTCCGCATACTCCAGGTCGAACCGCTCATCCAGGAAGTGATGCATCAGCATCCCGATTGCGAACCTGACCGTGTAGGTTTGGTCGGATTTGATCCATGCCCGGATATAGGGAAGGAGTTTCTCCGGCTCTTTTTTGAACACTTTAGGAGAAAGCTGGTCGCAGGTGGCCCAATTGTCGATGAAAGGCAGAAATGCATCAACTTCCGCCATGCACTTGCCAAAATCCTTCTCCAGCGAGATCACAAAAGTGTCGACCTCGACCTCTGGGGTGGTTTGTTCCACTGTCATCCGATCTTCCCAAGCACCTTGCCAATGCTGTCATGGAACACCAGGTCCGCCGCGCCTTCCATCTTTGTTTTGCCCTTGTTGATGATCACGAGGTGCCCGCCATGGAACATATGCGCCAACTGTGCTGCCGATCCAACCTCCAGCGACGTGCCTCCTATGATCAGGCAGTCCGCAGCGTTGATCAGCCCGATTGCATTCGAATATGCCGGCTGCGGGAGATACTCGCCATACAGCGTGACGTCCGGCCGCACGACCTTGCCGCATTTCAGGCATCGCGGTACCGGATCTTTGCTGTCAAAAATGAAATTCGCATCATACGGTTCATGGCAGGAGACGCAGTGGTTCATCCAAATCGTCCCATGGATCTCCTGCACGTTCCGGCTGCCCGCTTTCTGATGCAGGCCATCAATGTTTTGCGTGATCACTCCCTCCAGCCTGCCTGAGTTTTCCATCTCCGCCAGTTTGAAGTGTGCCGCGTTCGGCTCCGCTTTTCTTGCATCCAGGTTTTTCCTGTAGTAGTCAAAAAATAGCTCGGGCTGGGTTCTGAGACATTCGCTGCTCAGAAGATACTCGGGTTTATACCGGCCGAATGCTTTCGCTTTCTTTTTATACAGCCCGTTCCTGCTCCTGAAGTCCGGGATGCCGCTTTCCGTTGAAACGCCAGCTCCGCCGAGGAACACGACGTGTTCCGAATCAAACAGTATGTCGCAGAAAGCGTCGTACTTCTGCTCTTCACTGAGGCTGTTGTAATAGCGGTGTTTTTCACGTTCTGAGATGAAATTCCTGATCATCGCTTGATCTCCTGACCTCTGGGGTAGTTTGTCCCGACCTCTAGACCTCTGGGGTAGTTTGTCCCCACTTGGGGACAAACTCCCCCAGAGGTCTAGGTCGCAGAGGTCTAGGTCGCATCCCCCTCACCCAAACACTTCATCAAACAAAACTGAAATGGATCCTTCGCTGCAGAACTTCCTGACGGAATATCCCAGATTTGGTGCCCTATATTCTTCATCTCCTCCGGCATCTTTCAGTACCTGCAGAACATTCCTGAGATCTTCGTGCAGTTCCTCAGTAAAAACCCGATCTGTCCCTTCACAATGCTCCACGTAATTGTATGATGGCAGTATCTGTTTTGCCTGAAGAGCAAATCGATTCATGCCGGAATTTCCATATGAATCCAATGCATTCACGTCCGCTCCCATATCAAGCATCCTTTTCAAAACATTGAGAGCTTCAACAGCTCTCTCTTTTGTTGAGAAGACACGGAATCCCATATATTTATCATTTGTATTCCACCTGCAGCACATCACAGCGCAGTTAATTGCGTCATGCAGCACCGGTGTTCTCCAGGCGTTGCAACAGGACTCATCTTCGATAAAATTTACATCCGCACCCCTATCCAGCAAATAATTGGCAATAGCGATATTCCCCGTTTTGAGCGCGACCTGCAAAGGCGACTGTCCGTCGTCCTTCTTAGGCGGCTGCTTTGCCACACAATTGACCAGTGCCGGTTTTTTCTCAATAACCTGCCTGACCATTTCAAGGTCCGATGCTCTTATAGCAGTAAATAGTTTTTTCATGTAGATTCTCTTTCTTAGGGGCAATCGACCTCTGGGGTAGCTTGTCCAAACCGCCTCAGAGATCCAAGTACAGAGTTTGCAAGCAATCATTATTAAGCTGCGACCGCATTCGCATTAATCTGTTCAATCGCCCTGCGAATTCCCATCCATACAGATAAATCCGTAAAAATCTCAACAATACTTCCCTGATCTGTAAAAGGC
>Ga0256404_1010748_pt1 | contig 12535 bp, 9 predicted proteins | sample RumenRJG_01DNA_FD_185990 | JGI IMG/M metagenome (GOLD analysis project Ga0256404, IMG submission 185990) | Bovine rumen microbial communities from Lethbridge, Alberta, Canada - RJG_01 | ecosystem: Host-associated > Mammals > Digestive system > Stomach > Rumen | place: Canada: Alberta | collected...
GTAACAAGTAACAAGTAACAATAAGGTCGTAACATACATGCGGCGGCCCGTTTGCGGAAGAATTTTTGAAAAGCCGGACAAGAGATATAAATAGGATATAAATAATATATAAATAGATTATATACATTATTATTATTATATATATAATAATGTTCGCGAGGTTCAAAAAAATTTTGGAACCTATTGAACGACCTTATTGTTACTTGTTACTTGTTACTTGTTACCATTGGGGGTGGTGTTTTTGGGAGACAGATCATGTGGAACGACCTTATTGTTACTTGTTACTTGTTACTTGTTACCATTGGGGGTGGTGAATTTGGGCGAGCAAACATGTGTTACGACCTTATTGTTAGTTGTTAGTTGTTAGTTGTTAGGATTGGGGGTGGTGAATTTGGGCGACAGAACATGTGTTCCGACCTTATTGTTAGTTGTTAGTTGTTAGTTGTTAGTTTTGGGGAGCATAAATATGCCGATCCCTTTCGGGAAAGCATTTTCTTACGGCACGTTCCTCCAATACCTCCGCAGCCCGGGGCTTATTTTTGTTAACATATTGCACAATTGAACCGATTTCTGCACGGATTTCCGCAATATTGCACCGATTTTTGCACGGAGGCGTTGCGGCTCTTTTTTTATCTTCAGATTTTTCCTACCTTTGCAACTGTCGAAAGACAAGCCATGCAATGACGCATTGCTTAACCACAAACACTAAAAACGATGAAGAACATTTTCAAGGTAATCAACATGGCAGACCAGCACGCTTTCACTGATGATAATTTCTCGCTGGAAAAGTCGGGATGGATCAAGGTGCTTATGTCATCAGAACGCATGTAGACGGTCGTACGGTAAAGCTTTCAAAATAAATATTTGTTAAACAAAGGAAAGCGTATGGGACACATATACTTTTTTTGCGTCTTGTATTTGATTTTTGTAGTCAAAGAAGTTATGAAAGCAGCAAAACATGGCTGATGATACAGTTCTCGTAACCAATTTATAGAAACTAAAAATTAAAAAAACATGTTACCTTCCAAAGTAAAAATATTAATGGCAGCCATGGCTATGGCGAAATAATTCGTATAAAAAGTTATAAGCAAGAATATGAAAAGACTAACTTTGGTCGTCTTGGCGGCGGCTTGCATGGTTAATGTCCATGCAAAAATTGTATTGCCCGACTTGATAAGTGACAATATGGTGTTACAGCAACAGACCGGGGCACGGCTTTGGGGCAAGGCAAGCCCTAAGTCAACGGTCGAGGTGAGATGCAGTTGGACGAACCGCACGTTCCACACTACGGCTCTTTCGGACAGCACGTGGCAGCTGACGGTGGCTACACCGAAGGCCTCGTTTGTCCCGCAAACTCTCACCTTCACTGAGAAAGACGGCAAGGTAGCCCACAGCGTAAGAGTGGGCAATGTGCTCATTGGTGAGGTGTGGTATGCCGGTGGGCAGAGCAATATGGAGATGCCTTTACGCGGCTTTGGGAACTGTCCCGTCGGTGATGCCAGTCAGGAGATAGCGACGGCCGGTGAGTGGGCCGGAAAAATACGTATGGCCACAGTGCCTAAGACGGGCGCTACGACTCCTCAGGAGTGGGTCAGAGGTTGTCAATGGCAGGTACCCTCACCGGCTACGGCCAAGAACATGAGTGCAACGGCCTGGTTCTATGCACAGATGATGGAGCGCGTTCTGCAAGTGCCTGTCGGTATTCTTACCGTGGCGTGGGGTGGAAGCAGTGTGGAAGGCTGGACACCGCGGCAGATTCTTCAGACCTACAAGGACATCGATATAGAGAAAGAGTTGAAACGAGGTTGGAACGGAAGGTGGTGGCAGTATTACACGCCGTTGATTATGTACAACGGTATGCTCCACCCCGTGCGCCACTACACCATCCGTGGTTTCATCTGGTACCAGGGCGAGTCCAATGTCGGCAAGGACACTTATTTCGACCGTATGAAGACGATGATCAAGGTCTTCCGCGATGAGTTTGGTGGCACGCCGGCCCAGTTGCCGTTCTATATTACCGAGATCGCGCCATGGGCAGGCTATGGCACTTCCGACAGTGCGCCGTTGCTTCGTGACGCGCAGCACCGAATCGGGCGTGAGGTGGAAAACGCCGGCTGCGTTTGCATCAACGACCTTGTGGAGCCTTTCGAAGCCCGGCAGATTCATCCGCACGAGAAGCGGCAGGTAGGCTACCGGCTGGCTTACATGGCGCTGAACAAGACCTATGGAATGAAGGACATCAACACCGACTATCCAGAATACGACCACTCGACGGTCTCCAACGATACCGTGCGCGTCTTCTTCAAGCATGCCGACAAGGGATTCTCGCGTTTGGATGACATCAACGGCTTTGAGCTCGCCGGAGCCGACGGCACGTTCCATCCGGCTAAGGCTTGGGTTAACGGCCTCAGCATCTATGTTGTCTCCAAAGCGGTGACAGCACCTGAGAAAGTGCAGTATGGCTATCGTGCCTTCATGCCGGGGAATATCAGAAGCACCTACGGACTGTCTGTGGTACCATTCCGTGCTGATATAGGCGGCAAATAAATGAGTGCATGAGGGATCGTTGCATTATACAGTTTGATTATATTGTGTAATTATAAAAGCTTCTGCATCTATGGACTGTAAATGCTCAACGCCGACGTGTGTGGCATAAAAAATCAAATCCCCAGCTCTGCGCTCAGAGTTGGGGATTTGTGTTAACCTAAAAACCAATCTTAATTTATTTACCAAAAACTAACTAAGACCTAATGAAAACCTAAAAACTAACTTTAAACCTAAAAACTAAAAACCTATATGAAACAATCTACTAATCCTAATTTTGAATGTCTTATCGGAATGTCTTCTCTCGAAGATGAAGCTCGTATCAATTTCTTGCGGAGCTCCTTGTTTCCTTTTGACACTGCAAAGTTAGGAAGAATATGAAGACGCGCAAAAAAAATAATGCTTTTAATTTGTTTTTCTCCTTTATTTTTGATATAGGTCAACTTACTGTGTGGGCACACAACACTTATTAGCAGTTGGTGATGAATAAAAACAATAGGAGTGAGCCTCTGATTGGATTATTCTTCGTACTTTTGCCTAACAATAAATATAAACGTTACAATAAGAGATTATCCATTATGCGAATCAATAATCCATCCTTCGAGATCTGGGAGCAGCAGCCTGGTGTTGCCGGCGTTTACAAGCAGATAGAGCGCGTAGGGCGCGTGTGCTATAAGAGTGAGGACCACACCACGGCCGACTCCGCACAGCCTTTTGTGGAGCGAATGATCAAGAATCAGCACTATGCCATGCTTGAGCACGGCACCGTCTATCTGATCTTCGATAAGAAAAAAGTAGAAGAGATAAGACAATCCAACAATAAATATTATGATCCTTATCCATGGTATTTCTATGCGTCCAACAAGTTCTCTCAGGTGAATTTTGATTTCGGCAACTATTATGTCACGACCAACCTGCGTGTCCTTGCTGAGAACAACCGCCTCAATGACCTGAAGGAGTTTTGGAGCGAGCCGTTAGTCTCTCATCCTAAGCGTGTGACGGTGCATTTCTCGACACAGATTGCTATCTCGCGTGAGTTCAACCGTCATCGTGCCGACTCTATGGCGGAGCAGTCGACACGTTACTGCAACTATTCTAAGGCGAAGTTCGGCAACGAGATAACCGTCAACCTCCCCACGTGGATTAAACAAGCTATGACGGGCACTGAATGGGCAGGAAACGTGAACAACGGCATCCTGAAGGTCAGTGGTCAGCAGTTCATGGAGCTGGCGCGTGAGGTGGCTGATGGCTCGGCTTCAGAGCTCGACAACTGGGTCTTTGCCAACCTTGCCGCGGAGAAGTCGTACATGAATCTCATCAATGCAGGCCGCAAGCCACAGGAGGCGCGTGTCATCCTTCCGCTCGACACCGCTACTGAGCTTGTCCATACGGCTTTTGTCTCCGACTGGAAGCATTTCTTCGACCTTCGTGCCCTCGGCACCACGGGTCAGCCCCATCCCGATGCCAAGGCTGTTGCCCAGCCGCTCTACGAAGCGTTCAAAGAAAAAGGGTGGGTGTAAAGGAAGTCCGGAAGATTTTCCTGTTTTCGTCATTGGGATACCCAAATTTCAAGACCGGGTGGGCAATATTACCCAATCATGTTAAACGTAAAAAGCGACGAAAACAGTAAAAGTGTGTATGCTCGCAGTGCCGCAGAGTTTTGCCAGCCTCGGAGAGGCTGAATGCTTCATAACCCCAGTCTAAACGAGCGAAGCGAGCGCAGACTGGGGTGTTGATAGCAGCGTACTGACTGACGCCGTGCCTCGAAGAGGCACAATGCGCGAAGCGCGTAACTGTCTTATTACGCATCAAAGATGCATTCAGCCTCTCCGAGGCTGGCTATCAGCGCATTACGCTCCGGCACCAATTCCCCAGTCTGCGTTCGCTTCGCTCACTTAGGCTGGGGTTATGAAAGATTCAGCCTCTCCGAGGCTGGCAGCAGTAAGTTATCAGTGGACACCCAAAATTGTAAACTTTTAGTTGATTACATGCTGATTTATAGGAAATTAACTATCTATTAGTAAAAAATGACGAAAACAGGGGTGGGTGTAACGGAAGTCCGGAAGTTATTGGAAGTCCGGACTTCTGAAAAACTTCCGAGATTTCTGGACTTCCAATAACTTCTGTTACAGCTTCTTCTCAGAATGCCCAACCGAAAGCGAGGTAGCCGGAAAGACCGACTTTCGGCATGTTGTCAGTCCATGCCACTGACACGGCATGGCTGCCACCCAAGTTGAAGGTCGGTGTCAGTCCTGCACGGAAGAGGAATCCTTGCTTAGAGACATGACGATAACCGATACCTCCGAAGAAGAAATAACCAAACGCGTTTTGGGAGTTACTGTAGGATTTCAGAGCTGCATAGACTGTTTCGCCATCGATTGTCGTGGTCACAATATAGGATGCATGTGGATCATCCTTTATTTTGTTATAGGTGGCTTCGTCGATGATCTCTTGCTGCCAATAGTCGTTGTGCCCATTGTAGAGGCCGATGCTCACGCCCAATCCCAGTTCCAAGGCGTTTCTTCGGCTTCCTATCATATAGTTGACACCGACAGGCAGTGTCCACGCCCGCGTGGAACTGTTCAGCGTGAGGAATCCGTTGTTCTCACTGTATCCGAACCCGAATCCTGCCCGCCATCCCCAGCGCGTATGGCTGTTGAAGCGTTGTTCATACGTGATACCGCCTAAGATCGACGGACCCCCTATCTCCAGATAGATGTCTTTCGTCTTGGGTAGGCTGTCGCTCTTCCAGGTAGTGTGTGCCTGAAGGCTGATCATGCTGCTGAAGAGAAAAAGAATAAATAATGTTGAGTGTTGAATGTTAAATGTTGAATGGCGCATGGCGAATAAATAATGTTGAGTGTTGAATGTTAAATGTTGAATGGCGCATGGCGAATGAATAATGTATAGTGTATAGTGTATAATGGTTAATGGCTAATGCTTACATCCAGGGTCTCATTGATGATGCTGAGGATGTCGTCCAGGCTTTCGGTGTGGAAGTCGCCGGTGAGCCGTTTCCCGGATCCGTCATCGCAGCTGAGCCGGATGTGGTAGTAAGCTGAGAGGTCCCGCAGAACGTCGCTGAGCGGCGTGTCGTTGAAGTGGAATTGGTGTGTGGCCCAGGCAGCGGCATTCGGCGAGAGCAGCACCTGTTTGGGAACGGTGCCATGCGCGGTGAGCCGTGCACTCTCATTCTTCCTTATCACGACCGCCTGACGGCTCGTGTTGGCTTGGAAGCTCACGGCACCTTCCGTGACGAGCACCGTCGTTCCCTGGGATGTCTCATCGACCATCAGCTTGGTGCCGATGTCGCGGATGGTATAGGCTTCGTCGGTGACGGTGAACGGATGACGTTCATCGTGCGTAACCTCTAAGAACACTTTTCCGGACACCTCTACCTCACGGCAGTCGTTGCCCCGATAAGAGAGGGTGGCGTGAGGCGCAAGGGTCACACGTGTGCCGTCGGCAAGCCGCTCGGTGCGGTACATGTTGTCTGCTACAAGGATCGTGCTACGGTTGTGCAGATAGAGGTAGGTACCGGCTATCAGAAAGAGCACGACAGAGGCCGCCACGAGCCCTGTCAGGCGCCGCCGCAACGGACGGACCTGAGGCTCGAAGCCAGCCTTGGCAAGCGTCTGCCGATAGGCTTCGTCAAGATTCATTGCCCCATGACGGTAGCAATGAGCCACGAAGCCGATGATCTTTCCATTCATAGTATGTCGTTGATCAGAATGCTTCATCATAGTCTGTCTTAGCGATCCGTGATGTTAGTCGTCAATCTTCGATTTAATCCATGCCGTGTGCGACACGTTCCAGCCGGCTACAACGCCCAAGCCTCCTTGGACGTTGGTAGCTGTCGGCATGAGTTGTGAAAGGCCATATTGAGCCAGGTCGCTGTTCTCCTCGGCATTGATGGAAAACAGAAACTTGTAGTATTCGGGTGTGAGATGGAGGAGCTCTATCCGTTCATATTTCTTTGCTTCATAAGCATTGCTCGCGTAGTGAGAGAAAGGGTTGTTGTTGTAAACATTGAGATGGAGCGTGTGGCTCTGTCCGTTGATGCTGGCATCGTCGAAGATACACAGGCCGCCGTAGTAGTTGTCGGAGAAGCCGAAAGCATCGTCGATGTTTGTCTTCGACATGAGGAGCGGCTCGTTTTTGGTGTTGATGACAGGATAATAAAAGCGCTGCTCATCATAGAGCGATCCTTCAACCGAGTAGTGCTCTATGACGTTCTTCAACAACACCCGTACCGCATAATAATCCTTTGTAGCAGTATTGTCCGTAAAGGTCGCCATCACTTGCTCGTAGCCTTTCATCTCTTCCCAGTCATCGTCGTAGACCTTCGTCTGTCGGCTCCCGGGATCGCTGATGGCTACTGTATCCGGGATGGAAGTCTCTGCGGAGGCTGTAGGAAGGCCGTCAGCACGGACGGTAAGAGCTATCCTGTCACCGGTCTGCTGCTTCGCTGTGACATAATAGATACCGTTGCCCTGGTTCGTCACCTCGCACTGTTGGCCGTTGACGGTATAGGTGATCAGTGCGTTGTCGATATCCTTGATCTTCACTCCGTCTTTGTATTGTTTGACGGGGATACTTTGGCTCACGGAGATGTAGGTTGTGTCGCGTGTGGATGGGAAACAATAGACCACGATCTTTGCCTCATTGCCGGCCTCAGGCAGCGAGATGTCGTCCTTGCAGGAGGCAAGCAGGCCTATAAGGAGCAGAAAGGGATAAATATATGTTTTCATGATGTTCAGAACTTGATGGTGTAAGAGAATGATGGAATGATAGGAATATAAGCACGGTTCTTGATGACGAACCGTCCTTCCTTGTTGAATGAGAGATCCACCCATAACGAGTTGAGATGGCAATAGACATTGTAGAGGCTGATGTTCCAAATGCGTTCATGTCCGTGCTTCGTCGTGTGGTGAAAGTCGAACCCCATGTCGAGCCGGTGATAAGCCGGGAGCCTGAAGTTGTTGGGATGTTCATAGATAAAGTTGTCGGTTCCATTCTCCCAATGATCGTCGAGCCATTCGTTGCCGATACCGTCCGCGCGTTTCCCGCCCCGAATACCGACATGGACAGGTTCTCCGTCCGGGAGTGTCGCCGGGCGTTGGACATACTGAGTAGGAATGGTGATGTGGTTGCCCGAATGATAGTTCCACACGGCAAACATCGACACCTTCTTCGAGATGTTCCATCTGGCGGAGAGGTTTATCTTATGCCGGTTGTCAAACTTGTCGTAGTACCAGTAGGGATAGAAGTCAGGATATTTTCGCTTGTTCCACGAGAGCGTGTAGGCGCCTTGAAGCTGGAGGGCATGGGTCTTATAGGTGGCATCGAGCTCCAGACCGTAGTAGCGTCCACGTCCGTCCATGACCACGGTCTCCCAGCTTGCAGCAGGGGGCTCGAGTCCGCTCCAGGAGTTGTATTGCAGCAGATGGTGCGACAGTTTGTAGTAACCTTCCAAGGAGACAAGCCAGTGGTTGTCCGGCTGCATATAGACCCCCGCCGCCGTCTGCCAACTCTTCATCGGATGAAGCTTGTGCGTCGTCGGTACCCAGTAATCGGTAGGGAGCTCGAGCACGGAGTTGCTGATCTTGTGGACATATTGTGTCATGGTGGTCCAGGATGCTTTGAAGGAGAGCCAGGGCATAGCCTGATATTTCAGAGCCAGTCGTGGATCAATGCTCGTGAAGTTCTTGTCCTGAATATGAAAGAGTGAGGCGTTGATGCCGGCGTTGAGGCTCCATTGAGCGTTGATGGTTATCTCATCCTCGCCATAAAGATTCCATTCGTGCGCCTTGACATTGTTGTGGCTGTAGACACGGGTTGTGTCGATCTTGTTGTTTTCGCCGTAGCGTGTCATGTCGTCTTTGGTCTGTGGATGAAAGGCATGCCAGGTATAGTCGGAGCCGAAGCGGATGTGATGATGGGGCGACGGCCGATAGTCGAAAGCCATTCGGTAGCCGAGGTCGTTGATGGTGGAGTGATAGGAGTGGCGTGTCCAGTCCACATCATCTGCCTTTCCGTTCAGCATCGTGCCCTCATCTTCTGTAGTCTCGAGCTTGGCGCGGTTGTGGGTATAGACAGCGGTGAAGTTGGCGAAGAGTTTCGGTGAGAACTGATACTGCCAATCGAGCGCTACATTGATGTTGCCCCATGCGTATTTGTTCTTCTCGTCATCCTTGTCGGTAATGGTTCCGCCATAGCCTTCATAGGAATAGTCCGATTTGCTGTCTGCCGTGAGTCCGTCCTGACCCGAATACATGCTCAGCGACATCCGGGACCGGTCGGAGAAGATGTTCGTGACCTTAGCGTTGAGGTCGTGGAAAAAATAGTTGAGGGTCAGCTCATCTTCGTCAGCCGACTTGGTCTTATTGTAGATAGCGAAGGCAGGACGCGTGATGATGTCGAGCCAGGAACGGCGCAGACCAAAGTTGAATGAGGTCTTTCCTTTTCGGATAGGTCCTTCGAGCTGTACACCGCCATCGAGCAGTCCGATGCGGTAGGAGCCGTGGAAATGGTGGAAGTCGCCATCGGCCGTGCGCACATCGACGATAGAGCTCAGGCGTCCGCCGTAGCGTGCGGGGAAGCCGCTCTTATAGAAGTCGACATTCTTCACCACATCGGCGTTGAATGATGAGAAGAGGCCGAGCGTGTGGTTGACACTGTATAGAGGGGTGCCGTCGATGAGATAAAGGTTCTCGTCGTTGTTGCCGCCATGCACATAGAGGCCACTGGCGAGCTCCATGCCTTCCTCCACACCGCTCATGCGCTGAAGCGTCTTGACGACATCGGGCGAGGAGAAGAGCGAGAACTCCGTCTTGATGTCGTCACGTGAGAGCGACCGCTTGCCCGTCTGCGTGTTGATAAGTGGTGAGTTGAGGTCTGCTGTCACCACCACCTCATTGAGGTTGTGGCTCTTGTCTTCTGAGAGCGTGAAGTCATGGTGCTTGTCGGCGCTGAGACTGATGGTCTCGCGCTTGTCGTTGAAGCCGATATAGCTTATCTTGAGTTCATGCCTGCCTTCGGGCAGGGTCAGGGAGAAAAAACCGTAAGCGTTCGTCATGGCTCCCTGATGGGTCGTGAGGTCATAGACGGTGGCGTTGATAAGCGTCTCTCCGTTCTCGTCTTTCACATAGCCGCTGATAGTATGGTGCTGCGTCTTTGTGGAAGGTGCGATGACGGGTTTGGGAGCGGGGCGGCTCTCTTGGGGCTTAGTGGCCTTCGCCTTGGATGCTTTGAGCAAGACGTAGCCGCCTTTGAGCTGATAGCTGATGCCGGTACCTTGGAAAAGTGTGTTGAGCGCTTTCTTCAGACTGAGCTTGTCGAGACTGATGCCTTTGTAAGGGATGTTTGTTCTGAGAGATGCGTCATAGACGAAGCTTACCTTGCGTGTCTGCTGCATGTGGAGCATCTCGTCCTTGACGGTTCGTCCTTGTGCTTCGGCCATCATTGAGAGGGCGGCGAAAGCCGTGAGGAATACGGTTCTTCTAAATTCCATTTTCTTTTCTTGTCTTTTCATTCCCTATGACGCAGAACCGTCAATATCCCCCCATGCCGTTGCCTCATTATTTTTGTCTATTGATAGGATTGCCCTATAAACAGATCAATACAAACTGCAAGTTCTTATTGTTTCTAAGTTTCTTCATGGCCTTGCTTATCTGATGCTCTACGGTCTTTACGGAGATATTCAAGGCTTCCGCTATCTCGTTGTAGGTCATGCCGTCACGTTTCGCCATGAGAAAGACTTCACGACAACGGTCGGGTAAGGCATCGATCGTCTCCCAGACCTTAGCTTCTTGCTCGGAGCGGTCGATGGCTTCTTCATCACTGATGATCTCTTCCAAGTCGGAAGGGTCGATGTTCGTCATTTCGGGATGCTGTCGACGGAGCGTGTCGATGCACGCGTTGCGCACGGTGGTATAAAGAAAAGCGCGCTTATCGGTGATGTCGCGCTTGGCCTCTTGTTGCCAGAGCTTCACAAAACAATCCTGAACGATATCCTCACTCGCTGCAATGTCACCCTTGAGATAATGGGCGGCATAGAGGCACAGCTGCCGATAATATCGTTTGAAAAGGATATCGAAAAGCATGAGAGTTAGGAGATAGGAGTTAGGAGATAGGAGTTAGGAGTTAGGAGATAGGAGTTGGGAGATAGGAGTTAGAAGTTAGGAGTTATTGGTTGTGTTTAACTCCTATCTCCTAACTCTTAACTTCTAACTCCTATCTCCTAACTCTTTAGAGTTTCTTGAACTCTTCGTAGATCTTCTCGGCGGTAGCCTTCATCTCTTCGTCGGAGAGCTTGATATGCTTGTGGAAGTCGACATCGGCCTCTGAGTCGATAGGGATGAGATGGATGTGTGCATGGTTCACTTCAAGCCCCAGCACGACCTGCGCCACTTTCTTGCAGGGGAAAGCGTTGCGCAGGGCAATGGCCACCTTCTTGGCAAAGACCTCAAACGCAGCGAGATCCTCATCGCTCATGTCGAAGATATAGTCGATCTCCTTACGGGGTACCACGAGCGTGTGGCCCTGCTTCACGGGGTTGATGTCGAGGAACGCATAGAACTTATCGTCCTCGGCGCACTTGTAGCTGGGAATCTCTCCTGCAGCAATCTTACTGAAAATCGTTGCCATAGTTTTGTTCTCCTATTAATTAATGAATAGCATTATTCGCCGATGCTGATCTCATCGATGCGTACGCGCAGTGTGCCGCGAGGAATCTTGATATCGACCTCGTCGCCGACCTTCTTGTTGAGCAGACCCTGCGCGATAGGTGTCTTGATGGAGATCTTGCCCTGCTTGAGGTTAGCCTCACTCTCGGAGACGATGGTGTAAGTCATCGACTTCTTGTTCTGCAGATTGGTGATCTTCACCTTCGACATGATCTGCACCTCGTCGGTCTTCAGCCGGCTGGTGTCGACGATCTTAGCCTGCGCGATCGTCAGCTTCATCTCGTTGATCTTCGCCTCGAGATGCGCCTGAGCCTCCTTGGCGGCATCGTATTCTGAGTTCTCACTTAAGTCTCCCTTGTCGGCTGCCTCGGCAATGGCCGCAGAAGCCTTGGGGCGCTCCACAGATTCGAGTCTGCGAACTTCAGCCACGAGCTTGTCGTAGCCTTCCTGTGACATGTATGCCATAATAAAACAGTATTAAAAAACAGTTAATTTGTTAATGTTCCTTTTAGGACAGACAAAACGAAAAAGAATTCCGACATCCTCTTGGAATGTCGGAATTCCCTTCCTGAATTTGCTGTTTACCTTATTATTTTGCAAAGTTACCGCTTTCTTTTGAGACCGGCAAATATTTAGATAGAAAAATTGCTAACTTCTCCATTACTTGTTTCCTTCCTTCCTTTCTTTTCACTCTTCGTAACTACTCGTAATTTCTGAGTTGTGCCATCACCGTCGCGCCGTGTCACGATCCTGCCTCAGTTGTGTCACGATCCTGCCTCAGTTGTGTCACGATCCTGCCTCAGATGTGTCACGATCCCGCCTCAGTTGTGTCACGATTCTGCCTCAGTTGTGTCACGATCCTGCCTCAGTTGTGTCACGATCCCGCCCCATACGCGTCACGATCCCGCATCATGCCTCGCAGTTTTGTTGTTGCGCTTGTCTCGCGATACCGTTTGTTTTGCGTTATTGTTATCGGTGAATAGTTACCACTCTTCTTTTTAATATTAAAAATACAGAAATACTGTAACCTTTTTTCTTCTCATTCGTTCTAAATATGTATCTTTGAGAGTCCAATCCAGATTGGAAAAATCGAAAGAGCGTTGTAAAAACAAATCTAAACTATATGGCATTCGTTGATTCAAACGTTGACAAAAACTATTGTCTCATTCTTGCAGGCGGCAGAGGACAGCGCCTGTGGCCGTGCAGCCGTGAGCGTTGTCCAAAACAGTTTATAGATTTCTTTGGAATCGGTCGAACGCAGGTGCAGCAGACGTGGGACCGCATGACGAAGGTCATCGCGCCCG
>Ga0256404_1010749_pt1 | contig 12534 bp, 16 predicted proteins | sample RumenRJG_01DNA_FD_185990 | JGI IMG/M metagenome (GOLD analysis project Ga0256404, IMG submission 185990) | Bovine rumen microbial communities from Lethbridge, Alberta, Canada - RJG_01 | ecosystem: Host-associated > Mammals > Digestive system > Stomach > Rumen | place: Canada: Alberta | collected...
ATAATATGTACTCTGGGATTTTTTTATTTCGTCATGTATTATAAAAACGAATCATTTAAAACAAAATACGAAGACTTTGATATGCAAATAATTGCAATTACAGTAGCTGCAGTTATAATAACTGAGATTGCTAACTTAATTATTGTAATTGCAAAATGTGGCATGAGTGATGGACATTATTCCATAAAAGCATCTTCTAAAGTTTGGATGAGTGTTTTTGTAATGACAGCTATTGCATCCTTTGTTTATTTTGGAGACGCAATTGGAATGGAATTAGGATTACTTTTCTTGGATTTTACTTTTTTCATTCTAGGAGATATGGTTGAATTTTGCGAAATAAGAGAAGTTGAGACAACTTATGAAGTTTTTGATGATGACTGATAATATTAAAAAGCTCTCATTTTTATATGAGAGCTTTTTCTATGGAAAAATTATTGAGTATGTTTTAGTGTAGCAATTAATAAATATTTACATTTGCATAAAAATGTGATAGTATATAAGCATTAAATCTGGTCAAGAACCAGTTGATATAGTAGGAGTTAGTAAAGGTCAGGTGCTAACAAAACCGTAATAAAAAGTGAGAGCGTCACTTAAAAACCTAATAATTTAGGAGGAAATCATAATGAAAAGAAAAGTACACTACGCAATTCTTGAAGACATGAAGAAGTATGTTAAGGATTTTAATCCTGATGATTATGAAAAAGATCTTGGTTATACAGATGCGGATGTTCTTTCATATTTGCAGGATTACTACGACAAGAATTTACCTGTTGATGTTACGGCATGGATACGGGTAAATGAACCAAGAGAGACACTAATTTATAGAAAAGCACAGGGTGAACAAGTTTGCTTTGTTCGGGATGTAATCTCCGATAGGTTGGTTTTTGCGGATTTGGGCTGGGATGAACATGATGAACCTATGGTAATTTCTCATCATTATTCTAAATCAGTAAAATTACCTGTATTTCAGATTACCCGTGAGGACCTTGGCATAGAGTTTGTGCTTAGGTGCAATATTTATGACTGGAAGATTTCTGTGAAGTCTGAAAAACCATTGGATTTTGACTTTATGGGACTTTTTGATCCAAAGAAAGTTGTAAATCGTTATTGTTGTGAAGGATTTCCCGAAGACAAAATCTATGGCAGCTACGAACAGGATCATTCTCGGTTTACTATTGAAATTGGTTCCGAATATAATGTGTATGCATTTTTCTTTTTGCTTAGGAATTATCTGGAGATAAGGAATGTTCAGAACTTTTAGATTGATTCTTGCTAAAAGGAGAAATTTTATATGCTTGCATGGTTAATAATTGGAATAGCAATTTCTATATGGTTTGTTACAGGTTTGCATATTTGTTGGAGTGAAAAAAATTCTAAAGATGAAAAGCAAAGAGTGTTAGAAAGTAATCCAATAGACAATAGGGAATATAAAAAGTTCTTGAGGTCTAATACTTTTGAAACCATTATGAATATTGCTGTTAAAAGTAGTTATGAGGAATGACCAAAATAGGTGCTAACAAATCCAATTTAGGTTTATGAGAAAATAAAAAAAGAAGTTATCGGTTCGATAACTTCTTTTTGGTGCGGATGAAGGGACTTGAACCCCCACGTCGTTGACACTGGTTCCTAAGACCAGCGCGTCTGCCAATTCCGCCACATCCGCATTACAAAATTAATATTACCACAAATAATTATAAGTTGTCAAGACAATTGAAAAATTATTTCATAAATTTTTAATTTTATTATATTATTTTCTGTTTTTTTATAAAGATGTCAAACAAACTTGACATTCAATAAAAAAAGAAATATAATCAAGTAAATGTAACATTACATTAAAAAGGATAGTGATAGTTTGAAAAATTTGGTTGAAGAATTAAGAAAATCAAGAAATGAAAAACAAGAAGAATTAGCACATTGTGTTGGCGTTTCTAGACAAACTATAATCTCAATAGAAAAGGGAAAATATAACCCATCAATTATTTTAGCATTTAAAATTTCTAGGCACTTTAATAAATCAATTGAAGAGGTATTTTTTTGTGAGGAGGAATAAGTTATGAATAAAGAGATTAAAAAGAAGATTATGGCTTCGGTTATAGTAATACTACTGGGAATTGTCATCTTATTTTCTACACTTATATTTAAAAATGTATTTAATGAGAATAAGATAGATTATATTACTGGCGTTTCTAGTGGTTTAATTGTAGTTGGAATGTTTATTTTTATTAAAACTATATATGCAATATCTGGTGCTGATAAAGGCCAAGAGATGGTTAATAAATTACAAGATGAAAGATTAATTGCAATAAATAACGAAGCAAGTGGAATTACTTTCAGAATAACTACTGTAATTGCTGCAATAGCTGGTATTGTTCTGTATTTATTAGGATTAGAAAAAGAAGGAATGTTATTAACTGCATTTGTTGGAATAGATACTTTAATATATCTTATGAGCTATTTTATAATTAGTAAAAGAAAATAAATAATAATATAAATATTTAAAGAAGGAGGAGAAAACATGAAAAAAGATATTATAATGAAAGTGATTATAACAATAGAATTTATATTAATGTTATTATGTTTGCTTTTGAAAATAGACTGGTTGTTAATAGTAACAACTATTTTAATGGCTGTATGTGTTGTTTTAAGTTTCTTTTTAAAAGATAAATAAGATAATACTACATTAATAAAAAAGGGAGGAGCAAAAAATGAGTTTAATCTTAAAAAATGTATCTAAATCATTTGTAGGAAAAAAAGCAGTAGACAACATATCTCTAGAACTTAGCAAACCAGGAGTATATGGGCTTTTAGGAACAAATGGTGCAGGTAAAACAACTACAATTAGAATGATTTTAGGAATCTTAAAAAAAGATTCTGGAACAATTACATGGAATGGTAAAGAGGTTAATAGAAAAAGTGTTAACTTTGGGTATTTGCCAGAAGAAAGAGGTGTATATCCAAAAACAAAGATATATGACCAATTAATGTATTTTGCTGAATTAAAAGGAATGGATAAACAAAGTGCTGATGCCTCAATAAAAAAATGGGCTAAAGAATTAAAAGTTGAAGAATATTTGCAAATGACAGCTGAAAAATTATCAAAAGGAAATCAACAAAAAATTCAATTTATGACTGCAATTATTCATAATCCAGAACTTGTAATTTTAGATGAACCATTTAGTGGCCTAGATCCTGTAAATACTGGAATTTTAAAAGATATAATTATAGGATTAGTAAAAGATGGAAAATATGTAATTATGTCTGCACATCAAATGGCAACAATTGAAGAATTTTGTGAGGATATTTTGATTTTAAATAGAGGAAAAACTGTGTTACAAGGTAACTTAAAAGAAATAAAACAAACATATCCAGTAAATAGAATGAAGATATCTGCTAATCAAAATATTGATGATTTAATAAACAGCCTAAATATGAACATTGAAAATACTGTTGGAACTGAATATACAATTAGAATTGATGGAGAAGAAAAAGCCCACGAGCTATTAAATAAAGTGGTTTCACAAGGAATAAAAGTAAATAAATTCGAGATTATGAAACCAACATTGAATGATATTTTTATAGAAAAGGTGGGTGAGTAGAATGAAGGATATTTTAACAGTAATGAAATTTACAATTAAAGAAATGGTTAAGAGAAAGTCTTTTATTATCTCAACTTTAATTATTTTAGTGTTTATAGTTGTTGGATTTAATGTTCCAAATTTAATAAAGAAGTTTAAAGGAAATGAATCATCAACAGAAAAGTTGTTAATTGCTGATAGCGAAGATGTTTTTGATGGTAATTTGGATGTAATTAAAAGTTTGAATTTAGATTATGAAATAGAGATTACAAAAAATTCTTATGATGAAATAAAAGAAAAAATTGAAAAAGACGAAATTGATTCAGCAATCATTGTTGAAAAACAAGACAATAATATAAAGATGAGATATATTGTAGAAAATACAACAATGATGGGAGACGTTCCAGAAGATATTGTTGCTGGAATGAATGCATTATATATGAATATGCAAATTAGTAAATTAGGATTAAATGAAGAACAATTAAAATCAATTACACCAAATTTTGAATTTAGTTTAGAGCAAACAGCTGAAAAAGAAGCAAAAGGTAACGTGCTTATAATGATGCTTTTATCTATGGTATTGTTCTTTGCAATTTACTTCTGTGCATATCAAGTTTCAAGTTCAATAACAACTGAAAAAACATCAAAAATAATGGAAACGCTTGTGACATCAACAAGCCCTAGAACTATAGTGCTTGGTAAAACTATTGGTATTGGTTTAGTTGGATTAGCACAGCTTATAGTAATTGTTGGAACAGCTTTAGCAAGTGCAAAAGCTTTCTTAGAACCAGAATTACTAAACTCAGTGCTAGATATGTCTAATATAACACCAGCACTTGGAATTATTACAATAGTTTATTTTATATTAGGTTATTTAGCATATGCATTATTATATGCATTAACAGGATCAACTGTAAGCAAACCAGAAGATATTCAGTCAGCAAACATGCCTGTTGCAATAATTTCTGTTGTAGGTTTTTATCTAGCTTACTTTACTATGATGAATCCAACAAGTAATTTAAATGCAATCGCTTCAATTTTACCTATTTCATCACCATTCTGCATGCCTTTAAGAATTATGATGGGATTGGCTGAGCCAAAAGATATTGCTATTTCTATTGGAGTGTTAATTATTACAAGTATTGTAATTGCTAAAATTGCTATTAAGATTTATTCTAATGCTATTTTGAATTATGGTAGCAAGATGAGTTTTAAGGATATGATTAAGGTATATAGAGATAAGGCTAATTAAATTTTTTTAAATTGGGGACGGTCCTTTTTTTGAAATTAAAAAAAAGGACCGTCCCCGATTTAAAATTCTTTGCTTATTTGAAAATATATGATATAATATAGAATATTGATTATGGAAATGGGGTTGTCCAATGAAAATACTAAAAATAATTTTAATTATATATTTAGTAATAACAGCATTCGTTGTTGGATTTTTTTTGTTGGAAAGATATACTACGGTTCTCGATAATGTTCTTTATGATGAGCCAGTAATTGAAAATAAAGTTTCCATCAAAGCAAAAGAAATACATGATTATATGAGAGAAAATAATTATGGATATTGTACATATGACCATAGATGCAATCATGATGGTGAATGCGGATTAAATTCCACATTTGAAGAATCAAAAACAGGACATCATAACACATGTTGTGCAACATATGTATCATGGGTATTACAAGAATTAGGATATTTATCAAAACAAGAACATATAGATAATTATTTAAACGGAGCAAATAATTTAATAAGATATTTAACTCAAAAAGGATGGAAAGAAGTTGACAAAAAAGATATTCAGCCAGGAGACATATTATGCTATAATGGACATATAGCTATTTATGGGGGCAGAGGAAGACAATATGATGCAGGTAACAGACCATTATTACAAAAAGCAGCACCAGTTAAGACTAATTGGGGAATGAATGTTCAAAAGATTTTAAGAGCTCCAGATTTATAAAGTAGAGGGGATTTATATATGGATATACCAATTAAGAAAAATGAAGAGTATATAGTAGAAATAATTGACAATGGATTTGAAGGAGAAGGAATTGCAAAAATTAATAATTACACAGTATTTGTTGAAGGTGCAATAAAAGGTGAAAAATGTAAAATCTTGATTTTAAAAACAACAGCATCTCATGCATTTGCAAAGATTGTGGAAATTATCCAAAAATCTGAGTTTAGATGTGCTCCTGATTGTGATTCATATAAAAGATGTGGTGGATGTAGTATGCGTCACATTGATTATGATAAAACATTAGATATCAAGCAAGAAAAAGTTCAAAATTTAATAAATAAAACTTTAGCTAATAAAGTGGAAGTTAAAAAAGTTTTAGGAATGGGAAATCCATACAATTACAGAAATAAAGCACAATATCCTGTTGGAACAGATAAGAACGGAAAGCCAGTATTTGGGGTATTTGCTAAAAGAACTCATGAGATTATTCCATTAAAAGAATGCCAAATTCAAAAGAAAATATCATCTGAAATTGCAGAATTTATATTAAGCGAAATGGCTAAGTTTAAAATCAGTGTATATAACGAGAGAACGGGAAAAGGATTAGTTAGACACATTATAACAAAGGTTGGAATTCAAACAAATGAGATAATGGTTATAATAGTTATAAATGGCAAAGAGATGCCTCATGAACTAACACTTGCTAACAATATTATTGATAAATTCCCAGAAGTTAGAACAGTTGTTAAAAGCATTAATATGAAAAATACTAATGTAATTATGGGAGATAAAAATGAAGCAATTGTTGGAAGAGGGTATATTACAGACAGATTAGGAGATTACATTTTTAAAATTTCACCTATGTCATTCTATCAAGTTAATCCAATTCAAGCAGAAGCTTTGTATAATATTGCTATTGAAAATGCGAATATTACTGAAAATGATGTTGTTTGCGATTTGTACTGTGGAGTTGGTACAATAGGAATTTTTGCTTCTAAATATGCGAAAAAGGTCTATGGAATTGAGATTGTAAAACAAGCTATTGAGGATGCAAGAATTAATGCTAATTTGAATGATATTGATAATGTAGAGTTTATTTGCGGGGATGTTGAAGAGGCTTTTGATGAGTTGATTAAGAAAGAGAAAATTAAGCCGGATGTTATTATTGTTGATCCTCCTAGAAGAGGGTTGGATGAGAAGACAATCAAAAACATTATGAAGTTGAAGACTGGTAGAGTTGTTTATATTAGTTGTAACCCTGCGACTATGGTTAGGGATTTGAAGATGATGGAGAAGATGTATAAGGTGGTAGAGGTTCAGCCGGTGGACATGTTTCCGTTTACATCACACGTTGAGTGCTGTGCGTTACTGTGTTTGAAAAACCTTGATATATCAACGAAAACTCAACATTAGAAAAACTGCAGAAATAGTAAAAAAACATAAAAAATATTAAAATTTTAATAAAAATATGAAAAAATAAAAAAGGGGTGGTATACGGTTGACATGTCAACGGTGCGTACAACCCCCCACATAAAAAATAAAAACATTCACAGAAAGAAAGCGAAAGCTTTCTTTTTTTGTTATTAAATAGTGCTTGAGCTCAATAAAAATAATACTTAAGAGGTTGCAAACAAATATAAGTATGATATAATGCAAATAACTATTAGTTGTTAAGAAAGCGGGAAAATTATGATTATCGAATATAATTCAAAATATGATGAACAAATAAAAGATTTGTTGGTTCAGCTACAACAATATTTAGCTGATATGGATAAAGAGGGATATAATATTGTTGGAAATGAATATAAAGAAAAGTATTTTACTAAAACAATGGAAGAAGTAAAAAAATGCAATGGGAAAATAATGCTATATAAGGATAATGAAAAAATAGTGGGATTAATAGTTGGTCTAATAAACAACGATGAAACAGAACGATATGATTTTAAGGCACCAAAACGTGGAAGAATCACAGAATTAATAGTAGATAAAGAGTATAGAGGAAAACAAATAGGAAAACAACTACTTGCTGAAATGAATAAGTATTTAAAATCTATTGGTTGTGAAAAGATTCTTATCGCCGTATTTGGTTATAATGAAAGTGCAATAGAGTTTTATGAAAAAAATGGATATCATATTAGAATGATTGATATGATTGAAGACTAAAACTGTATAAAAGTGCAACTATAGGTTGCTAGAAAAATGATATAAACCAGCGTATAATAGCATACAAAGGAGGAATTATAGATGAAATTTAGTGAAAATCTATATACTTTAAGAAAAAATAAAGGAATAAGTCAAGAACAACTTGCTGAATTAGTAGATGTTTCAAGACAAAGTGTTTCAAAATGGGAAACAGGAGAGGCATATCCTACAGTAGAAAACATTTTTAAACTATGTAATGTACTTAATTGTAAAATGAATGAATTAATCAATGAAAAACTAGCAGATTTTGATTTATTAAGTGATGAAATCAAAAATACAAAAAAATTCTACGAAAGATTTTTAGGATATGCAGATACTTATGATGAAGGTAGACCAAAACTACCTAGTAAAGCAATAGAAATTTTAAAAACATATTCAGACAATAAAATAGAAACGATTGTTGATATTGGATGTGGTACAGGTTTATCAACAGAAGTATGTACTTTGTTTGCCAATGAAGTCATAGGCATAGAGCCATCAATGGACATGTTAACCAAGGCGAAAACTAAAGAAAATGAAAAGATGAAATTTATCCAAGGTTATGGAGATATAACAGGACTTGAAGATGAATCAGTAGATATTGTAATATGTTCACAGGCATTTCATTGGATGGAACCTGAAGCTACATTAAAAGAAATACATAGAATACTTAAAAAAGGCGGAATATTTGCTGCAATTGATGCTGACTATCCGCCCGTAATTAATAAGGATTTAGAAATACTTAATAACTATTTACGTAGAAAAACAGCTATAATAGAAAAATGGGAAAACAAATGGGCAACAGATAAGTCAGACCATTTAAAAAACATAAGGGAAAGCAAATTGTTTGAATATTCAAGAGAGATTTGTTTTGATCATATTGAGGAATATGACCAAGAAAGATTTAAGAAATTCCTATTAAGTCAAAGCAGTATGCAACATGCAATAAAATATAATTATAAGGAAATTGCAGATGACCTTAATAGTTTAGATGATAAATTATATGCTGTATTTAAAGGTCAATCATTAAATGCAAGATACTCATATAGAATGAGAATTGGAATAAAATAATTAAGTGTTGTATGCACCGTTGATATATCAACTGAACATTATACATGGTTAAAAGACACTGCAACGGTGCATACACAACCCATTGCGAAGTGATTTCAATTCTTAAGTTAAAAGGCTAATAAAGAGTTATATAATGAGGTGAAATAAAATGCTAAAAGATTTATGTTTTGAAGTAATACAAACTTGTCCAAATAAATGCAAGTTCTGTTCTTCAAATTCATCAAAAGAAAAAAAGACAATAATAACTTTAGAAAAATTCCAAGAAACAATAAACCATTTTATAACTCATGGAGGTATAGGTGAAGTATCAATTTCAGGTGGTGAACCATTTCTTCATCCAGAGCTGTTTGAAATGATTAAATATTGCAAGAATAATGAATTAAGAACTGTAGTATTTACTAGTGGAATAAAAAGACAAAGACTTAGCGAGATATCAAAAGAAATGATAGAAGATATACAAAATAGATGTAAAAAGGATTTGCAAAAAATAGAACAACTTGAGCCTTGGAATGAACGATTAAAACATAATGTAAAGGCTTATTATGATAGATATCTTAAACCAAATGAATTTACATCAATAACAAAAGAAGAATTTGAACATCTAAAAAAATTAGGATTAGATAAAATTGTTTTTGATTGGCAGGCTTTAGATGAAAAAATAGATAATGAATTAATGGGAAGAAAAAAAATAAATACATGTTTATTATCTTCAATAATAAGAGCAAGAAATGCAGGTTTAAATGTTGATGTACACTTTATTCCTATGAAGCCAAATTATAAGGAATTTTCTGATATAATTGAATGCTTAGAGATAGCTGATGTTAAAAATATAAGCGTTTTAAATTTTGTTCCACAAGGTAGAGGAAGAGAATATAAAGAAGAGTTAATGTTAAATCAAGAAGAATTAAAAGATTTTTCTAAGATATTAAATAGAGAAAAAGAGCATTTTAGTGGGAAAATTAGAATAGGAATTCCACTAAATGGAAAAATATCACACTTGTGCACAGCAGGGACAGAAAAGCTAGATATAAGGTATGATGGAATTATATTGCCATGTCCAGCATTTAAAGAAATAAGCACTGAAACAATGGAAAAATACGGTATTAGATTATATAGTATTTATGAGGATTTGGAAAAAGTAGTTGTTCCAGGAGGAAAACGTAAGCAACCTTTGTGTAAGCAAATTTATGGTTTTGAAGGTGATCTTACAAAAGTTTTAGATGAAGGAGTAAGGTAGGTATTTTGTTGTTGTGTGTGAAGGAAACATATCTATGGAACATTATACATGGTTAAAGTACACTGCAACCGCGCATACACATGTTGAGTGCTGTACGTTACTATATAAAAAATGTTAACAAGATAGAAAAATTTAAAAAAACTATGTACTTTTTTTATATTTGGGTGTATAATAATATAAATTAGGAATACTATCTAATGTAGATATATTTCTACTTTGGTCTCACAAGGACCAAACCCGAGTAGACGCTGAGCGTCGCAAAAGCCATTCTTACAAATGGCTTTTTTAAATTCTTTTATTTTTTAATTGTCTAATAATTCCTAAAATATCTTTCACACTGAAAAAGTATTTTTCTGAATTTGTTAAAGATATATTGTTTGTATGTTTATAGACAATTTTATCTATAAAAGTAAGCATATCAGAAACTTGAAATAATCTCTTTTCTTTATGATTAAATTCAATTCTATGTTCAACATTATTTTTTGTAATTAGTAATGTGTCAAGAATTGCTCCTAATGCTTCTTGACCATTATCGTAATAAACAACAACTTTTTCAAATTCGTTCATATAGTCACTAATGGATTCAAAGAAATTACTTATTTCCATTGCTAATTCTCGGTTAAGTTGAGCTTTATTATTTTTAAATCTTTTATCAGCTATCACAGTGTGAATTTTAACATTAACTCTTTTGGAAAAATAAAAAATCGACCAGAATATGTTTTGTCTTTGTTTCAGGTTAAAACGCGTATAATCTCCTCGCTTGGCAATTAAGTCAGCCATGTGTATCATTCCATTGTAATTAGCTTTTTCTAGTCTAGTATTTAAATATTTTAAATCATCGATTATTGAATTATCGCTTTCATGTATTGTAAATGAAACTGCATATAAATCAGAACTTCCATCTACAAATCCAAAATCGCCGCTTTCGTCTATAAAAATATTAAGTCTTCTTTTGATTGTTATCACCTTCTTAAGTTATTTATGCAGTATTATATCATGTTTTGTGGATATTTTATATATGTTTATTGAAATTTTCTGGATTTTTTTTCTTTTTATGAAAGTATAATTGGCTTATGAAGCCAATAAAAATAATACTTGAGAGGTTGTAAAAAATGTAAAGTATGATATAATGCAAATAAAAAACGAAGGTGAGAAGATGGAATTATATAGTACATACATTGAAACAGATAAATTTGAAGAAGTTATAACATTTTATGAAAAAGTATTTCAAAAAAAGGAAAATGTATATACTCAAAATAGATGGGTAGAATTTGATTTTGGAAATAAGCTATCAATATATAATAAGTTATATGATGAAGAAAAAATAAAAAGTGGAAATTTAAATGATAACTTCAATAGTGAATATATTAAGAACTTTAATATTGATAGAGGAGAAAAGAAAAATAATATTATTACTCTAAATTTTTATGCAGAAAACTTAAATGAAGAATATAAAAGAATTAAAAATTTGGGTATATGTGAAATGTCTGAAATAATGTATGTAAATATAACAGAACCATATTATTATTTTAATATATTTGATCCGGAAGGAAATACCATTGAAATTTGTAGTGATTCTTATTAATAGGGTTAGAATAATAATCTTTGGTGCAATGATAAATAAAAAGGAAGTGGTAATGTGGCAAAAGTAATAATAACATGTGGAAAAATATGCAGTGGCAAGAGTTTTTATTCTAATAAAATAAAACAAGAGTTGAATGCTGTAGTAATTTCTCCAGATGAGGCAACTTTTGAATTAATAAATAACGAGCAAGGAGAGTTTTATAATAAATTCTCTGAAAGATTAAATAAATATTTGACTAGAAAAGTTGGAGAAATTGTAAAAGCAGGTGCTAATGTAATATTTGAGAGAGGTTTATGGACACATAAAGATAGAAAAGAAATAAGAGAATACTATAGAAGTAATGGTATAGATTGCGAACTTCATTATGTATTTGTTGATGATGAAACTTGGAAGCAAAATATTACAGAGAGAAATCAAAGAATATTAGATGGTAATGGAGGAGCGGATTTTTATTTAGATGAAGGTTTGATGAAAAAGCTGGAATGCAAATGGGAAGAACCTACGGCTGATGAAGTTGATGTTATTTATAAAGTAGATAGAAGAAAATAATAAGGTGTTGTATGCACCGTTGATATATCAACTGAGCATTATACATATTTGAAAGACACTGCAACGGTGCCTACACAACCCATTGTGAGGTAATTTCGGTTTTGAAACTTAAATAAAAATAGATAGTAATTTGTGGAGGTAAAAAATGGATGGTGTAAGAAAAACTAAAATAAGCACAACAATATCAGTAGTATCTATATTCCTATTTTGTTTTGTATTAGGAATTGTTAGGTAGATTAATATATTTAATGAAAACGTTTTTGTAATAACAAAGGAAATTAATTCACATATAACTAATTTTACTATAAGTTTAATGGTATGTACTATGATTGGATATTTATTATTATGCTATAGAAAGAAATGTTCAAC
>Ga0256404_1010750_pt1 | contig 12533 bp, 8 predicted proteins | sample RumenRJG_01DNA_FD_185990 | JGI IMG/M metagenome (GOLD analysis project Ga0256404, IMG submission 185990) | Bovine rumen microbial communities from Lethbridge, Alberta, Canada - RJG_01 | ecosystem: Host-associated > Mammals > Digestive system > Stomach > Rumen | place: Canada: Alberta | collected...
GACGAGCTTCACACGGGGTGCCTTCTTGAAGAGGTCGAGGACCTCCTCGGTGGTGACCTCCTTGCCGAGTTTGACGACGACGGCCTGGATGTGCATGAGGGTGGTGGAGCACTTGATGGCCATGGAGGTGATGTCGAGCCAGGGCATGATGCTCTTGACGTCGAGACCGTGGTGGGTAGGCAGGGAAACAGAGGGCTCGAGAGCGTTGACGGGTCCGGTCTTGCTGTCTCCGGGATCGGCTGCACGCCTGACGATGGTGACGTAAGCGTTCTCGATCTTGTACTCCTTGTCGAGCAGGCTCAGGGTCCTCAGCAGACCGGTGGTGTTGCATGAGACGACCCTGGAGAACTGGACTCCCCAGCTCTCCTTGTAGTTGGCGGTGGAGTTGAAGGAGACTCCGGTGAGACCGTGCTCCTCTCCTCCCTGGAAGATTCCCTTGATTCCGGCGGCCTGATACTTGGCCTTGTACTCCTCTCCGAAGTCTCCGGGGGTGGCGTCGACCATGATGTCGACCTTGCCGATGAGATCGTCGATGGTTCCGGCGACCTTGATTCCTGCTTTATCGAATTTCTCCACGTTCTCTGCGGGTACGTAGAGGGCGATACCGGCGGCGACAGCGGTCCTGGCCTCGAATGTGGGCCTGGTCTTGGTAACTCCGACGAGTTCCATGTCGTCCTGCATGCTGACTGCGGTTGCCACCCTCTTTCCGATGGTACCGTATCCGTTTACTCCGACCTTGATTTTAGCCATGGGGATTTCACTTGAGCATCCGTATCCCGTGACCTATTATAACCATTCGGGGGTGCGCGCAGGAACGAAAGCAAGAGAAAGGGTCAAACCTAACACGGATGGGTACATGTAACGGCAATCCAGCCTTTCCCACCATCCCCTTTAATACTGTTAGAGGTATTCGCATCCAGAGGCTATAAAATGAAAGGCTCGAAAGCACTGTTAAAAATGCTTGAGGACAGAGGGGTCAGCAGCGTATTCGGCTACCCCGGTGCCACCGTCATCCCCATCTACGATGAGTTCCTGGAGTCCAACGTAAGGCATATCCTCGTAAGGCACGAGCAGTGCGCCGCCCACATGGCCGACGGTTACGCGAGGGCTACCGGAACCCCCGGAGTCTGTCTCGCCACCAGCGGACCCGGGACCACCAACCTGGTCACCGGAATCGCCACCGCCTATGCGGATTCCGTCCCCATGATCGCACTCACCGGACAGGTCGGCACCAACTTCCTCGGCGCCGAGGCCTTCCAGGAAGTCGATTCCTACAGCCTCATGATGCCTGTCACCAAGCACAACTTCAGGGTCCTCGACCCCGAGCGTCTTCCCCACGCTATCAACGAAGGATGGAAGATCTGTCAGTCGGGAAGGCCCGGACCGGTCCACATCGACATGCCCGTCGATCAGATTAACTCCGACATCGACGAGGACCTGCTCACCAAGGAATGGGGAGTCAAGGAACCCGCCACGGATGTCTCCCGCATCAACGACGCGGCCCTCCTCATCAAGAACTCCGCCCGCCCGGTTCTTCTCATCGGAGGAGGTGCCATCAACGCCTCCGAGGAGATCGTCAGACTCGCGGAATTCGCCAACATCCCTGTCATCACCACCCTCATGAGTCTCGGTATCGTACCCTCCGGACACCCCCTCAACATGGGACCTCTGGGTATGCACGGAAGGATGGGTGCGCTCGACCTATTCCAGTCGGCCGATCTGATCATCGCCATCGGTACCAAGTTCTCCGACAGGACCTACAACCCCCACACCATGCCCGCCGAGAACTGTAAGGTCATCCAAATTGACGTGGACGGAACCCAGTTCGGCAAGAGCAAGAGGGCCTCCGTCGACATCCTCTGCGATGCTAAGCGCGGAACCAAGCTCCTCCTGGACGCCCTCAAGGGATACAAGGACTGCAAATCAGAGTGGAACGAGAGGTACGCCAAGCTCAGGAAGAGGTGTCAGTGCAGCTTCGACATCAACACCGATCCCATCGCACCCCAGAAGGTCATGTGCGAGATCAACAAGCTCCTCGACGGGGATGTCATCGTCACCACCGACGTCGGACAGAACCAGATGTGGTCCATGCACTGCCTCGATATCAGGAGACCCAGACAGTTCATCACTTCCGGTTCCTTCGGAACCATGGGATTCGGACTGCCCGCAGCGCTCGGTGCCAAGGTCGCCAAACCCGATTCGAAGGTGCTCACCATCGTCGGAGACGGTGGACTGCAGATGGTCTGTCAGGAACTCGCCACCTCCGTGGCAGAGGATATTCCGGTCACCATCGTCCTGCTCAACAACGGATGGCTCGGCATGGTCAGGCAGTGGCAGAAACTGTTCTGGGACAAGCGTTTCAGCGGAACCAAGCTCAATGCCGATCCCGACTTCGTGAAACTCGCCGAGTCATTCGGAGCCACCGGTATCCACGTGGACAAGTCCTCCGAGGTCGGAGACGCCCTCAAACAGGCCATGGATTCCGATGTCACCTGTCTGGTCGACATCCACACCAACCCTGAGGAGGATATCTGCCCCATGATCCTCGCGGACCCCAAGGTCCCCATCGTCAAGGGCAGATGCCCCTACTGAAACTCCTGCCTGGGTCCTTCCCAGGCCCTTTTTTACCCCTTATTTTATAAACGATATGCCCGATTACAACCCGATTCAAATGAAGGGCTCAAGAGCTTTGCTCAAAATGTTGGAGGACAGAGATGTCGAGACCATGTTCGGATATCCCGGAGGTGCGGTCATCCCCATCTACGGCGAGATCCGCGACTCGTCCATCAGGCACGTCCTCGTGAGACACGAACAGTGCGCGGCACACGCAGCAGACGGTTACGCCAGGGCATCCGGAAAGACCGGAGTCTGCCTTTCCACCAGCGGTCCCGGTGCCACCAACATGGTCACCGGAATAGCCACCGCTTATGCTGATTCGATTCCCATGCTGGCACTTACCGGTCAGGTCGGTTCCAAGGTGCTCGGATCGGAGGCATTCCAGGAAGTGGATGCATACAGTCTGATGATGTCTGTCACCAAGCACAACTTCCGCGTGACCGACGTTAAGAGGCTTCCCCACGCCATCAACGAGGCATGGAAGATCGCCCAGTCCGGCAGGCCCGGACCCGTCCACGTCGACCTTCCCGTCGACCAGATCAACGCACAGATAGATGAGGAACTGCTCTACCAGGAATTCGGAATCAAAGAGCCCACCGAAGACGTTTCCGGACTTGCAGATGCAGTAGCCCTCATCAAGAGTTCGGTCAAACCCGTCATCATGGCCGGAGGAGGAGTCATCGCAGCCGATGCGTCCGAGGAACTGGTCCGCTTCGCCGAGCTGATTTCCGCTCCCGTGGTCACTCCCATGATGGGTATCGGCTCCATCCCCACCCAGCACCCGCTCAACATGGGTCCTCTCGGAATGCACGGAAGAATCTGCGCGAAGGAGGCCTTCACTGAGGCCGACCTGGTCATCGCCGTGGGAACCAAGTTCTCCGACAGGACCTACAGCCCCCACACCGCGCCCGGCATGAAGTGCGGTGTCATCCAGATCGACATAGACGGAACCCAGTTCGGTAAGAGCAACAGGACCTCTGTCAACCTCAAATGCGACGCCAAGAAGGCCCTGCAGATGCTCATCGACGCCGTCGGCAACACCGCCGTCCACGATTCATGGGCCAGGACCGCCAAGGGATACAAGGAGCGCAGGAACGTCGACTTCAACTACTTCACCCATCCCATCATCCCCCAGAAGGTCATGTGGGAACTGAACAAGTTCATCGACAACGACACCATCATCACCACCGACGTCGGACAGAACCAGATGTGGGCCATGCACTTCCTCGATATCAAGAGACCCAGACAGTTCCTTTCGTCAGGTTCCTTCGGTACCATGGGATTCGGACTACCGGCCGCCATCGGCGCCAAGGCCGCCCGCCCCGACTGCAAAGTCGCCACCGTCGTGGGAGATGGAGGACTGCAGATGGTCATCCAGGAACTGGCAACCTCCGTGGCAGAGGACCTGCCCGTGGTCATCGTCCTGCTCAACAACGGATGGCTCGGCATGGTCAAGCAGTGGCAGAAGCTCTTCTGGGACAAGCGTTACTCCGAGACCCTTCTCGAGGACGACCCCGACTTCGTGCAGATCGCCAAGGCATACAAGGCAGAGGGAATCACCGTCGAGAGGGCGGGAGAGGTGCAGGACGCACTCAAGTTCGCCTTCGACTGCGGCAAGACCTGCATCGTCGACATCCACGTCGACCCCGAAGAGGATATCCTCCCGATGCTTCCCCCTGACCCCAGCATCCCTCCCATCGAGGGCCGCTGCGCATACTGAAACTCCATTCCGGGGCCCTGCCCCGGTTCTCTTTTTACTTCCGGCCGATTAAGCCCTATTAGGAAACACGCGCACGCGTGCAAAACCTATATACCGTTTAGGTAATCGCACCCCCAAGGTAATTACCATGGACATGAAAATCTACCACGACGAGGATGCCGACCTTGGAGTCCTCAAAGGCAAGAAGATCGCAGTTCTCGGATACGGCGCACAGGGCCGCGCACAGGCTCTCTGTTTCCGCGACTCCGGACTCGACGTCATCGTCGGAGTCAGGGAGAACGGAGCATCCTGGAACAAGGCAAAGGAAGACGGCGGAATGAAAGTCACCACCATGGACAAGGCCGCCGCTGAGGGAGACATCGTCATGATGCTCCTGCCTGATGAGGTCCAGCCTGAGATCTACGACAAATACGTCAAGGACAACCTCAAATCCGGAACAGCCCTCGAGTTCGCCCACGGATTCTCCATCACCTACAAGCTCATCGTTCCCCCCAAGGACGTCGATGTCATCATGATGGCACCCAAGTCCCCCGGAGACGCAGAGAGGCAGCAGTTCCTCGAGGGATTCGGAGTTCCCGCCCTCATCGCTGTCCACCAGGACTACACCGGAAAGGCAAAGGACATCGCCCTCGCTCTCGCAAAGGGAATGGGCTGCACCCGCGCCGGAACCTTCGCTGTCGACAACTTCGACCTGGAGACCAAATCCGACCTGTTCGGCGAGCAAGCCATTGAGTGCGGTGGTCTCTCCAAACTCATCGAGGAAGGATTCAACACCCTCGTCAAGCAGGGCTTCCCCCCGATTGTCGCATACTTCGAGTGCTGCCACGAGTGCAAACTCATCATCGACCTCGTCGTCAAGGGCGGTATGCCCTACATGTGGAACGTCTGCTCCAACACCGCCAAATACGGTGGACTGACCCGCAGGGACCTCATCATCACCGACGAGTCCGTCAAGGGAATGCAGAAGGTCTACGACATGATCGAGTCCGGAGAGTTCAAGAAGGAGTGGCGCGCCGAGTACGAGCAGAACCACCTTGCCAAACTCCACGCCCTCATGGACGCTGACTCCAAGACCCTCCTCGAGACCACCGGTAAAGAGGTCAGGGCTCTCTTCGAGCGCAAGAACTGATCAAACTCCAAACGGAGGACCGGACATGCTGAAGATGAGGATCGTCACCAGGTGCGGCGAATACGAAGCCGAACTTGACGATTCGGAAATATCCCAGGCAGTCTGGTTCTCCGCATCGCATTTTACCGTCGCGGCCAATGATCTGACCGGGACGCTTTATTTCGAGATGCCTGTCGACGTCGAGAGCGACGCCGAGAGGCAGACCGTCTTCGAGGTCGGGGACATCGCATGGTGGCCCGGCGTCAATGCACTGGTGATCTTCTACGGACCCACCCCGCTCAGCGGCGAGGACGGAAAACCCGTATGGAAATACAAGTGCATCAAGATCGGAAGGATCGTAGGAGACTGCAGCACCCTGGAAGAATCCGGGGACAGGCAGAACATAACCCTCGATCAGATTATCTGATCACTCAGACAGCTCATCGAACTCTTTGGGCGTCAGGGGTTTCACCGATTTGAGGTCAGCATCGCAGTAAGGACATACCGCAGGGGAGTTGAAACAGAGCGCCTGGCACTCCGGACATCTCTTGGTATTGTACCTCATCGCCATGGTGTCCGCATCGGGCTTGTCAGCAGCTTCCTTCTTGGCGGTACCCCTTTTGGTCGAGGTGCTTTTGGCCACGGTCGAGTTACCTGAATCCCTACTCTTGGGCTTGGTCGTTATGGACCTGACGATGCCTGATGCTACCTTATCCGCGAGCTTATTGGTCGTCTTGGTAGCGACCTTGTCAAGGAAACTCTTCTTCTTGGCCGTTAAAATCCCATCCTTTTATGATTGTGTATGGAAACACCGAGATATAAACAGGGTGCCCCCAGACAAGAGAAGTGAAAAAGTGGTTGACAGCGTGGATGCTTTCCCGTGCACTTGCGCAACACAGTACGCGACATCTACGCGGGAGGGCTTAACTGCCGGGTTCGAAATGGGACCGGGTGAACCCCTCCGCTATGGCCGTCAGACCAAAACTCCAGATGTGCATTCCCTATATATAGGTTGCCAGACGATGAATCCGTACAGCGAGAAACATGGATCTAAGAAAGATGCTCGAAGATTCCTACCGTGAGAATTACCGCCTTCTCACAACGGACAAAAAGCTGCAGACGTTCATGATCTGCGTTTTCGCGTTACTGTTGGCGACTGTCCTCTGGTGCTGGTTCTTTTCCGGTTTCGGAGATGCGGAATCATATTACCAGGTGGCCGACCTGTTCCTCAGCGGCAGGTTCTCGTACAGCGAGCTGGGAACGGATATCCCTCCGCTCACGGTCCTGCTCCTAATCCCGCCCAAACTGTTCTCGTGGTCGGTCGAGGCGTACTGCGTGCTGTTCTCCCTGTACGGATTCGCATTCTACATGCTCGGCGGACACTTCATGCTGAAATCCTGCAGGGCTACGGGATACTCCGAGAGGGATGCGTACATCCTGCTGCTGATAACATTCCTTTGTGCTCTATCCTTCCTCACGGTCGGCACCGGACCGTTCTGCGCGGCCTTCGTGATCATGTCGCTGTGGTTCTACCACATCCGTAACTATACGGTATCCTTCATCATGCTGGCACTAGCGGTCATGACGGGTTTCTACCCCGTCCTTCTGTTCATCATCCTCCTGTTCGTCCTACTGCGTTCGCATAGGCTCACGGAAGCAAGGACCGGTATCATGCTGTTCCTCATAATCTGCATCGTATTGTGGTTCTTCCCCACCCATGCGTTCGGCGAGATACCTTTTATCACACTGCCCGACAGAGCCGCGTCGGATTCGGTCCTCGGATGGCTGTACGACTTGGTGAACTGGGCTCCCGACGCGAGTAGTCAGTTCGGGACGGTGATTGGCGTCACCTCTGTACTCGCACTCTTTTCAGCCGTCCAGATAAGAAGGGAGGAACTCTCCATGAGAGCACCGGCCCTGATTCTGGCCGTATGCCTGGGCTTCGCGGTGTTCCTGTTCCCAGTCTTCACCCCGATGCAGTACGTCTGGATCGCCATGCTACTCCCCATGACCCAGATGACCTCGGAGCCTTACAGAAAACAGAAATGGACTTATGCGGCATTCGGACTGTTCTCCGTCGCATCGCTGCTGTGCGGATTCGGCGGACTGGAAGGTTCGGTATTCGATGCGATGGCTGTGATCCGTACGGTCGGCCTGCTCGCAGTTATCCTGATGCTGGCAGACGAGGAGAACAGCTCCCCTGAATCCTTTGAATTGCCTGTAAAGAAAGAATGATAGGGGGCCGAGGCCCCCTTGAAAGGTTTCAGTAGGCGATGCCCTGCCACAGCATGGCGTCGGCGACCTTCTCGAATCCGGCGATGTTGGCGCCGGCCATGAGATCGATCTTGCCTGCAGGGGTGGTCATGTTGTACTTCTTGGCGGCTGCAACGGAGTTGTTGTAGATGCTGACCATGATGTCGTGGAGCTTCTTGTCGACTTCCTCGAAGGTCCAGGAGTACCTCATGGAGTTCTGGCTCATCTCGAGTGCAGAGGTTGCGACTCCTCCTGCGTTGGCTGCCTTGGCGGGACCGTAAAGGACTCCGTTCTTCTGGTAGACCTCGATCGCACCGGGAGTGCTGGGCATGTTAGCTCCCTCGGCGACGGCCCAGCATCCGTTCTTGACGAGGATCTTGGCGGATTCCTCGGAGATTTCGTTCTGGGTTGCGCAGGGCAGAGCGATGTCGCAGGGGACAGTCCAGATTCCCTTGGAACCGTTCTTGTCCTCGAAGTATTTGGCATCCTTCACGTAGTTGGTGTAGGTCTTGATCCTGTCTCTCTTCTGCTCTTTGATGATCTGGAGGGTCTTGTAGTCGATTCCGTTCTCGTCGACGATGTAACCGTTGGAGTCGGAGACGGCGATGACCTTTCCGCCGAGCTCGGTGGCCTTCTGGCAGGCGTAGATGGCGACGTTTCCGGAACCGGAGATGACGACCCTGGCGCCCTTGAAGGACTTGCCCTCGGCTGCGAGCATCTCCTTGGTGTAGTAGCAGAGACCGAATCCGGTGGCCTCCGTCCTTGCGAGGGATCCGCCTGCGGGGATGGCCTTGCCGGTGAGGACACCGGTGTGCTCGTTCCTGAGCCTCTTGTACTGTCCGTACATGAATCCGATCTCCCTTGCGCCGGTTCCGATGTCTCCTGCGGGGACGTCGGTGTCGGGGCCGATGTGCTTCTCGAGCTCGGTCATGAAGGACTGGCAGAAGCGCATAATCTCGTTGTCGGACTTGCCCTTGGGGTCGAAGTCGGATCCTCCCTTTCCTCCTCCGATGGGGAGGGTGGTGAGGGAGTTCTTGAAGATCTGCTCGAATCCGAGGAACTTCAGGATGGAGAGGTTGACGGAGGGGTGGAGCCTGAGTCCGCCCTTGTAGGGACCGATGGCGGAGTTGAACTGGATACGGTATCCGCGGTTGACCTGGACCTTTCCTGCATCGTCGACCCAGGAGACACGGAACATGATGATCCTCTCGGGCTCGACGATCCTCTCGATGATGCCTGCCTTCTGGAGCTCGGGCCTGGCCTCGACGACGGGGACGAGGGTGGTGAGGACTTCCTCGACAGCCTGAAGGAACTCGGGCTGGTCTGCGTTGCGCTGCTTGAGACCGTCGAAGACGGACTGGAGATATGCGTTCTTTATTGCCATTTTGTATCGCCTGTACGATATGGTACGAACACTAAAACTCATATGTAGTATTTATTTGTATAGTTTCAATGTCGGTTTTATGATAAATGTCTATATTCATTCGTCTATTGATTTTCAATTTTTTAGACGTGTGTCTATTTAACGGTAAAAAATATTCGAAATGTTGGAGTAAGCGCGACGAGTTCCGCAGGTAGGCCCGAAAGTTTTGCTGTAAAATAATGTATAGATATTTGTCTAATGAAAATACGCATACTATCTATTCATCTAAATTGGCGCTTATGCGTGCCGCCATGGGACAGTTTTCACTGTAATTCCGATAATAAAAGGGAAATGAACACGCCCGCAGGCGTGTAAAGTGTTTCAGACTATCGTGATCTCGTGGGGGAAGCTGGTGAGCCTCTCGCATCCGTTCTCGGTGATGAGGACAGTGTCCTCGATCCTGATGCCTCCCACGCCGGGGATGTAGATTCCGGGTTCGGCGGAGACTATGTTGCCCGCCTCGAGGATCTGCTCCGATCTGGGAGCGATGTGGATGGGCTGGTGGACGTCCATGCCGATGCCGTGTCCGAAGGAATGGATGAACTTGTCCTTGAACTCGGACTCATCGATGACCTTCCTGGCGGCGAGGTCCGCCGCATTGGCCTTGGCTCCCGCGCGATACTCCGCGATTCCCGCCTCCTGTGCTTCCAGGACCACCTCGTAGGCGCGCCTCATGATCTCAGGGGGCTCTCCCAGGAAGACGGAGCGGGTCATGTCGGAGCAGTAACGGTCGTACTTGGTGCCGAAATCGAACAGTGCGACATCCCCCTTCTTTAGGCGGTAGTCCCCGGGGACGTAGTGGGGCATGGATGCGTTGGCCCCGAAGGCGGCGATGGTGTCGAACGCGTTGCCGGAACCTCCGAGCTCCCTCATACGGGCATCCATCCGGGCGGCGACCTCCTTCTCGGACACTCCCTCGGAGAGGTAGTCCGGGATCTCGCAGGCCACTTTGGAGGAGATCCTGCATGCCTTGCGGGTGGCCTCGATCTCCTTCGCGTCCTTGACCGCGTAGGTCTTGGCCAATGCCTCGGAGGCATCGGCAATCTCGAACTCGGTGCCGGTCAGCTTCCTGATGCCGGTGACCGCCGCATAGGATGCGGAGTGGGTGTTGAACCCCACCTTCCTGCAATCTTTCAGGGAGGACTGCAGATGCTCGGTAAGGTCCTGCCTGTTGTGGTAGACCTTCACGTCGCCCTTGCCGCTGCGGGCGGCCTCCTCCTCCAATATCGATACTATGACATCGAGGGACCCGTCCTTCCTGACGACGGCGTAGGAGCCCTCGAACACCCCTGAGTTCTGCTCCGTCAGATACCAGAATGCTGAGTCGAGGAAGGGTTCCCCGTCGTTGGCGATGACGATGGCGTCGAGGTCGCCGGCATTCTCCATGAGCCTCTCGGTCCTGGTGCTTTTCATAGGGTACGGAAGTGCCTACGACCGTATAAAACTGACTGTGCCAGATAAGGAATCGAGTAGGGTCCGATGAGCGATGCTCATCGGTTGCCCTCTCACACCACCGTACGTACTTCTCGTATACGGCGGTTCGTCAGTCTGGAATGTATTTCCTCATACATCTCGAGCATTGGCGGGAATCCTAGGGATTCGAGATATTTGTTGGACATGATTGCTTGCAGGGGCCTGTAGGCTGACATGTGCCAGGTCCCGTGGGCCCTTGCATATACCAGACAACTTGCAACGTGTAACTTGTTCGGCCTGATAGCCATCAGCTTCTTGAAGCGGTTCCTCGGTTTCTTCCATTGATGCCAGATTTTGGCACGCAGTTTCCTCCGTGCCCATTGGGCTAAGGCCACGATCTGACGCTTAGAGGAGGACAATCCGAAATATGATAGCCAACCGCGTGCGTATGAACCGAATACAGCCATACATTGTGCGACAGTCCAGTTGGAATTCTCATTCAGAATCTGCTTTACCTTGTCCCTGAAGCGGGTTATCGGTTTCTTGTGAATACTGATACCGACCCTTCGAAGACCGTTACGACCAGTGATGTCGTGGATGGTGAATCCCAGGTACTTTATCTCGGTGGCTTTTGCCACCGTGCTCTTGTCCTGATTTACCCTCAGTTTCAGTTTCCCTTCGAGGAACTTCACGGATGATGACATCACGCGCTCGGCCGCTTTCCTGGAGCGGACGAGGATCGTGATGTCATCCGCGTATCTGCAGAATCTCATGCCCCTCTCTTCCAGGATATCATCGAACTCGTTGAGGTAGATGTTGGCAAGCAAAGGAGACAGGGGTCCGCCTTGCGGGGACCCCTGGTCGGTCGCCTGCAACAGCCCGTCAACCATGACACCGCTCTTGAGGAATCTCTTGATTGTGACCAATATGGTCTCATCCTTGACATCCCTCCTGATGATGTTCATGAGAAGTTCGTGATTCAGGGTGTCGAAGTACTTGGACAAATCTATATCGACCGCCCACGTGTATCCTTCGGTGTAATCGTTCAGGAGTTTGGTAACCGCCTGGTGGGCACTCCTGTTCGGCCTGAATCCGAAACTGGAATCGGAGAATTTAGGCTCGTACACAGGTACGAGTACCTGTGCTATGGCCTGCTGAACAGCGCGGTCGAGGACATTCGGGACACCGAGATCCCTTTCCCCGCCGTCCGGTTTGGGAATCACGACCCTGCGAACAGGGGACGGTTTGTACCGTCCCGACCGCAGTTGGTCGTGAATCTCCTTCCAATGCTCTTCGACGAACTTCGGTAGCTCGGATACGGAGACTCCGTCCGTACCGGGTGCACCGCCGTTCGCCACGACCCTTTGGACTGCCTTATCGAAGTTCTCTTTGTCGAGAACCCTGTCCATAAGGTCGGGTTTGCCCAGCTCGCCCCATGTTTCATGCAGGATGAAACCATCCGAACCTTCGGTGTAACGGACTTCCAGTCCGTTAGCCTGAAGGTAGTTTCTTAGTCTTTTCCGTTGGCTTGTCATTTCATCCTTGCCTTTCCACCCTCGGCGGGCTGTAAACTGGCGTTCGGCCCTTCCCAGAACCTCCATCGGGACGTTCTTTGGTACTATGGCCTCTGCTGACTCCTTGCAGTTCAATCCGCCATCACTGACGGGGTTGTCTTATACCGCGACATACTGCAAGGCCTCCCCAGGTATGCATGGTCTCTTTCCCCCCATTAACCTCCGCATCTATCTTCAGAACTTCGTGGGGATATCGGACTTCCCTGTTCTTAGCCAGGTCATCCGTCCTGAGCGACCTCGAATGCGGTTTCTGTACGTAGGTTCGGGGTTTTGTCTCGGGCCTCTTTCAGCCACGACCCTCACGGGCGCAACCTTGCCTCTGACTAACGGTTCCCTCCCCAAGGGCCCGTAGAGGACTTTCACCTCCAAGATTCTCAAAAGTTTGAGAAGGAACCCGAAGGTTCCAACCATGTGTGCTGGGCACAC
>Ga0256404_1010752_pt1 | contig 12529 bp, 17 predicted proteins | sample RumenRJG_01DNA_FD_185990 | JGI IMG/M metagenome (GOLD analysis project Ga0256404, IMG submission 185990) | Bovine rumen microbial communities from Lethbridge, Alberta, Canada - RJG_01 | ecosystem: Host-associated > Mammals > Digestive system > Stomach > Rumen | place: Canada: Alberta | collected...
GGCCTGGGTTGTGCGTGCAGCTGGCGGACATTTCCCCGAATTTGTCCGCGTACCACGGACACACACCGGCGGACACTGACCGCGCACGGCGGACACGAACGAGCACGCTTGTGTTTACTCTCGCATTACAAAAGTTTACCCCTGCCGTACTCGCTGAGTTTAGCAGGGGTAGACTTCTGGTTTAGTAAATAGGTGCTTGTATAATGGGGGGGAGTTTGCTATAATAGCAATGGGGGGAATTACGCCCGAACGAAAGGAGAATATAAATGAAACCTATCTGGAAACTCTACGACATCGCAACAAGCAATTTTTTATCTGAAACCTATGAATCCTTCGACGCAGCTCATGACATGATGTATAAACTCAATGAAAGCGCCGACGTGATCAGCGTCATGGATATAATCCCGGAGAAGCGTTTTTCCATCTACCTTCAGGGTCGACCGCTGATAGGTGAACCGTCTTCCTGGCGGATTTACACGGACGCAGACACGATCTCCGAGGCGCTTGATAAGATCCTTCTCTCGATGGATCAGGAAGATGAACTACTCCCCTGTGCTTATAAGATTGTGTACACAGTCTCTCCGGACATGATCGTCCTGGAGATGCAGACCGGAGAACACTATCCCCACGAGAAAGAAGGTGAAAAATGAGTTTGACATGGAAGCAGGCGCGGGAGTGCGGATATAAGATTATCCGCACTTCCTGCGCGCATGGATACATTCCGGTCACTGCCGATCCGGATCAGGCGCCGGTAAAGCGTGGACGATATGGCTTGTATTTTGAGGAGCATCACCCGGTAAAGAGAAATAAGAAGCTGCGTAACTATATAGCATGAGGAGGATCAAACTGGTGTCAACATACTACATTAAGAAGGGAGACCGCTTCCTGGATCGCAACGGCCGCCAGATGCAATACGGAACCCCGATGCGCTTCCGCTCTTTCTTCGATGCCTGGAAATGGATAAGCAAGCGGCCCGATCAGGATCAGCTGCAGATTGTCCGAGTTGTGGAGGGTAAACCATGAACGAACTTTTATTTTTTCGCTGTTGTGCTGTTATGGCTGTCTGAATGCTGGAGGTGGAGATAATGGAGATCGTGATCGAGATCCCGAAAGAATTTGAGCAGCATTATAAGAATGATCGTTTCAGTGAATCGCTTGTTAGACTCAAACTTGACGCGCATTGCCTTGCTGGCAATTACGAAAAAGAATTGTGTGACATGCTTTTCCTTGCGTTTCGTGGTGCTATTTCTTATAGAGAGGAGGGAGGAACTAATGGCTAGAAACGCCTATGACCGCGCAATGCACGACATTTACCGCAAAGTCGAGCGCGCCAGGAAGGACAGCGCCTACATGGAACAGCTTCTTCGGGAGAATGCCATGCAGGCGAAGAACATCAACCGCCGCATGGCCAGAATTGAGAAAGCAATGGGGACCGAGCCCGGCGCGGTAAAGCGCGCCAGGGAGTCCGCGCAGGAACTTTTCGGCATGGATCAGTTTTCAAGAGGTAAAGCAATCTTCCGGAAAGATCCTGACAAGTTACTGGACCAGCTACAGGCCATGGCACGCTTCGACCTGGCAAAAAGCTCGACGGTCAAGGGAGCAATAGAGTACAGAGAGGAGGCGCTTAAGAATCTGGATGATAAAGGATTCCTGACAGGACCTCTCCGGGAATCCGCCCAGAAACAGAATACCCTTTTTGATATCCTGTCCAGTAAATCTCTTTACGGATTCGAGGACTACATGGCCTCCGAGGAGTATATAGAGATGATCGTCGACGCTGTTGACAAGGGAGCGACCAGAGAAAAATTCGAGGCGGCTATTGAGAAGATGCTGAAGAAAAACGAGAGGCGCCCGGATGACAAGAAGCTCGATATTGACGAGATCTTTGAGGCCGCGCTGAAGGAATCCTATAAACCGGTCAAGAAGCGGAGGAGCCGCAGGAAGACATGAAACAGATCAGCGTTCCGGTCATGATCTCCGGCCGCCAGGAAACGCGGACCGAGACCGTCTACAACGTCCGGGATTTTCCTTATGCAGATTTCCTGGACGCGCCGACGGTCCGGAAGCGCGGCACATGGTTTCTGAATATCCCCGCAGCGTTTGATATAGAAACGACATCTATCGACCGTCCGGCGGAGCAAGGCGGCCCGTTTGCCTTCATGTATCACTGGCAATTCTGCATTGACGATAAAGTGTGCTTCGGGCGCACATGGGAAGACTACGAGTATTTCCAGGGTATGCTCTCTGAGGTGCTGCAGTTATCCGATTCCAGGAAGCTGGTGGTTTATGTCCATAACCTTGCGTTTGAATTTCAATTCGCGTGGCGTTTCTGGGGAGTAGAATCCATTTTCGCAAGATCACCCAGGGAACCGATGAAAGTAGAATGCAAGTGCATCCAGTGGCGCTGCAGCTATATCCTCTCAAACATGAATCTCTTGAAATTCTGCGAGAACAGTGCCGGATGCATCCATTATAAGCTCCGGGATACCTATGATTACAGGAAGCTACGGACAGCGGACACGCCTCTCACGGAGGAAGAAGAGGCGTACTGCTATAATGATGTCCGCGGTCTCTGCGAGTGCATATCGGACCGGCTCCGGCATGACAGCATTACCAGTATACCGCTTACCTCCACCGGCTATGTCCGGAGAGACGCAAGAGCGGCCATGAAGGTAAATCCCTGGAACCGGCGGAAATTCCGCCATACCAGGCTGGACGAAAAACTCTATACCATGATGCGGACCGCTTTCCGAGGCGGCAACACGCACTGTAACGGAGACATGACCGGACAGATCCTGGATGACGTCGCAAGCTATGATCTCGCGTCAAGCTATCCGGCTTCGATCATGCTGGACCGCTTTCCGATGGGCGCGTTCTCTCCGATCAGGCCGGACCGGCTGCATTATCATCTGGACAAGGATCATGCTGTTATCGGACGATTTCTTTTCCTGGGCATCCGCCAGAAACAGCGCTATGGTATCCCTTATATAGATCTCGCGCACTGCGTCCGCTTCTCCCGGCCGGTCATGGATAATGGTCGCGTCCTCGCGGCGGACATGGTGGAAATGATCCTGACGGACGTCGACTTCAAGATCATTGAGCGCACCTATAATTTTCAACAGGTCCTCGCGAAAGATACCTATGCGACCGGCAAAGGGAAGCTGCCCAGGGAGCTCCGAAACCTTGTCCTGGAGTATTTCCGGCTGAAGTGCGAACTTAAGCATGAAAAGAAGACCGACCCGGAAAAAGAGTATGAGTACGCGAAGATAAAAAATAAGATAAACGCTTTTTTCGGAATGATGGTCACGGACATCACATCCGACGAGATCCTTTTTACCGCCGGACAATGGACGACGGAAGGGATCCCGGAAGACATGAGCCCGGAGGAATGGCGGCAGGCGAAGCTCGACAAATATTATGATTCATGGAACAACTTCCTAAGCTACCAGCACGGCGTATATATCACGGCCAACGCCCGCGCGCGGCTGCAGCTTATGATAGAGCGCGTAGGGATCCGGGATGTCTTATACTGCGACACAGACTCTATAAAGTGCCGCGGAGACCATAAAAAGGACTTCGACGATGAAAACCGGAAAATACTCAAAATGATAGATAATTGCGACATACCTCCCAAGGTCGAAGTCGCGGGAAAAACATATACCATGGGGACCTGGGAATATGAGGGAACCTATAAATCATTCCGCTCCTGGGGAAGTAAAAAGTACATCGTCGAGGATCAGGACGGACGGATAGAAACTACCGTTGCCGGTCTCGGAAAGAAGGAAGGTGCGAAGTATTTTTCAGAGCATGGCGGCGTTTCCGCTTTCCGGCCCGGAACCGTGATCCATGACTCCGGCCGCCTGACGGCCTGGTATAACGATGAACCGATTCACAAGATCACCGTCGACGGATGCACTATGACAAGCGCCGGAAATGTTGCACTGCTTCCAGGCGAATACACTTTAGGCATTACCGGAGAATATTCCGCAATAATCGGCTTGCCTCCGGACGAATATGATGCTATTATCAACAGGGGGGATTCTCCCCAAAAAGAACAGACAACTAAGCAAAGGAAGAAAGGAAGGTAACAAAATGGCAAACTTTAAGGCAAGAGCAGCGAAGACTACCAGCATTTCCCCGCTCATGGAAGGGAAGACGAAACTTAAGACCGCAGAGATCATCCGCGACTATCCCCAGGGCGTGACGATCACCGGATTCGACATCATCCCCGGTAAGGATGGAAGCTATCCGATCTTTGTGATCGCTGAGGATCCCGGCGTCTTCTTCTCCGGCGGCACTGTCCTTCAGAACATCGTTGCGGACTGGATGGAGGACTACGGCACGGACATCGACCAGGCAAACGCGGACCTCAAGGCGGAGGGAGGCGTGAAGATCAAGCTTGAGCAGGCAACGACCAGGGCCGGACGCTCGATCACGCGCGTCACTGTCCTGTGAAATACTATGATGTGCATGAGGACCTGGACCGCGGCCTGACTTTCAATTTCATTATCGGCGGCCGAGGGATCGGTAAAACTTTCAGCTCTCTCCGGAGCGCTGTAAGTTTATCCGGGAACTTTATTTATCTCCGGAGATCAAAGACCGAGATAGAGCTCTGCGCGCTTCCGGAGACCAACCCTTTCAAGGCCATCAATAATTATGACGGCACGGATTATAAGATCCAGCGCGCCGGGGATCTCTCGACGATCCTGGACCCGGAGGGAAGTGTCCGCGGCTATGCTATGGCGCTCTCGACTTTCGGGAACCTCCGCGGCGTGGACTTCTCGGACGTTGACCTGATCCTTTTTGACGAATTTGTTCCCCAGAAAAACGCGCGCCCGATCAAGGCGGAAGATGAGGCATTTTTCAACCTCTACGAGACCGTGAACCGTAACAGGGAACTTGACGGCCGTCCTCCGGTCCGTGTCCTCATGTTGTCGAATGCTGTTTCTATCAATTCCCCTATCCTCGCGGCGCTCGGCCTGGTCGGGATCCTGGAGCGCATGATCGCAAAGGGGAAGGAATACTATATCGACAGGGACCGCTCCATCCTGGTCCGGCTGCCATATGACGATGGTTTTGCCGCGGAAAAGAGCATGACAGCGCTTTACAAACTGACGGCCGGAAGCAGGTATGCCGACCACGCGATCGGCAATAAATTCGCGTATGATTCCTGGTACAATGTCCGCTCGCGGCCCCTGGGGGAATACTCCCCTGTATGCAGCTATGATGATCTCTACATCTACGCGCACAAGTCAAGGCGCGAGTATTATGTCTGCAGATCCGCGGCAGACTGTCCGCATTATAACTCAACGGACACGCAACTCAACTTCCGGAAAAATCACGGCATCCGCTTCCGGGATGCGGCGATCTCCGGAAAAATGATATTCTGTGACTTTGCGGCGAAGGCCGTCATGTATGAAGTATTGAAACTGGATACATAATATGATATTACGAAAGTAAGGGCGGCCTGCGCATGACTAACTCCCGGAAGGAGGCGCACGGTCCAGTCAACCGGACGGCCGCCCGATGAGGTGAAAATATGGGACATCGTTATAATATGGTGAAATGGTTTGCTACCAGGATCGGCATGCGCGAAGGATCCGAGGAGCATAAAAGGATCATCGACGTCTACAACACTCTCCGGCCTCTCCCCCGCGGCTATATGATGCGCTACGGTGATTCCTGGTGCGCGGCGTCCGTGACCGTCGCGGCCATGGAGACCGGCAATGAAAAACTGATCCCTCCGGAGTGCGGCTGTGGGGAAATGAAGAAATACGCAAAGCAGCGCGGAATCTGGGCCGGTCCGGACTACCGGCCGCAGATGGGAGACCTGATCCTTTATTCCTGGAATATGGACGCATGGCCTGATCATATCGGCATCGTCTTCAGCTACGATAAAAAGATTGACCTGATCCGGAGTATTGATGGAAACTACCAGGATCAGATTAAGTCGCGCGAGATCGTCGGCGGCTCCGGATATATCAACGGGTATATCTGCCCGAAATATGAATCGCTCGACGGTGAAGACGATACGGAGCTCCGGGCCGTCGCGGAGGCAGTGATCCGCGGGAAGTACGGGAACGGGCTCGTAAGAAGGCTCAAGCTCGCCGCGGCAGGCTACAGCTACGACGATGTGCAGGCGCTGGTAAACAAGATCTTAAAAGAAAGGAGGACCTCTTAACATGACATCAGAAGAAATGCAGAGCGTAATTGACACCCAGACACAGCAGATCACAGACCTGGAGCATGACCGGAGCGATCTTGAGGCAGAGCGTGACAGCCTCCTCGCGGAACTTAACGCGCTGAAGGAGAGCAATGCAAAGACCCTCGCAGAGCTCCAGGACACTAAGAAACTCAATTTCACCCTGGCGAGGCAGATCGACACCGGACAGGCGAAGACCCTCGACCAGACGATCGCGGAGGCATTCAAATGACACTCGACCAGATGATTTCAACGCTCGGTTTTCCGATTGTCTGCGTTGTGGCACTTGCCTGGTACATTGTCACGATCCAGTCAAAACTTTTGGAGACCATTGCAAAGAACACAGAAGCACTTAACGACTTGCGGGAGGCTATTGCGGTCTCCCGCTCAATGAATGAAAAAAAGGAGGATACACATGGACACTAATCAGGTTTATGCAATCGTCAACGGCGTAGTCTCGCAGGCACTCGGCTCTACGGCCCTGACCGCGGTCGACGCGTCCGGCCTCGTCTCTCTGGGGAACGCGGTCATTTCTTCCCAGAGCAACACGGAGGCGTTTTTGAACACGCTTGTGCAGCGTATCGGCCGGACTATCATCAGTTACCGGAAGTATACCAATAAGCTGGGGGATATGGTCCTCACGGACTTCGAGTGGGGAGCGATCCTGCAGAAGATCAAAGTGCGGATGCCGGAGGCAGTCGAGGATGATGCATACGAACTGACCGACGGCCAGAGTGTCGATCCCTATATCGTGAAGAAACCGTCAGTCGACCAGAAACTTTTCGTCGCCAGGAATCCCTATTCTCTCTATATTACGATCTCCAGAAAGCTGCTGAAGGAGGCGTTTCTCTCTGAGGCGGCAATGGCCGGATTCCTGTCCGCGGTCTTCGGGGAAGTCCAGAACAAGATTGAACTTTCCTTTGAGAACCTGGGCCGCACCTGCATGGCGAACTATATCGCAGAGATCGCAGGAACGGCCCGAGAGATCAAGCTGATGACCAGATACAACGCCATTGCTACCCAGGACGTGACCGCGGCAAATGCGCTGATCGACGGCAATTTCCTCCGCTATGCGGCCGGAGTGATCAAGCAGTATTCCAAGCGCTTTACGGATATGTCCACGCTCTACAATGACGGCACGGAGACCCGGCATACCCCGCTGGAAGATCAGCGCCTCCGGATCCTCTCCGAGTTTGAGACCGCGATGGAGACCCAGGTGGAATACGCAGCTTTCCATGATCAGTTTGTGACGCTCCGCGGCACATATACGTCCGTCAACTTCTGGCAGGCCGCGCAGACTCCGGGTTCTGTCAACGTCAAGAGGGCTTCCGACGGAGCGGCAACGAGCGTTGCGAATATTGTCGCGATCCTGCACGACCGTGACGCGATGGGACTGTACAAAGAGGAGGAGGATGTGCTCACGACTCCGGTCAATGCCCGCGGAATGTATTACAACACGTTCTGGCATCTCCAGAGGAATTACCTCAACGACCTGAGTGAGAACTGCGTCATCTTCACTCTCTCCTGACATCATGGGCGGCTCTTATGGCCGCCCTTTTCGGAGGTAACAATGGCAGTAACTATAAGACTCGGGACAGTCTCCAAGAAACGAAACAGCACATATGTGCCGACGGCGGAGCAGCTTCCCCTGGAACTGAGTGTTGCGCTGAAAGACGGATGCTCGGACTATAATCCGGTCTTCCTTCTGCGTCTGGAATCTAACGTCTTCCCCTACAACTATGTCCAGTGGGATACCTGGTATTACTGGATCGATGACGTTGTGCGGATGGCTAACCAGCTTTTTGAGGTCCATTGTACTCAGGACGTTCTCGCGACGTATAAGGCAAATATCCTGGCAACGACGGCGTTCGTGGCGTATTCCTCCGTATCCGGCGGGACATGGCTTCCGGACAAGAGGATCCCGGTCAAGAGTGACTGCATCGTATCCCGCGCGACGGCGAACCTCGGAATCTGGCGGCAGGACGGCACTTACATCCTGACTGTTATCGGGAAAAACGGTGCGTGCTCCTACTCGGTTTCTCTTGCGGACCTCCGGCGCCTGATCAGCAGCGTCCAGGACGACATGGATGATGTCTATGACCGTGTAGTAGACATCATCTCTGATCCCGCCACCGGCGTTTCATCGGATGCACTGGCAACGCTGCAGACCTCGCTCATGGGCAATGACTTCGCGAATGCTCCGTCATGTATCCGGTCCTGCATCTGGATCCCTTTCGAACCGGAGGGAACCTATTTCCAGGAATATATTTCCCTGGGAAATTTTGAGACGAAAGTCAGCGGTATCGTTGTTAACGGGGAACCGCGGACCGGCTCCGTATCTGTGTCGATCCCCTGGCACTATTCGGACTGGCGGCGCGCGTATTGCGAGGATATTTATTTGTATCTTCCTTTTGTGGGAATGGTGGGATTATCCTCGGACAGCCTGACAAGTGCCTCCAGCATTACGATCTATTACAGTTATACGGTGACAGATGGCCAGATCAGCTACCAGGTCGTAAGCGGAGGAGAGATCATCGGCGCATTCGGCGGAAGCTGCTGCGCGCAGTATCCGATAGGGATCAATCAGCGAGCATCCTCCAATGAGGTGTTTAACACGCTGCTGGCCGGAGCGGGAAAGACCGTCTCGGACCTCTCGCACAGTGTCATCCCGTCCGTCGGAACCGGAGTCGCGGACGCGGTGATCACAGCGATCCAGACCGAACAGGTCATGCTCTCGCATCATCCGTCCTGCGTCGGAGGCGTCGGCGGCGGAAACGGTGCCGGTCTTCCGCGGGATATTGTGTGTTATACGGTGGCGCACAGTACGGCGTGCGAACCGGCGGAAATGGCTGCAGTAATGGGAGTGCCGACCCAGAAACCTATCAGTCTGGCAAGCTGCACCGGCTATTGCCAGTGCGTAAACGCGCACGTTGCGGCTCCGGCATCCTCGGACGCCATCAACGCGATAGATCTTTTCATCAACTCCGGATTTTATATTGAGTAGAAAGGAGGTGTTACATGGGAAATCAGAGACTTGATCTTGTGGGCCTTGACGACCTCCGGCGGAAATTCTTCCAGTCTTCTCCGAAGGACGTCGAGGCTCAGATCAACACATCCACAATTTTTTACAAAGAAAGGATGCTGCGGAAGATCTTCGAGCTCTTCAGCTTCACGGTTCCGGAGGAATGGGATCTCGACTACTTCCGTCAGCATTTGTTCCTGGATGGCTACGTCGGCGTAACTGATACGGCCATGGGAATACTGGCGCTTAAGTGCGCGGCCAGCGGCTACAACGTATTCGAGCGGCCCACAAAGCTGATCTATGCGAATCCGGTGCTGGGGAACTTCGACCGGACTATCGGCACGGACTGCGAGGTGATCCGGCTGCAGTATAACTGGCTGGGTATAGTGCCGATCCTGGACAAGTATGCATATCTTCTGGCCATGTGCGACAGCGCGGTATCTGTGAATCTCATGAACTCCAAGGTTGCGTTTATCGCTACGGCGGAAGGAAAGGCCGCGGCGGAGACCATCAAGACGGCATACCAGCAGATCAGCGAGGGAAATCCCTTTGTGTGCATGTCCAAGGATTCTGTTGACTCTATTTCATGGGAGCTCTTGAACGTAAAAAATACGTTCATCGGAAATGACGTCTCTCTGCTTAAACAGACAATCTGGAACGAATTCCTGACGGAGATCGGGATCCCAAACTTTAACCGTGACAAGCGGGAACGCATGATCACGGACGAGGTAAACGCCAATAACACCGAGACCGCGTTCTCCATGTCTCACTGGCTGGAGACGATCCGCAGCGGAATGGACAGATCCAATAAGATGTTTGGCCTTGATCTTCGCGTCGAAGTGAATCCGATCCTGGAAGGAGGTGAGAACAATGGTGACTCTTCTGGATCTTCTGACGGCGGACCCGGAACTGCTGAATAATATAGTTCTCCCGGAGGAAATGGACCGGGAAACGCTGGTAAACCAGATCCTTTTTGAAGGATGCACGCTGTATCCTATCTACCAGGACCCGATTCTTTTTAAACGCATGGTCGAGCACTACTTTATCATGCGCCTGCAGATCCATGAGGAACTGGCGAAAACTCTGGAATACTCCTATAATCCCCTGGAGAACTATGACAGGATCGAAGACCGGACGCGGACCGGCAGCGGCACGGAATCGTATAACCGGAACCGGGACTTGACCGGAAACGCGACTACGGAAGAACAGGTTTCCGCCTACAATGAGAGCAGCTACCAGCCGCAGTCCAAGACTATCACGAACACTGCGGACAGCGATGATGAGGAGCTTTCCAGGGAGACCGGGGAAGAAGGAAGTGAGCATTCCAGGATTCACGGAAATATTGGCGTCACGACTTCGCAGCAGATGCTTGAGGATCAGCGGCGCGTGGTCAAATTCTCGCTTTATGAGTTTATCGCGGCACACTTCCTCAAAACTTTTATGATCGGACTTTATTAAGAAGGGAGGTACAACATGTCTTTTCTCAATGACTTTCCACACGTCCGCCAGTATGACGGAGATCTCGGATGGCTTATCCGGAAGTGCGGAAGCGTGATCACGGCAGTGGAAGCCCTGGAAGAATGGAAGAACTCGTCCCAGGCGACCATTGACGGACTCAACGCGATCCTCAACATGATCCGCGCCGGAAATCTTCCGGCAGACATCGCCGCAGGTATCAAGGAATGGATCGTAAACAACTTTTATGACATCGTCGGAGATATGGCCAAAATGGTATTTTTCGGCCTGACGGATTCCGGATACTTTGTGGCATATATCCCGGAAAGCTGGGATGACATCGACTTTAAGACGACCGGCTGGGACATCACCCTTGCGATCCAGCCCGAATACGGACACCTGGTGCTTGAATATTAAGGAGGGATAAAATGGCAACGAGACAGTATATCGGCGCGAGATATGTGCCGAAGTTTTATGAAAACAGCGACGGCACCGCGGAATGGCGCTCCGGTGTAATCTATGAACCCCTGACCATCGTCACATGGAATGGCAACAGCTACACGAGCAAGAAGGTCGTACCTGCGACCGTCGGGGATCCCTCCGGCAATCCGGAATACTGGGTGGCGACCGGGGTTTTCAACGAGCAGCTCGCGGCGATCCAGGAAGACATTGCAAACCTTGAGAACGAGACGATTCCGGAGATCCGTGAGACATTCAAGACAACGCGGCGCTCGCTCAACTCCCGGCGCTTTGTGATCATCGGAGACAGTTACGCGGAGGGATATACTCCCGACGGAACCGTAACCGGCTGGGCGGATCTGCTTGTTTCTATGCTCGGCCTCAGTTCGGACCAGTATGAAATCAGCTTTCGCGGCGGCGCCGGATTCGTTGCAAATGGTCAGGGTGCATCATTTATTGACCTGATCAACGCGTCCGCCATGAGCGATCCTGATAGCGTTACAGACGTTGTATGCGAAGGTGGTTATAATGACTACTCCGCGACACCTGCCAACGTAAAAGCCGCTATTCGCAGCTTCGTGACTATCGCAAAAACAAAGTACCCTAATGCGACTATTTGGATTGGACACTGCGGATGGACCCGGGACAGTTCCAAGATCTACCAGATGGGCCAGAGTGCGCGAAACTATATCGAGGGGAGCGCGCTCGTCGGCGCCGCTTATATCTCGAACATTGAAAACGCGCTGCACAGATATTTTGAAGTCTTCGCCTCGGACGGTGTCCACGCAAACAGCGCAGGCCAGCAGTACATTGCGGAAATGACCGCGGACGTACTCCTGGGCGGCTCCGGAGATATGTACGGCGCATATCTTACAATGGAGTTTACTCCGGCGAATGAGAATGACAGCACTAATATAAACGGAAACCTCGCAACGTCATTGCGGCCGGGTGCCGTTACGATCATGACGCAGGTCGGACTTGCTTACACGTTCGCGACGCCGGTCGCGAGTTATGGCGCCGGAGGTGCTACTCTCCTGGACCTCGGTACGATCAGCGGAAACTGCTACGCTGTGGGATGTAATTATAATCTGTGTAATGTAAGCGTTCCTGCGTTCGTAAAAGCAGACGGAGTATATCACCGCGCTGATGCTAATTTGATTTTCAAGAACGGTCATATTTATGTCACACTGAAAGCGCTCAACGACGCAGGCACCGCGTGGCGGAATTTCACAAATATCCAGAGTATCGAGTTTGACAGATTCGCGATGACGATGGACGCAAAGCTGTGCTGATCACTGTTACGCCACCGCAACGGCCTCTCTCCGGGGAGGCCGTTTTATTAAACCTGAAGTTTACCCCCAGTAAACCGGCGCCAGCGCGGGGGTAAACTT